>Ga0247727_10000457_pt1 | contig 99099 bp, 100 predicted proteins | sample WisWelCaveWW1625_FD_202498 | JGI IMG/M metagenome (GOLD analysis project Ga0247727, IMG submission 202498) | Biofilm microbial communities from Wishing Well Cave, Virginia, United States - WW16-25 | ecosystem: Environmental > Aquatic > Deep subsurface > Groundwater > Cave microbial mat...
TTTTGAAGTCCTCGACGATTAATGTTCTAACCTTTTGGGCTTTGTGATAATACTGATCGTAGTAGCCTGCGGAAAGCACGTAAGTTCCAAGCATGATCCTCCTTTTGGCTTCTTCTCCAAAACTGCCTCTACCATTTCCGTATCGGATTCCATCGTAGCGGGCTAAGTTGGAGGAGACTTCTGCTCTTTGAATAATTGTATAAACTGCTATTGCATATTTCGGGTCAAAGAGTTTAATTTTTTTTACCTTCGCACCAAGCTTTTCTAAAGTTTTTAATGCTTCACGGGTTTTGTTTCGAACTTCCGACTGCGCTTCGTTGAAGTAATCGTCTGACACACCAACCTTAATACCTTCTATTGACGATGTTAATGATTTTAGGTAATTGTCAGGTTTTCTTTTGGAGGTAGTTGCATCAAAACGGTCATGGCCTGCTAATACTTGAAGTATAACTGCACTATCCTCAACCGTTTTGGTAATAGGTCCAGGACTGTCTAGCGAAGAACCCATTGCTATAACACCGCTGCGACTTACCCTTCCGTAAGTCGGCTTGAGTCCCACAACACCGCACCAAGCTGCAGGTTGTCTAATGGAACCCGCTGTTTCTGATCCTATTGAGGCGATAACTTCATCTGATGACACACTTGCTGCCGAGCCACCAGACGAACCACCTGGTAGTGTTTTAATGTTCCAAGGATTTTTTGTTGATCCGTAATCAGAAGTTTCAGTTGACGAGCCATGTGCCCAGGCATCCATATTTACTTTACCAACGATAACTGCCCCTGACTCTTTCAGGCGAGAAACGACAGTGGCATCGTAAACGGGGATAAAATCATCTAAAAGTTTACTTGCGGCAGTCGTTTTTAAACCTTTTGTACAAAAATTGTCTTTGATACTTATGGGAATTCCAAGTAGCGGCTCGACATCTCCTTGTGCTATGAGTTCATCTGCTCTTTTTGCTTGTCTTAGCGCATCTTCTTCACAAAGAGTGATAAACGCATTTAGTTTAGGCTCTAGGTTTTTAATTCGTGCAAGGCAAGCCTTTGTTAATTCTTGCGAAGATATTTTTTTTTGCTTTAGAACGTTTTTGACTTCTTTGAGTGTTAGCTGGTTTAATTTCATTACAAACTTCTAGGGCTCATCTAAAATTGCTTTGACCTTGAAAAAACCATTGTGGACGGATTTAGCGTTTTTTAAAACTTCTTCCTGGAGCAAAGATGGCTCAGGTTCATCGTCTCTGAGAACATTTTCGAGTCCTGTTACCTGGCTTGTTGGTTCAAGGTCTTTGGTGTTTATCTCCTCTAACTTGTGGACGTACTCCAGTGTTTCTACAAGCTGCTTTTCATACTTTTTCTTTTCTTGTGCAGTCAGCGGCAAGTTGGCAAGCTTTGCTACATGATCTACATCAATCTTGACTAACTTTTGTCTTTTGACTTTTGGCATCTTACTGCATTGCCCTTAAAATTTTAATTCTCTCGGAAATTGGTGGGTGGGTATTGAATAGGTTTGCAAACCACCCAATAGCCCCTCGACTTTGCTCGGGGTAAACTTTTCCTTTTGAATCAAGTTTAAATGGGTTGGTTATATAAAGATGTGCTGTTGCTTTATTGGCTACTTCTAGGGGTTCTTTATCGTTTGATATTTTAAGAAGCGCTTCAGCAAGAGCATCAGGGTTCCTGGTCAAAAGCGCCCCCGAAGCATCTGCTAAAAATTCTCTTTTTCTGGAAATTGAAAGTTGGATAAGCATTGCGACAATTGGAGCTAGAATAGCCATAATCAAACCTAATACCATAAAAAGACCATTTGCACGATTATCATCTCTGTCCCTATGAGAGTAAAAGGAGATTCTTAAGAACAAGTCAGCCGCAAGGGCTACTGTTCCGACAAGAATGGAAACAATTGTCATTAGCCTTGTGTCGTAGTTGTCAACATGGGATAGCTCGTGAGCGGCAACGCCCTCTAATTCCAGCTTTGAAAGCTTTTCTAAAATTCCTGTAGTAAAGGCTATTGATGCGTGTTGAGGATCTCTACCGGTTGCAAAGGCGTTGGGTGCAGAATCATTAATAATGTAAATTTTAGGTAAAGGCTGCCCCGAAGCTATTGAAAGATTTTCAATAACTCTAAATAAATTAAGATTATCTTTTTTTTGAATTTGCTTGGCCCCCGATATTACCATAACTATTTTGTCGCTGTTGTAATAAGATATGAAATTTACAAGTCCAGCTATAATTAGGGCGACTCCAGAAAAACCAAGGGCTGAAGGGCCGTTGAAACCAAGAGCAGTTGTAAAAATATAGATTAAAAAAGTTACGAAGAAGGCGAATAGAAGCATAATAAGCCACGTTTTGAGGCGATTGCTGGAAGCTTGGGTATACGCTGTCATAGGCAAATTATACTAGTAACCTAGACTTTTATCGAGAAGATCTGCGCGTTCTCTTAAGAATTCGTAATCTGGCTGTTTAACGTAGTCGTGTTTTATTTCTTGTCCTCTTTGTACCAGCAAAGTAAGCGCGGGCTGATCTGTCGTAAAAGACAAGTGTGAGTCTCCAGGTTTTATCCTGAGTTGATTTTCGACTCTTTCAACTCCCTCGTTGTGGTAGCTGTAGAGTTTTCCGACCAACCGGCGAAAAATTTCACCTGATGAGCTGTGTTTATGATTGGAGGTCATGGTAAAACTACCCAGCATATGGACCGCAACGAGAATTTTTTCATTACCGACCGTAAACTCTTTCCATAAAAGATAACCAGCTTTTGATTCAGGTGATTTTGAAGGTATGGGCTCACTAATAGTTCCTGTTTCTTCAATTGCAACTCCGGATAAAAGTACCGGTAAATCCTGGAAATGACCAAGATGTCTAAATCCGTTAGTCCCCCTGAATCTTTCTTCTAAAGCGATCTTTATATCAACTTCAGGAGTAGGAACTATCCAAACGCCGTCGGAATGCACAGGTTCAAAATGGTGAGGTAGAACGCGGAGAATTTCCTGCATTAGTTAAGTGTTTTTAATTTACCACGAAAATCTTCTATTGTCTTGTAATTTTTATTCTGCATAAAGTCTGCAAGCTCAATTTGAGTTTTTCTAAATATGCCTGGGCCTTTTTGCAAAAATGCAGTTCCAATTTGAACGGCAGATGCGCCTGCCAAAATAAATTCAAAAGCATCGGTACCAGTGTACACTCCGCCAACGCCGATTATTTTTATTTTATTTCCTAAAAGTTCGTAAAACTTCCTGACATTTGCAAGGGCTGTGTATTTAATGTAACTGCCTCCGATACCTCCAAGGCCATCTTTTGGCTTGATTAAAGTTTTTTCTGTTTTGGGATCGATTGCGAGACCGTTGCCAATCGAATTAATACAAGTGACGAATTGGATTGGATATCTTTTTAAAATTTTTGCTGCCTGCTCGAAGTGGACAATATCAAAATAAGGTGGTAATTTTACTCCCCATGGTTTTTTGCAAACTTTTGAAACTGCCCAAAGAAGTCGGTTCATCCCATCAAAATCATAGCCAACAATAGGTTTGCCTATCGTGTTTGGAGAACCGGGGTTAAACTCAATTATATCGGCATCAGAGTCGTTAAAAGCTTTGAACATAATAATGTTGTCATTTAATGTCATTCCGGAAATACTGGCAATAACAGGCTTTTTGTATTTTTTCTTTAGGGTTTTGGCAAATTTTATGTAGGCTTTATAGCCAAGATTTGGGAGGCCCATTGAATTTATTGAGCCAAACTCAAGATTGGCATATCGAGGTTGGGGATTACCAGTCCTCGGTTCTAAAGTACATGACTTCATGGTAATTGCTGCTGAATTTGACTTTGCAATTACTTCAAGTTCTTTCAGGGTAACATCTGCAGGGCCCGCAGTATTAAAAATGCAGGTTTCTAATTTAACACCAGCAATTTGGGTCGAGATGTCAGCCATTATTGAAACCCCATTTTCTTTCCCCAGCCTTCGGGATCTTCTGCCCAACTAAGGATAATTTCCGTCTGATCCTTTCGGAGATAGCCTTTTTGCCTTGCAAGTTCTGCTACAGTTTGGAGATTGGTAAGGCTACAGAATCTGACTTTCATTTTTATAAAATTACGGTCTGCTACTTTCATCCCGTGTGTGTAAATGGCAATCTCGTCTGTAACTTTTGCCCCTAGCTTACGTAAACTCTTAATAACATTAACGGATGAGCCGGCCGTGGAAACCATATCTTCAACTACTAACACATGATCTCCTCTTTTAATATGCCCTTCTACCTGATTTTCTCGTCCGTGACCTTTGGGTTTTGACCTCACATAAACCATCGGTATGCGTAATTTTTGGGCTATCCAGGCAGCGTAAGGTATACCGGCTGTTGCAACTCCTGCAATGACTTCAGGTTTGCCGATTTTATTCACCAAAGATATTAGATACTTTAGTATCGTCTCCCTGCTTTTTACCGAAGAGATAAGTAACCTATTATCAACATAGACTGGACTTAAAATTCCTGAATCGAATTTAAATGGTTGCTTTGGTCTGAAAATAATTGTACCAGCTTCTATTAAAATAGCAGCAGTTTTTTCGCTTGTTTTAGCGGAATTCGTTGATTTCATCTCGAAGTTTTTTGGCAGATTTTTTTGGATCTTGTGCATAGATTATGCTTCTCGAAGCGGATATAATCAATCCCCTGCCGTTTTCCATTAAACCGTTTTCTAGTGTTTTTTTTAAGTCTCCACCTTGAGTACCCACTCCCGGGATTAAAAAAGTCATTTCTTTTGCTACCTGTCTTATCTTTTTTAAATGGTCTGGGTAGGTTGCACCAACTACCATTAATAAGTTTTTATATTTTTTATCAGCGACAACAACTTTTTTGGCAACTTTAATAAAAACTGGTTCGCTATCTACTTTTAGGTCTTGTAGAGCACTAGAGCCAGGATTAGATGTTTTGCAAAGAATAATAATTCCTTTGTCTTCTCTTTTAAAAAAAGGCTCGAGTGAATCAAAACCAAGGTATGGATTAACTGTTAGTGCATCTGCTCCTATGACCTCGAATGCTTCTTGCGCGTATTTTTCATTAGTGGAGCCGATGTCCGCTCTTTTCGAATCTAAAATGACTGGAATAGTTTTTAAATTTTTCTTTATGTAAGTTACGGTTTTAATTAACTCTTCTAAACCTTTTGGCCCGCGCGCAGAATAATATGCTATTTGGGGTTTATAAGAACAAACAAGTTTATGAGTTTCATCTATTATTTCCCTATTGAAGTCGAAAAGACTTTTGTCACCTATTAATTTTGTGTCTGGATCCAACCCAATACAGAGTAGAGAGTTGTTTTCCTCTACAGCATTTTCAAGTTTGTTTTTGAAATTCACTAAATTTCTTCTTTGAGGCAATTGGCAATTAAAGCAGCTACAGAAATAACTTCTACTTTTTCGCTTTTTGTATTCTGGTAAACACTATCCGTGACAAACACTTTTTCTATCGGACTTCTCTTGAGATTCTCAAAAGCGTTACCAGCAAAAACACCGTGAGTAGCACAAACGATAATCCTTTTAACTCCTTTTTCTTTCAGTGCATTTGCGTTTTCAATAATTGTTCCTCCCGTCGAAATTACGTCATCGATAAGAATTGCTGTGTCGCCTGATACCTCCCCAGACATGGAAAGAATTTCCATTTTATCGCGCTTATCTACGTGTCTATGTTTTTCCATAACTGCCAAGGGTGCGTTTAGGAGACTTGCAAAATTTCTGGCTCTTTTTACACCTCCTGTATCGGGTGAAACTACAATTGGATTTTTGAGTTTTTCCCCTTTAATTCTTTCTGCTAGCACCGAAAGTGCAGTTAAATAAATAACCGGAACATTAAAAAATCCGACAATCGCATCGGAGTGGAGGTCGAGACAAACAACCTTATTTATTCCTGTTGAGACGATAAGGTCAGCTACAACTTTGGCTGAAATAGGCTCACCAGATCTTGATTGTTTTTCCTTACGACTGTAACCAAAATAAGGTATAACAGCAGTAATTTTATGCGCCCCGCTTCTTCTTAAGGCATCGGCAATCAGAGCTAGTTCGATAATGCTGTCATTTACCGGAAGTGAATTGGATTGAAGAATAAAGACATTGGAATTATTTACATCATCTTTAACCCAAACATCTATTTCTCCATCTGCAAAATGACCAATTTCAATATTACCTAATGTAATTTGAGCCTTTTTAGAAACTTCTTTTGCCAGAGCAGTGTTCGAAGATCCTGCGAAGATTTTGGGGGCAATCATTGCGCCTAAAATTTAACCTTTACCTCTTTTTTTGCTTCGTCTTCGGCTTCGAAGAATTCTTCATCTTTGAAACCAAAAAGATTTGCCATAAGTAAGTTTGGGAAAACCTTAATTTTTGTATTATATTCAAGTACGTTCGCGTTATAAAACTGACGGGAGGCAGCTATTTTTGTCTCAGTGTCGGAAAGTTCTCCCTGAAGCTCTTTAAAGTTGTCAGATGCCTTGAGGTTTGGGTAGGCTTCTGCTACTGCAAAAAGGGTTTTTAGAGCACCAGAGAGCATGTTTTCCGCTACTGCTGCTTGCTTTGGGCTTTTTGCACCGAGAAGAGCTGATCTGGCTTTTGTTACGTTCTCAAAAACTGCTTTTTCGTGCTTTGCATAACCTTTGATAGTTTCTATTAAGTTCGGTATTAAAGAGGAACGTCTCTTTAATTGAATTTCAATTCCCGACCAAGCCTCTTTTATTCTTACTCTTGCTGTAACTAAACCGTTGTAAAGAAACCAAACGTACAAAATGAACAGAACTAAAAGTCCAATTAAAATTGTTAGTGGTGACATTGCCCGGTAATCATACCTTAAACAATTTTGAAAATTCAAGCCAAGGGTATGTGTTGACTATATCTTGTGGTGTCGCCCAGCCTCTTCTTGCAACGGCAACTCCAAATCTCATATTATCCATGTGAGTTAATTTGTGGGCATCTGTATTAATAATTAATTTTACACCAACTTTAATTGCCTCCCTTACGAGTAAGTCTGTTAAGTCTAGCCGGCTTGGGTAGGCGTTAATTTCAAGAATGGTTTTTGTTTTTGCGCATGCTTTGAAAATCTCCGGCCAGTCAGCATCGTATGACTCCCTCTGGTTTAGAAGTCTTCCCGTCGGGTGAGAAATGACCTGAACAAACGGGGAATTGATTGCGGTCATCATTCTTTTGGTTATCGTTTTTTTATCATGTCTGTGACTTGAATGAATACCCGCTATTGCCCCATCAAGAAGTTCGAGACCTTCTTTTGGTACAGAAAGTTCACCATTTGTGAGTATGTCAATTTCGAGTAAGTTTAGTATTCCAAAGTTTTTGTATGAGGACTTTAATTGTTCGATAACTTTTTTTCGTTTTCCAATAAGTTTTACTATTTGCTCTTTAGAATGAGTCGAGAATCCAGGTGAGTGATCGGATAGGCCTATATATTCATAATCTAAAGATTTGGCTTTTTTGACGATTTCTTCAAAAGAATCGACGCCCAGGTCGTGACTTGGCTCAATTGGATAATTCGAATGAAGGTGTATATCACCTTTTATATCTTTAATGTCGATAACTTGCGGTAATTTGTGAGCAATTGCTGCTTCTATTTCTCCCGTGTTCTCCCTCAGCTCCGGAGCAGGGAAATCCATACCTAGAAATTTGTAAAATTCATCTTCGCCATTGAATTTTTTGATTTTACCTTTTACTTTAATTCCGTAATCTGAGACAGACCAGCCTTTTTTGATTGCGTATTCTCGAAGGTGCACATTATGGTTTTTTGAACCTGTGAGGTGCTGGAGGAGAGCTCCAAACGCATCGGAAGGCTGAACTATTAAATCTACCTGCATACTATTTAGAAGGAGTGCTGAGGATTTCCTCGGGCCTGCATCTAAAACCCGCTTAATTTCCCTGAATTTTTTGAAGTGATCAATAATGCCTTTCGGGTTTTTGCTTGCAACTGCGATGTCTATGTCCCCAATAGTTGCAACCATTCGCCTCAGAGAACCTAGAGGTTCAGCTCTTTCGCAGTCTTTATGTTCTCTTAGGTAGTTTAAAACTCTTTCGGAAACCAAAAAAGCATCAGGCAACAAATATCTGATATTTGCCTTCTTGTCTTTAAACTCCGTTAAGGCTGTTAGGATCTCGTTTTCACTTTTTTCTCCAAAGCCGGGAAGTTTTCTGATTTTATGTTCTCTTGCAGCTTTTTCTAAATCTTCAGGACTTTGAACCTTAAGGCTTTTTGCAAGTTTATAGGCACTTTTTGGTCCAAGTCCCCCTACTTCCAAAAGCGAAAACATTCCTTGAGGTAAATTCTTTTTCACAGCTTCGAAATGCTTGACTTTGCCCGTTTTAAATAGTTCGTCGAGATGTTTCTGAATTGCTGCACCAACACCGGGCACCGTATTGAGTTTGCCTTCATCCCAAAGGTCTTTCAGTTCACTTGTCGCATGTTCTACGCTGGTCGCTGCATTGTCATAAGCAATAACTTTGAAGCGATTCTCGCCTATTGCTTCGTAGGCTGCCGCAACTTCGCTAAGTAGTTTCGAAATTTCTTTGTTTGAAAAAAAATTCATTCGAAACAAATTATATCGCTCTCAAGTAATTGCTTCAATTGACACTGAAGGGGGCTTTTTGTAAACTACGCTTGAACTTTTAACTTTGGTCGCGTGGTGTAGATGGCCTAACACGTCACCCTGTCACGGTGAAGATCGCCGGTTCGAATCCGGTCGCGACCGCACATAAGTTCTTCCTGCCCCAAAAAATCCCTGCCAGGAAGGAGGGCAAATGGCACAAAGTTTTTTAAAAAAGGCAAGAAAAATTTTTTCTGGTAAAAATCTGCAAGAATCATATGCCTCAATCATATTGGGGGGAATAATAGTTATTGTGCTTGGACTTTTAGTCGCTAATTATTTTACAAAAAGAAATCAAGAGATCGGTTCTGGGGAACAAACTGAACAAAACCAAGAAACTGTTGGGCAGGAATATAAAGTAACCAAAGGCGACTCTTTATCCTTAATATCAGAGAGGTTTTACGGAAATCGCGATATGTGGCCAGTTTTGGCAAGGGCAAATTCTATAAAGAATCCTAATATAATATTTGTTGAAGCTGTCATCAACATCCCTCCAAAGGTCGAGGCAGAAGCGATGATAGGTCAAATGACTCAAACTACATACAAGGTTGAACCTGGTGACACTTTATTTAAAATTAGTGAAAAACTTTATGGGAACGGTTCTAAATGGGTTATTTTAGATAAAGCAAATAATGTAGGAAGATTACCAAATGGTAACCCCTTAATTTTTGCAGGGAATACTCTTAAAATTCCAAGATAGATTAAAATAATTAGGAGTCATATAATCGTTTTAGTAACATCCGCTTAAAATGCGGGAGTAACTCAGTTGGTAGAGTGCTTGCTTCCCAAGTAAGTCGTCGCGGGTTCGAGTCCCGTCTCCCGCTCTTTTCGTGTTTGAATATCAGCTTTTGAGAGTCTAAAATAGGCCCTGTAGCTCTTGCCGCCTTAGCTCAGGGGTAGAGCGACTGTTTCGTAAACAGTAGGTCCTCGGTTCAATTCCGAGAGGCGGCTCCATAATCCATGTTAAAAAAAACTTCAAGACTTGAAAGGTTTGCTCGAAGAGAAGAAAAGGCTACCCTAAAGAGGATTGTTTATTTATCTATTTTCAGTATAATTCTGGCCGTTCTCCTTTTTACGCTGGGGATTCCGTTTTTAGGGAAATTTGTAGACGTATTGGATATATTTTTTAAAGATAAAAATGAATCCCAGCTTAGTAGCAGTGACAGTCCAAGACCACCTAAAATTGATGATTTGCCCAGCGCCACTAATAGTGCAACGCTTGCAATCTTTGGATTTTCTGATGAATCAACATCTGTAGCAATCTATCTGGACTCAAAAAAAATTGGCGAGGCCCAAGTAAAAGATGGAAAATTCACTTATCAAGATCTAATTTTACAAAATGGAGAAAACAGTATATCTGCTAAAGCGCAGAAAGGCCTGGAATTGGAAAGTGATTTTTCTCAAGTTCTAACAATTACTCTTGATAAAGACGAGCCTGCACTCGAGGTCGAAAACCCGTTTGAGGGTCAGTCTTTTTCCGGTAATAACAGAATTTTGGTTTCTGGTAAAACCGATAGTGACGCCCAGGTTTATGCGAATGGATTTTTAGCAAATATTGACCAGGACGGAAAGTTTGAAGTGTTTGTGCCAATTTTAGAAGGAGAAACGACACTTGAAGTTAAAGCTATAGATGAGGCTGGGAATGTAAAAATCGAAAAAAGAAAAGTGAATTTTAGAAAATAGTTGATTTTGAAAGTAACGTTTTTATTACCTGGACATTTAAGCTATCCAGTAACCATTGACAAAGAGGGTTGCTAAAATCGCTTGAGCTATTAAAGAAGCAGTCCAAATACAAACTCTTAAAGCAAATTTATTTTCAAAAAAAATACCCAAAATTATAAATGTTCCAAGAGAACTTAAAAGGTAGCGAGGCATACTTGTTAAAGTGCCAGATGAAGCAGGAATGAGGATTACAAGAGTTGAAAAAATCCATAATGATGATGGAATTTTTTTAATCCCAAAAACTAAAAGGGTTAGAAAAAGTAAGGTTAGCCCTAAGTCGAAATAAACATTTAAAGGAAGGGAGCCTTCTGTTGCGACTCTCCAAATATAGAAAGCAATTGTCGAGACTGGATCGCTTATCTGTCTTTGCCAGAAAGATTGAGAGGTCAAAAATTTAAAAGGATCTCTAAATTTGGCAAAAAGATAAAGGCAGTAAACTGTAAATCCAAAAAAAGAAATGATTATATGTAGGGTATATTTATCCATTTTTCTAAGGTTAAATTTAATATTTGCAAGATATGAGTAAACAATTGAAATTGTAAGAAGCACTCCTACTAGTCGTGTAAGGCTAGCAAGAGAAGCACAAACGGAAGCAAATAGGAATTTTTTTTCGTTTAAAAACCGAAAAGCCAAAACAACTATTAATAAAAATAGTGCCTCTGAATACAGGGCACTTGCAAAAAAAGTGGTAGGGAAAACAAGAAAGGTCGTAACCGTAAAGGAGGCTACTTTTTGAGAGAATTTTTGTTTTACGAGTTTGTAAAATACAAAAAGAAATAGGACAAAAGAAACATTTGAAATTAAAAGTCCGGAAAGTAAGTAATTTTCTCCTAGTAGCTGTCCAAACAATTTTACTGTAAATGGAAATAGAGGGAAAAAAGCAAAATCAGTGGATTTTGTGTACCAATGATTTGATATATCCAGATAATGACCCCCATCCCATTGAGCCCAAGAGAGCCAAAAGTTGAAATCTCTGCCTGGAGCGATGGCTCCAACTCCAGTATTGGCAACTTTAGGCAAAGTAATGCTACCGAGATAAGTTACTAGAAATAATCCAATTCTCCAAAAAAGAAATAATTTAAGAATCATCTTTTAAGGTAAGTCCTAACATATACCACAAGAAGATTATGACTTGAGGAAAAAATAGTGAATTTACGAATTGAGAATGTATTAACAACCCCAAGAAAGTTGAGAATGTGGCTAAATGCGAAGGGCTTTTTTTAACTTTTTTTGAAAGTACCACGAGAGTTGACAATATAAAAAATAAAAAAAAGGAAGTGCCAATTATGCCTGTAGTTGCAGCAACTAAAAGAATGCTGGAGTCTGCTCCGGAACCTGAATGCCCCCCAAGTGGATCATCAACAGTAAAAAATCCATATTTAACTTGTGAAAATCTGTAGCTGTTAAATCCTATTCCAAAAATGGGATTATCTTTAAAAATAATGATGGCGTTTTGCCAACTCTCAATTCGAGCCTTTGAAGTTTCATCAAGGGTAATTGCGCCAATAACCCTAGATCTTACTCGCCCAACTAAAGAGAACAAAGTAATAAAAAGAAAGAGTACTATAAAAAAAGTTTTTGGTGATTTAAAAAGACCAACGGTTAACATCATAGCCAAGAAAGCGATATATGAACTTCTAGAGAAAGTCAAAACCAGTGCAATAAATCCGATTCCAGTTAAAACTAAATAACTATTCTTTTTTTTATAAAGATATAAAATTGTGGCCAAGGTTGTGGTCATTCCAAAAAATACACCCGAAAAATTAGGGTCTAAAAAAGTCGAGACTATTCTTCTCTGATGAGGGTCCCACCCATAATGCGCTAGAGAAGATAGATCCTGAAATGTTATGTATTGCATAAGTCCTAATACTGCAAAGCTCGCACCTATTATTAAGATAAAATTGAACCAAGGTAAAACTTGAGGTTTCTTAACAGTATTGTAAATTACAACAGCAAGCAAGAAGTAAATAAAAAATCGTATTAAAAAAGATAGTGACACAATTATTTCGCTTAATGAAAAGTTGGGTATTACAAGTACTAACGAAAATAAGGCTGAAAGAGCAAAAAACACTGCGGGAAGAATAATTTGTTTTGGAAATAAAAGCTTTTTTTTTGTAAAAAAAGAGTTACAAAAAAAAATAATAATAGTAGTTGTAACTAAAAGATCTGTAATTGAAATGGACCCCGACTGTGAAAATAATGGAATTTTTATCAATTGACCTAATAGTAATGAGGCCAGAGTGGCTATTAAAAGAAGTTTAACTGCATCCATAAAAAGTCTTGGGATACTGCTTTGTGAGCCCAAATGGATTTGAACCATCGACCTCTCGTGTGTGATACGAGCGCTCTGCCGCTGAGCTATGGGCTCTTAATTTTGGGCATAAATCTTTTTTTACGCCTCTATACTTGTTTGGCAATTTTAACATAAAATTGTATACATAATGGTTAACACAAACTCGATTGCAAGCTTTTTTAAAGAGATTGCCCAGACCGGTCTTGTCTCTCTCTTAATATTTCTCTTAGTTTATGTTTTTTTGGTACAACCTCATAGAGTAAAGGGGGAATCAATGATCCCAAATTTTCTCGATGGAGAACTTTTGTTAACGGAAAAAGTAAATTATAGGTTTGGAAAACCAAAACGAGGAGACGTGGTAGTTTTTAGAGCCCCAACACCTCAAAAAGTAGATTTTATCAAAAGAATTATTGGAATGCCGGGCGAAAATATTGAGATTGCCAATGGAACAATTTTTATTAATGGAGTTGAATTGGATGAACCCTATGAAACACAAAAGACTGAAGGAGATCTTAGTATAACTATTGGAAAAGACCAGTACTTTGTGCTTGGAGATAATAGAAGATCTTCTTCAGATTCCAGAGTTTTTGGTTCAATAGACAAGAAATCGATTAAGGGAAGATCTTGGTTGGTTTATTGGCCAGTTATTGGCAATGATAAATCTCGGGGAAGCAGAATAGTTTCACGAGTTGAGTACAGCATCCCTGACTCTTTTTAGAACGCTGAAGGTTGACTCGGTGTCGCCTTTGGCAACAATATGCATTTTCCCCTCAATTCGAGATTGGCTTATCTTAACTTTAACTTTAGCGCCATTTGCAGTTAAACCTTGGGAAAGTTCATCCTGGAACTTCTCGAGTTCTTCGTTTTGCAAACGTTGAGCCGGTTTTTGTTGTTTGGGGGCAATATTTTCTCTAGCCTTCATCTTACGCGCTAGTTCTTCCGCACCTCTAACCGATAGGTTCTTCCCTAAAACCTCTTTATAGGCTTCTACGATTAAATGAGGGTCTTCTAATGAGGCAAGTGCTCGAACATGCCCTTCACTTGTTGCTCCAGACGCTAGAGCGTCTTTTAAAGCATCTGGTACAGTTAGAAGTCTCATTGTATTTGAAACGTAAGGAGCGCTTTTGCCGATTTTTACAGATATTTCGCTAGTTGAAAGGTTAAATTCTTCTATAAGCCTTTTAAATGCCTGCGCCCTTTCAAGTGGATTAAGATCTATCCTTTGAACATTTTCGATAATGGCCATTTCTAGCATTCCCTGTGGCGTGGTTTCCTTGATAATTACCGGGACTTTAACTAGACCTGCAATTTTAGATGCACGCCAGCGTCTTTCACCGGCAATGATCTGGTAGCCTGCGGGTGTTTTGGCAACGACTAAAGGCTCTAAGACACCATGTTCTCTAATGCTATCAACTATTTCTATTAATGAATCTGGCGTTATTAATCCGCGTGGTTGAAGCGGATTAGGCTGGAGCATATCAATATCAATCTCGAAGATTTGATTTTCTTCCACTTTTTTCTAGGCAACAATATCAATTAATTTCTTACCTAGCTTCTGCCTAAACTTTACAAATCCTTCCTGAAGCGCAAAAATTGTATGGTCGCGTCCAATCATAGCACCTGAACCTGGATAAAATTTAGTACCTCTTTGCCTTACAATAATACTACCTGCTTTAGCATGTTGTCCGCCGTAAATTTTCACACCTAATCTTTTGCCAGCGCTGTCTCGGTTTTTAGCTGTTGACCCGCCACCCTTTTTATGAGCCATGTTTTCTTTGTAGCGATTGTATCTTCATTTTCACGAGGTGTCAATTGGGCGAATAAATTTTTTCAACCATAACTTTCGTCTTTTGCTGTCTATGTCCAGTTGTTTTAAGATAACGTGATTTAGACTTAAATTTAACGACTCTAATTTTTTTGTCTTTATAGTTTCCCAAGATTTTTGCCGTAACTTTGGCCTTTTGTATTAAGGGCCTACCTACTAATAAATCTTTGTCTGTTTTTACAAGAAGTACTTCATCAAAGGAAATTTGATCGTTTTGTGACTTTACCTTGTCAAGGGTAAAAGTTTCCCCTTCTTCTACCTTATATTGCTTGCCATTGGCTTTAATGACTGCCCAGTTATTCATAGTAAGCGATTTTACCAATTCATGGACCTTTGCATCAAGTCGGTCTTCTTATGGAAAATATTATACCTAGCAAGAAGAGTGTTGATATTAGAGATGACCCACCGTATGAAACAAGAGGAAGGGTAATACCGGTAACTGGTACTAGAGCCATATTCATACCCACATTTACTAAAAATTGCAGTAACAAGTAGGAAATAACGCCCGTAGCAATAAGCTGACCAAATCGATCAATTAGCTTAATTAAGTTAATTATTCTGGTAACAAATAGCGTATAAAGCGTGATCGTGAGCCCGGCTCCTATGAAGCCTAATTGTTCGGCAATAGAGGCAAAAATAAAATCGCTTTCAGCTTCTGGAAGAAATTTTAGTTGTGACTGTGAGCTTCGACCTAGGCCTCGTCCCCAAAATTTCCCGGAACCAGCAGCGATTTTTGCTTGAATAATTTGGTAACCGGTACCCAAAGGGTCTTTTTGAGGATTAATGAAACTGTTTATTCTTTCTTTTTGGTAAGGAGCAAGTGCTCTGAAAAGTAGAAGGCTTGTTATGACGGCTAACACTATTAGAGTAAAAATATGCTTAGGGCGAAAGCCACAAATGAAGGAAATTCCGAACCAGATAGCGATAAATGTCAGGGAATTACCAATATCGGGTTGAATTAAAACCAAAATAAAAGCAGGTAAGATAATTAAAAAGCTTAAAAATACATTTTTTAAGTCTCTTGCCGAACGCTCAAAATAAAAAACACTGAGAACGAGGATACTTGTTGCTTTAGCAACTTCTGATGGTTGAAATCTAAATGCACCTAAATCTAGCCATCTGACAGAACCGCGAACAGGGTCACCTATAATTAACAGCAGCAAGAGAAAGAAAAGTGAAGCTATATAAAGTAATGGTGAAAATTTAATCCAAATTTTATAATCAAAATAAAATAGAAAAATTAAAACCAATAAGCCAACCCCCCAAAATATTAATTGATTAGTTGCTAAAGTTTTGTTAATAGAAAAAATAATTAGAAGTGAAATGGAACCTATAGCTATAATTAATAAGAAAAGTAGCCAATCCCATCTTTTTTTCATTAAGTTCTAATCCTTTTAATGGTTAAGGCTTTTCCTTTAATCAATTTGTCTGCTAGAGTTTCTTTTTTAATATAGCCTTCGTATGCCTTGGGCCAAGGAGGCAAGAGGACAATAATTTTCTCAGCTAAATTACAATTTGCCTCTTTTCGAGCCTGTTGAATCTGACGAATAATTTCACGAGCTTCCCCTTCTTTTCTAAGTAATGGGGTGATTTTGATATCTAGCTTAAATGCGTTACCATTTTGTATCTTTTTAACATTCACCTCTTCTGCAATAATTTTTTCAATTTCTGTAGGTAGTTTTTGGCCTGCATAAATGAGCCCAGGCAAAGGCTGACGAACTTTGATTTGTACGTCTTTCCTGTGTGAGTGGGTTTTTTCAACAATTTGACGGGCCAGAGCCATTGATTTCTCCAGTTTTTGGTCAATATTTTTCTTGTTGGCTTCTGGAAAATCTACGGTGTGAACAGACTCTTTACTTGTTAGATTTCTATATATTTCATCTGCAATAAATGGCATTAATGGTGCTATGAGTTTAGAAAAATCAATCAGTACCGAATAAAGGGTTGGCAGTGATTCCTTCGCTCTGTTTCGACTACGCCTGACAAACCAAGCTGAAAGGTCGTTAACAACAAAATCCTCCATGTCATTTGATGCGGTTTGAGAATCGTAAGACAAAAGCGACTGAGTAGTTTTATCTATAAGAGAGTTGAGGATGGAGATGATCCATTTATCCAATACATTTTGGCTTTGATGATTTTTGTCTGGATACCAATTATTAAGGTTTGCGTAGGTTACGAAGAACGAGTAAACGTTCCAAAGAATTAAATAGAATCTCCTTCTAACCTCATCAGCCCTGTGGTAACCAAAAAGTAAGTTATTGACAGGATTTTGAGTTAAGTAGAGCCACCGCATGACATCAACCCCTATTTTGTCGGCGGCTTCGTTAAATTCAATGGCATTTCCTTTACTCTTATGCATTTCCTCACCCTTTTCATCTAAAAGTGAGGCAAAACCCAAAACGTTTCTAAAGGAATTGGTGTTTTTAAGAACTGTGGACATGGCAATAAGGCTATAAAACCAGTTTTTAAACTGCCCGGGAAAGGATTCGGTTATGAAGTCGGCTGGGAACCAACTTTGTGGCATTGTAGAAAAAGAAACTATTCCCGCATCTAGCCATGGATTGCCAACATCTGCAATTCGTGATGAAATTTCGCCACACTTAGAACATTTAATTTTCACCTGATCAATCCAGGGGCGATGCGGAGAGTTTCCTTCAAATGCTTCCCACCCCTCAGCAGCTTTTTCTTTTAACTCCTGGTAAGATCCAATTACGTCAAAATTGGCGCATTTTGCGCATTCCCAAATAGGGAGTGCTAAGCCCCAATAGCGTTTTTTTGAGATTAGCCAGTCGTGCATGTTTTTGAGCCAATCCAATTCCCTATCGAGACCAAATTTGGGAATCCAGTTGATTTTCTTCGCAACATCCACCATCTCTTGACGCAGGGTCCGACCCTGTTTATCTTCCGGATCTTTTCTATCCATCGCTATGTACCATTCGTCGACAACACGCCAAACAAGTTCGGTTTTGCAGCGCCAACAAGTGGGATATCTGTGTAAATAATTTTCTTCTTTAAAAAGAACGCCTTTTTCTTTTAATTTATTGATGATTAGATCCGGATTTTCTTTGGCGTTTTTACCTGTTAAATCTCCAAAACCATCAATGTAATTTGCACTTTCGTCAATTGATTCAACAACAGATAAATTTTCTTTTTGGGCAAGATGGAAATCTTCTTCGCCAGCACCGGGGGCGATGTGAACAAGACCAGTTCCTTCTTCTGCCGTAACCAAGTTCTTGTCGGCAACAACTTTATGCTCAACTCCAGTTATTGCTTTTATTTCGTCAAACATTCCATCATATTCAATCCCAACAAGTTTTGATCCTTTAAACTTTTCTTTGGGTGTATCTTTTATCCCAAGCGATTTCGCCCTTGAAACTTCAATGATGATCGATTCGCCATCCAGGTTCCATACCCCGTATGAAAGTTGGGGATTGACTGCGATTGCTACATTGGAAGGAAGAGTCCATGGCGTAGTGGTCCAAACTAGCAAATACTGATTTTGGGATTTGGTGTTTGAGATTTGAAGTTTGTACTTAACGTAAACTGCTTTGTGGGTTATTTCTTTGTATTCTTCTGTTAAGATTTCATGCTGGGAAATGGCTGTGCCACAACGCGGACACCAAGGGACAGAATCTCTTCCCTTATATAAATAGCCTTTTTCCTTACAAACTTTTAAAAAGTTCCAGATAGCATAATTATTTTCGTCGCTTGACGTGTGATACGAATTTTCCCAATCCATAAAATAACCTAAGCGTTTACTTTGTTCAGTTTGGATTTGGGAGAATTTTTTAACCCTTTCTTTGCAAAGATTGACAAATTTATCGATCCCAAATTTTTCGATATCTTTCTTGTTTTTAAAACCTAATTCTTTCTCGACTTCGACTTCGACCCAAAGACCTTGTTCGTCGAAACCATTTTGGAATCGGCCAGCATACCCTTTCATATTGTAAAAACGCTGCCAAAGATCTTTATAAGTCCTTCCCCAAGCGTGATGTACACCCATGGGGTTATTTGCAGTAATTGGCCCGTCTAAAAAGGAAAATTTCTTTTTTGATTTTTGGTTTTTATTTAAATATTTTTGTACAATCCCCTTCTCATACCAATATTTAAGAAGATCATTTTCCATTTTTATAAAGTCCTGCTTTGGATCAACAGGTTTGAACGAAGTTTTTTTCGCCATAGTGAGTTAAATTAAAACAGAAGGTTGAAGTTAGATCAAGGAATTGGTCTTTGGCTTTCGATTTTTTTTATTACAATTTCTTTGAGTGACACGTCATTTCATAATTTTGTTGTTTAATGATGTTAAAATTCATTAATAATTTATGACAAGTAATGAATTTGAGAAATTGGTTGATGAAGCGCTTAAGAATCTTCCGGGATATTTTAAGGAAAAGTTGGATAATGTTGAGGTAATTGTCCATAACTGGCCGAGACCGGAATATGCAAGAGGAAGATTACTTTTAGGTTTGTATCAGGGTATTCCGAAAACTACCTGGGGACGAGGGTTGGCGACTACTTTACCAGATAAAATTACAATTTTTAAAGGACCTATTGAATTTTTATCGCACGGAGATATTGAACTACTTAAAAAACTTGTTGTGGATACAGTCGAACACGAAATTGCCCACCACTTTGGTATAGAAGACGCTAGGCTTCGTGAATTAAAACGATAGAGATTACTTAATCATGTAGTGACCTGCAATGCTAGCAACTATAAGAATAATTCCCAGAACAATACCAGTTTGTCCAGCAAGAGAAGTGACTAAGCCTGCAACAACTAATCCTAATCCAAGACCAGTTAAACTATGAAGCATTGGGTGTGGCTTCGTGCATTCTTTCATATCGACCATATTTTAATCACCTCACCTTCTCACTCAAATGTATGCCTTGGTTGGTAAATTGTCAAGGTTGAATTATTTTAATATAAATGATTGAGTAATCTGCGTCTTTGCAGACTGATAATACCTGCCGCTCTTAAATTTGCAGTAATATAAAACGTGTGTTGACCTGGTGTTAACTTAGCTAGGGATTTTTCTTTGGCATCAATTAAGTACACATTCTCCTTGGAAATAACATACTCCCTCAGCATTCCGGCACGTGGATCATGATTTTGGTAAAACTGTAAGAAGTATTTTTCGTCGTCAAGCTTTGCAATAGAGGCAAATTCAGGTTCGTTTCGAAATTGACCATAAGGGAATGCTCCATCATTTCCATTTCTGAAATTCTTGTAAAATTCATCTACAAACTGGAATAAATCTTTTGGTGTTGTTTCGGAATCCAAAAAATGTTCGGGGCAAGGTCCATAGTCTAAGTGGTATCTATGGTTGGGTCGTGACTCTGGGTTAGCCATGGTGCAAAAGATACTCCTTCAGCTTCAAAAAATCAAATAGGATTGGGAATTTGAAAGTCACCGTTATCCGTGAGGATAGCGACCCATGGACTTATCATCTCATCGGTTGGTAAATTTTGTTCGTCGCCTAATCTCCTTATACCTTGGTCGTTTTCTATTGGCCAATTGCGACAGAATGACAAGTCAGGCGTTCGCAACATAACTTGTAAAATTTCTTTGCGCTTTGGATGTAAACGTGGAGGCAATTTTGACATTTCTGGATATTCGTTCTTATCATAATCAACTACCCAGGCTTCGGAAGCAAGTATCACAGCCATTGGTTTATCGTATGTAAGTTTACCTTCAACGTTAATTGCAACGCTGCGGATATCATCACCGATACCTTTAGCCAACAAGGTCCTATCAAACGAGGGGTCAACGCCCTCGAGACTGATACTAGTCAGACCAAGTTTTGTAAGGACAATCAGCGATGGTCCACACTCGCCTTCGCGTAAGAAGTTCCCCTTTGTTTCTTCACATATAAACTCGAAAAGCGCTTCGTAAACTTCTGGGTCTGCACCTTCGGCTTCACCTATTTTCCTCTCATTCGCCATCGTGCAAAAGATACTCCTTCGTACCTAAAAAATCAAATTACTCGATTCTATATGATGTTAGAATTGGTTTGATGGTATTTGTTATTCAAGAACATAAGACTGTTAGGGCGCATTATGATTTGCGCCTGCAGGTTGGAAAAGTTATGCTTTCTTGGTCTATTCCAAAAGGTATTCAGAATGATCCGACAGTTAAAAGACTTGCGATGAAAACGGAAGACCATCCGCTAGAATACCGCAAGTTTAAAGGAACAATTCCGGAAGGAGAGTACGGTGCGGGATCAGTCTCGATTTTTGATGAGGGAACATATATTCCGGAGGTTGAGATTTCGAAAGGGATACGCAAGAAAGTTAACGATAAAAAAGAACAGGATAAAATAATACTGGAAGGGATTGAAAAAGGTGAAATAAAATTTTATTTACAGGGAAAAAAAGTAAAAGGGTCGTTTGCTCTTGTTAAAACAAAAGGCTTTCCACCCGGCAAACTAAACGCCTGGCTACTTATTAAACATAAGTGAGCTTCAAAAAAATCAAATTATGGAAAAGCTTTCAAATAAACTTAGCGTGCCGACGGATCACTCTGATTCCAATCCTTCAACGCTCTAAGTGTGCGTTTAATTGCTATAGTTTTAGGTTTTTTAAATTCCTTTTTTAATCTTTCAACTAATTCCAAATACTCACGGGCATCTTGTAACTGTACTAGCCGCCTGAGATTTCCGCCCGCGTAAGGATCAGTAAATTGTCCAAGGTATCTTTCATCTGTCAATTGCTGAATTTTTAAATCTTCTCTTAAACCCACTACACTCAAAATAATAGATCCATCCTCAGGGTTCGTTATATGGGCTTCTACTCTTACAGGTGTTTGGTTAGGATCAGTTACTTGGAGACTTAGGTCCTTATAATAGAAGCTCTGTCTTTCACCAAGACTTTGTCCATGTTTGTCGAGAAGTTTATCAACTAAACCATAGATTCTCTTTAACAAACCGTTAATTTGTCTTGCTTCATTGGGAGGAATTTCTCTTTGCGATAATCTTGCACGCTCAATAAGAACACCGCTGTATATTTCTCCTAATCTTCTTTCATTTGCCATGTTGCAAAAGATACAACTTCAGGTTTGAAAAAGCAAATTTTCTTTATGACTTAATAAGAGATAAAATAATTTTTCATGAATGAACGAAGTAGCGCAGAAAATTTTCTAAACGCGAAACTGGTTGATGAGTACATACATGGTGGTTTCATAATCCGATACCATACCTATGATGCTAATCTTGGGAAACATCATATTGTTTGCTTTAACCCAAGAGATGGAGATCTTTTGCAGATAGAAGGCGGACTAACCTTACAAGAAAAAATGGTGGGGTTGATAACTGAAAATGACCTTAATAAAATTCATGGGCGAAAAGTATACCAGCCTGTTCGATTAGGCCTATGCATGTTTGGCTTTAATGAACCTGTAATTTCTTTACATGACTCAGACGAAGCAAATGTAGGCTTATTGAAACGATTAGCTGAAAAGGTTATAGACCGTTATGAGAATAAGAAGATCTAAATTGCAAAAAGGTTGCAAAAGATACTCCTTCAGCTTCAAAAAATCAAATATTGCATATTTTAGTATCTTGTTTTAGTTTTAGAAACTCCTTACTATAATTTGGCTATGGCAGACGACTTGAAGAAAATAAAAGACTTAGTTGAAATTGTAGTCAACAAAGTTCGAAGTATAGAAACGCACCAAAGCGTCGCTGCGGAGCAAGTTCGCATGGTGAGAGACCAACAATCAGTGATGAACGGTAAATTGGACACTATCGAAGAACGACTTGACACTCACACGACATCATTGGTGAAAATTGAAGATACTTTAGGGGGTTACGCGGATATGTATAAGGTTAATAAAGAAAAGAATGAAAAACTTGAGGAAAGAGTTGAAACGATAGAAGATAAGTTAGCTCTTAGTAATAAAAACTAACCCCAATTAGTGTAGGAAAAATTATCGAATTTGGCGGAGGTCCTTCGACTACGCTCAGGATTTTCGACAAATTACCTAATTTGTCTCAAAAAAGTGGGAACGTCGAATTCGTCTTCGTCAATTTTAGTTTCTTCTGCCTGGGCCGATTCCAGCTGACCATCAGGGACTTCTTCGGTCGTTAACTGAACAAACCTTCTTCTTGATTCATCGAAACCGGTAGCAATAACTGTGACTTTAACTTGATCGACTAGCTTTTCATCGATGGCTGCTCCAAAAATTATCTGGGCATCTGGGTCTGCTTGCGCAGTAATAACTTTTGCCGCTTCGTCTACTTCGTTCATGGTCATATCTGTTCCCCCAGTTATATTAAAAAGCAGTCCTCTTGCGCCTTCTATTGAAGCATCTAAGAGCGGCGAGGCAATTGCTGCTCTGGCGGCTGTAGATGCACGATTTTCGCCGGATGCTGTACCAACACCCATTAAAGTAGATCCTGCATTAGTCATCACTGCTTTGACATCGGCAAAATCAACATTTATTAATCCTGGCATAACTATGATATCCGCGATTCCTTGAACACCTTGAGAAAGTACCGAGTCTGCAAGCTTGAACGCTTCCAGGAGAGAAACGTTTTTATCAACGATATCCAAAAGTTTTTGATTTGGAATAACAATTAAGGTATCTACTTTATCTCTGAGTTGTTCTATTCCGTCTTCGGCAACGACCATTCTTTTTGTCCCTTCGAACGCGAAGGGTTTTGTAACGACGGCAACTGTTAAAATCCCAAGTTTTCTAGCAAATTCTGCGATTATTGGTGCTGCCCCTGTACCTGTTCCGCCACCTGCGCCATAGGTAACAAAAACCATGTCTGCTCCGCCTATGACTTCTTTTATGTGCTCAAGAGACTCCTCGGCTGCTTTTTTGCCAATTTCTGGGTCGGAACCTGCACCTAAACCCTTGGTCAGGTTGTCACCTATTTGAATTTTAGTTTGAGAAAGGGAAGCTAAAAGATGTTGTTGATCAGTGTTGACGGCGACAAAATCAACTCCTTGAATTTGTGCTTGGGAAATCATGCTGTTTAAAGCATTAGTGCCACCGCCGCCAATACCAAGAACCTTTATTTTTGCAAATCTATTAACATCTGGTTTTATTAACATAAAGGTCTTATTATTTGGGGTTTCCTAAAATCTGCGACACAATTTAACATAGAGTAAATCTATTTGCAAGGCTTGAGGTCAGGGGAGAATTGATTTAATCAGCCCTATTCCCTTGGAGACAATATTTTTTATTTCAATTCTACCAACAAGAGGCAGTCGCACTTCCTCTTGTTGAAAGCTAGCACCATAGTTTACAAGGCCATGACTTGCAGCAAAGGCTGGGGAAGATATTTCATCGACTAAACCTGTGACGTTTAGTGGAAGGCCAATGCGCACGGGCATACCAAGTTCTTGTTTTGCAAGTTCTGTGATGTTAGCAGTTGCTGCTCCGCCTCCAGTTATTACAAGGCCAGATGGGGTTAGTCCTCCAAAACCAGATTTTTGAATTTCAATTTTTACCATATTCAAAATTTCCCTAATTCTTGGCTTCATAATGCCATCCTGCAGAGTTTTTCTTGAAACCATTTTTAAATCCTCTTCAATGGCAAGAGAGGCAATGTCCAGTTCATCCGAACCTTTCTTGTCTTGAGGAATTCCCTTTTCGTCCGGTTCTACAGCTGTTTTTGGTTGACTCGACAATGACAGCTTTACCTTTTCTGCTGATTCAAGTGAAATCCTAAGCCCAATTGCTAAGTCGTTGGTAACATTTCTGGCACCAATTGGTAGAACCGAACAATAAGCAGGAGCACCATCTACAAAGATACAGATATTAGTAGTACCTCCTCCAAAATCAACTAAAATTACTCCAAGTTCCCGTTCGGTATCTGTCAACACGGAGTACGAGGAAGCTAGGCCAGAAAAAACCATTCCTTCAACATCTATGCCAACTTGGCTTATGCATTTGGAAATATTTCTTAAGGCTGTGGTGGCTCCAGTTACAATGTGAGTTTCCACTTCCATTCTCACGCCATTCATGCCAATTGGATCTTTTATGCCGCTTTGAGAGTCAACCACAAAAAATCGCGGAATAACATGGAGTATCTCTTTGGATGACGGGAGAGAGATGGCTCTGGCTGCTTCAACAACTCTCATAACATCATCAGAGGATATTTCCCCTTGGGGGTTGGAGATTGCAACAACACCTTTACTGTTTTGGGATTCGATATGAACACCATCAACCGAAACAAAGGCTTGTCCAATAGAATAACCAGCCATGCGTTCAGCCGCTTCTACTGACTGAGTTATGGTCCCAACGGCTTCATCAATATCTACAACTTGCCCTTTTCTTAATCCCCTTGAGGGAACAGAAGAAACACCAATGATATTTGCTTCAGAATCGTCTGGGAATGTAGCAATTATTGTTGTAACTTTGGAAGAACCTAAATCAATTCCAACTACAACTTTTTCTTTAGACATTAACTATTTATAAACAATAACAGGCTTATCAAAACGCAGGTCAATTTTGGCAATTTTAGTACCGTCTATTTTAGCCTTAGATAAGACTAGCTGTAAAGAGTCAACCTGGGTAATTGCATCCTTTTTTAGAGAAAAAATAACTACGTTCTCTTGTTGAGAGAAAGCAGCAAAGCTATCTTTATCAAGTATTCTTAAATCTTGCGCTGTAAAATCTGATTTAATAAGACCTGCAGTAATTTCTAAAACCTTTAAGAGAGATTCGTCTTCGACTTTGTTACCTAGGATAACTTGTGAATTACCCGGTAAGTAAAAGGTCGGTTTGTCTTTAATATTGGCTTCAACTACTAACCCCTCTCCTGTTAAAAAAAGATTGGAATTTGCTATTTTAACAAGTGGTTGCGAAACTTCTAAGGTGACTTTGAGGGTAGTGAAAAACTTTTTTTGAACTTCAATATTTTTGATGCAAGGATATTTTTCCTTGAGAGTTTCTGCTAATTTTTCCCCATTGATTAAGAAAATATTAGTCTGAGAGTGATTTATCTGCTCTTGCACCTTTTCTTTTTTTAAACAATCTTGATTTTCGGAAAGCCAAATATTTTTTACCATAAAAATCGGCGCGAAAAGTATAAATATTAAAGTTAGAATAATGGGTCCGGTAAAGAAAAATGCTTTAGCCATTGTCCAAAAGATTTACTAGGTACTTTGCCATTTTGATAGTTGCATCGCGGGGTAAAGTCTTTTGAAAACGACTGGCTTTTTCTAGAAGTGTTTTGGAGTTTTTTTGGATTTCGTAAACTGCCTCTTGAACTTTTTTGCTCGTAAGTTCCCCTTGAGTAATAATTTTGGCAAAACCTTCTTTTTCCAAAACTTTTGCGTTTGCCATTTGCTCTCCTGATGCGGAAATTGGCAGTGGGATTAAAATTGAGGGCTTTTTAAATGTTGCCAAATCCCAAATTGTGTTTGCACCGGCGCGAGAAATTACAATTTGGGTCTTTTTTAAAACCCTAGCGAAATCTTCTGAGCCTATATAGTCGGTGGCTAAATATCTTTGAGATTTAATTTTTTTTGCTTTGTCTAAATCACCATTCCAATTGGTAACCCCAACTTGATGCAAAAAGTAAAAATTAGGAAGATGCTTTATTAAATCAAATGTTAGTGTATTGAGTACATGAGAGCCCTGACTTCCTCCTAAAACCAGGATTAAGTTTTTTGATCTCTTTAAGTAATTAGTGAATATTTTTGATTCCGGTTTTAGTTTGTACATTGACTTTCTCGTAAGGTTACCTATAACTTCAGTTTTTCTGCTATCAAAAAAAACGGCAGTTTGTTTCCAGGAAATAAATATTTTTTTCACAAAAAGAGAGTTTATTTTATTTGCTAAACCAGGAATGGTTGCTTGCTCGTGAGTTACAGAATCAATTCCTAATAACCAACCACTAATAACTACTGGTACTGATAAATACCCTCCGAATGAAACGATAAGTAGGGGTCTAACGAGAAGTAGGTAGAGAAAACTCTGCAAGAACCCAATAGGTAATTTAAGAAGCGAAGAAAGCGTGTATTTGGTAAATTTTCTCTGTAGTCTTCCGGCTGTTATTGTGTAAAATTTTATTTTTTGCTTTTGAATAACTTTATATTCAGTAGATATTGTTTTAACTCCCTCGGTTGCGTATTTACGACCAAAGAACAAAAGCTTAATACCGCCTGCAGTTTCAAGTTCTTCAATTAAGGCAAGTGCAGGAGTTAGGTGTCCGCCGGTAAGAACAACTTTTTTCATTTTTATGATTGTCTTTTAATGTTTAATAGTATTCCAATTGACGCCATGGTTACAAAAAGAGATGAACCTCCATATGAAATAAATGGGAGGGGAATTCCGGTTAGCGGAACAAGGGCAACAATTGAAGCTAAGTTAAAAAGGCTCTGGACAGTGATCAGACTTGTTAGGCCCATTGCTAGAATTTTTCCCTGGAAATCTTTCGCTTCTCTGGCTATTTTAATGCAGCGAGTTATTAAAAATACAAATAAAGCTATTAAAATTATCGCCCCGGCTAAACCTAATTCTTCGACAATAACTGCAAATATTGCATCGCTTTGAACTTCAGGAATAAAAGCAAATTTGCTTCTGGATGCTCCCAATCCAACCCCAAGTAGACCGCCAGAAATTACTGCCTGAAGAATTTGATTAATTTGATAAGACGCTCCTTGGGGATCATAAGTTGGATCCATAAATGATTTTATTCTACTGAGCCTGTATGGTTGAGCAAGAATCGCTACAACCGCTGCAACAACAACCGCTGGAATTGTTAATAAAAAATGCCAGATTGGTGCGTGCCCAATAAAATAAATAGTCAGGGAAACGCCTATGAAGATTAAGGCCGTTCCAAGATCTGGTTGGATGAGAACTAACCCGGTTGCAATAATTGCAGGAAGAAAAAAAACTAAAAAGCTATCTGTAAGCCTGATTTTAAAATTTTCAAATTTTGAGATAATTTGTGTTTCATAAAAAATTAAGGACAGTTTAGCTATTTCTGATGGTTGAAAAGTGAAATTGCCAATATTAATCCAACGTCTTGCTCCATAAACTTTCGTTCCAATCCCAGGCACGAGCACAATAAGCAAAAGAAAAATCGTGATTATTAGAATGATTGGGCTTAACTTAAGAATTTTGTGGTAGTTGTAAAAACTGAAAAAAACTAGAGCCATACTGCCTAAACTTACCCAAACAAGCTGATTTTTGATATAAAAAAACTTATCGCCAAAATCCCTAAACGCTGCAATTACTGAGGCGTCATAAATTGCCAAAAGACCAAATACTACTAGAGCAGCGGTCGTTATTAAAAGCCAGAGATCGATCTTTGTTTTTTGAGGCTTTAGAGATAATTTTTGCGTTTCCATTTATTTGGATTTTAATTCTTGGACTTCTTGTATAAATTGATTTCCGCGATCTTGGTAATTTTTAAACATGTCAAAAGAGGCACATGCTGGTGAAAGAATAATTGTATCTTTTGGTTTGGAGATAGCATAAGCTTGAGAGGCAATTTCTTTCATATTTGTTGCTCCTTCTACTATTTCACCTGAATAATTGCCTGCTTTAAAAATTACGTCTTTAATTTTTTTCGCTTCATTTCCTATTAAAACTAAAGACCTAATGGACTTGTCCTGAATTATTTTTTTTGCAAGTTTCGTAAAGTCGGAATTTTTAGAAGACCCACCTAAAATTAATATTTTGGGGCCGGTGATTGCATCGGTGGCAGCAATTGTTGTTTCAGGGATCGTAGAGAAAGAATCGTTATAAAATTTTACATTTTGGATTTTACCTAAATATTGAAGTCTATGAACAAGACCTTTAAATTTTTTTAATACCTTTTTTATGTTTTCGTTATTTATCTTTAAGATTTTGGCAGTCGCTATAGCTGCCATTGCATTTTGAAGATTATGCCTGCCTGGGAGAAGAATATCATTGATTTTGCATATTTCTTCCTCTTTGGTAATTTTTGAGGTTATTTTTGTACCTTTTAGGTAAACCCCATTTGTTCTACTTTTTTGAGAAAATAAAAAGACTTTTGCTTTTGTTTTTTTGGCAAAGGAAAAAGAGGCCTCAAAATCTCTATTTATTATTGCGCAGTCACTTTTTTTTTGATGGGATACTAAAGACTCCTTGCTTTTTTTATATTCAGATTCGTTTGTATGCCAATCTAAATGCTCCTGGGTAATCATAAGGACAACCGCAATGCTGGGGCTTTTCCTAAGATCTATAAGCTGAAAACTGGAAAGTTCTAGGATCACAATGTTTCCCTTTTTAAGTTTTGGCAAAATATCGAGAGCAGGAGTACCAATATTACCCGCTAAAAAAACATCTTTATTTTGAGTTTTAAGCATTTCATAAATTAATGTAGCGGTTGTCCCTTTCCCTTTGGTTCCCGTAACTCCAATTATTTTGCATGGACACTCGTCAAAAAAAATCTGGGTCGAGGAAGTTAAAGTTGATTGGGACTTTTTTAGTTTCTTTATTATTGAATGATCGGGTCTAATGCTTGGAGAGCGGATTATCAAATCAAAGTTTTGCCTTTCTGGAAGCTTGCCGCCAAAATAAAAATGGGCACCGGCTTTTAATTTTTTGAAGGACTCTTGTTCAATTTCTGATTTCTGTTTTTCATCAATAATTGAAACATCATTATTTACTCCTAAATAATTTGCAGCAGATAGTCCCTCTTTGCCGAAACCCAAGATTGCAATTCTTTTTTTAGAAATCATGGTTCTTGTTTTTTAGATCCTGATAGAGCTAGCCTGTATATTATATTTTAGAAGTTTTGAGGCAACTTTGGAAAATATTTGTTCGTCGCCGGTCGTAAAATAAAGGTCGCTTGATTTTTTCGCGCTCAGGCTTTTATTCTCCTTTAGAAGCGTCCTTACTCTTCTGGCTATAGCCTCACCTGAGTCTATTATTACAGTTCTCTTGCCAACCCGTTTTTTAATATCCAGCTTTAGAAAAGGAAAATGGGTACAGCCCAAAACTATTACATCTGCTTGAAATTTCTTAATTATTGAGACGTATTTGTCTAAAAGTTTTGAAATTTTCTTCCTCTCTAAATACTCTACTGCTTCTTCAAGATCGGCGCATCCTATTTTTAAAACTTTAAATTCCTTTGCGTTCTTTTTAATTAATTGCGAGAGGTATTCACTTTTGGCAGTTGCAGGGGTCGACATAACAACAATTCTGCCGTTTTTGGTCAACTTCGTAGCTGGTTTTACGGCGGGAACAACTCCAATTATTGGTATATTAAAGCTTTTTCTTAAATGCGGAAGCACATAGCAAGTGGCAGTATTGCAGGCAACTACTAAGGCTTTAATATTTTTCTCAATGAGAAACCTTGTGATATTGGTGGTTAAATCTATAAGCTCTTTTTTGTTCTTTTTCCCGTATGGATTATTCTTCTGGTCTGCAAAAAATATAAAAGATTCAAAAGGTAAGATTTTTTTAACTTCCTTTAAAACTGAAAGACCTCCAACACCGGAATCGAATAAACCTATTGGCCGGTTATCTATCATATGCTTTTAAAAAAAGGAGAGCCAAAGGCCGAAGATGGCAAACATGACCTGAGCTAGCCAGAATCTAAACACGATTTTGGGCTCTTCCCAGCCCTTATGTTGCAACCAAAGATGAATTGGCGAAACGTCAAAAATTTTTTTATGCCTTATTTTTTTGGACAGAAGCTGAATTAGCGATGACATTACTTCTACAACAAACATGCCACCGATTATTGCAATTGCAATTGGCTTACCCAGCAATAAGCCAACAACTGCTAAGGTAGCACCAAATGACAAAGCGCCAACGTCTCCTAACCAAATTCGTGCTGGCCAAATATTAAAGTATAAAAAAGCAATTAAGGCACCTATCCATAAACCTAGGAAAGTTGAAAGCGTAGTGTCTAAAATCGAACGAGACATAATTAAAAAAGCGACAAGACAAATAACCAAAAGTCCGGTTGAGAGTCCATCTAATCCATCTGAGATATTAACGGCGTTTGCAAATGAAACAATAGTAAAAGCTGCAAAAGGCACATAAAAAATCCCTAGGCTTAAAACGTCAATAAATCTAACGTTGACGATATCAATACCAAATCCCCGATAAAGCATAAAGGCAATAGCAATTGCTAAAACCCACTGAGCAATAAATTTGTATCTAAAACGAAGGCCCCCGAATTTATTTTTTTTGAATCCAAATGTCTTTCTAAGATCATCGTAGAGGCCTAAAAGACCAAAAGACAAAAAGGTGAAGAGCAAGATTTGGATTTCCTTTTTGTAAGGATAAATTGCTGTTCTTTCGATTCCCAAGTTTGGCATGATATTAATAACCACAAAATAAAGTAGACTAACTACTAGAATAATTAAAGCCCCACCCCCGACCGGCGTTCCGGTCTTATGAGAATGAAGTTTATCGAAAATGGGGGTAGTCTTTTCGAAAATATCCCTAGTTTTTTGCTCCTGCCTCTGAAACTTGATTTTATAGAGAACATTAATAAAAGGGACAAGCAGAATACTGATTACAAAAAAAGAGAGCAGGATAAATCCTAAAATTTCTAGCATTTATTATTTATTTATTATTTAATTATATCAACAAGTAGCACTGGCCCAATGCTCGAGGCTCTTCTTGTACATATTAGCGAAGGGCACCGCAATGGTAGCATTTAATTTCCGTTGATTTATGGGAAAGTGAGAGTACTATTCTTTCAAGATGAGCATGCCTTGAACCTTTTACTAAAACTAAGTGTTTATTCTTGAGGATTTTTTTGACCTCATTTGCCGCTTCCCGAACGCCTTTGGCAGCAATAATTTTGCCTAAAAACCCTCTCTTTTTGGCAGAAATCCCTATTTGCTTGGCAACACTGCCGACTGTTACAAGAAGATTAATTTTAGTCTTGGCAATTTTTTGACCCAAAGCTTGATGCGATTCTTCGGAAATTTCCCCTAAATCCTTCATTTCCCCAAGAATGGCAACTTTTTGACGGTTTTTACCTAAATCAACAAGGGTATTTACTGACTCTAACGCTGCTTTGGGTGAAGAATTATAGGTATCATCGATTATACTTATTTTCTTAGTAATAACTGCGTTGAGCCTGTGAGAAGGTGGCAGCGTCTGAGATAAGCCTTTGCCAATTTGTTTCAGGGTTAAACCATTAATAATCCCCACTGTCGCTGCTGCATAAAATGAGATCAGTTGATGGCGGCCTACTACTTTGGTGGTAATGTGAGCTTGTTCCCCGCCCCAGTGCAAGCGAAATCTTGAACCTTTGGTTGTTTGTGAAAAATGAGAAATTTTAACTGAGTCTTTGGCGTTTTCACCATACCAAAAGATCTGAGCCTTTGTTTTTTGGGCCATTTTCTGACAATAAGGATCAGCCCAGTTAAGCACTGCGTAGCCGTTTTTGGGAAGAGATTTGACTAGTTTTGACTTTTCTTTGTATACCCCTTCGACGTCCTTAAAGTATTTAGTGTGAGTAGGGGCGATAGTGGTAATGACCCCAATTTTAGGTTTAATAATCGCAAGATAGTGGTCCATATCACCAGGTTGCTCAACTCCATATTCTAAGATTAGTTTTTGATGCCAAGGTTTAGTTGAAAGAATGGTCTGGGGAATTCTGTATGTTGGGTCTAAGTTTTCTTCCCCTACTGAGGTTCTAAACTTTTGAGAAAGAACTGAGTAAATTGCATTTTGAGTTAAGGTTTTACCAACACTCCCTGTAATGCCAATTACCTCTATATTTGGGAGAAGTTTAAGGTAGGACTTAGCAAGCGTAGTCCTTGATGCATGAAGCGGCTTTTTCCAGGCCTCTACTTCTCTATAAATGTTTAAATTTCCTAACATAATCAAAATGCCGGATGAAATTCGTTAATTCTTGTTCTGTGAGCAAACCAGTCTAAAAAGCTTTCCAGACCATGGACATATGCAAAAAAAGCCATTTCTTCTCGCCATCTGAATTTTTTTTCAACCGGAGTATTTTTTAAAAGCTCAATAAAATTCTGATATCTTTCATCCCGTCTAATTGTTACTTCCGAAGACATAAACTTGGCTTCAACTCCCCTAGAAGCATAAATATGCATTATTCTTGGAAGATGCGTGGCATTTGCAAGAGAAGTAAACCCATCCCAGTCTCTCTCCGCAGATTCTTCAAGATAATGGTCGACCTCTTCTCCGGTGGTGAAAGCATGTGGACTAGTTACAATATTCAACTCTGATCCCTTTTCCAGAAGCTCACGCTTCATCGTACCCGCAAGTGAAGGTGACGAATACCCCCATAAAAATCCTCCTGCCAGGAAAACAGTATCAATTGCGTTTTGTTTTTCGAGTTCAAGAATCGCTTGGATTTGCAATTGTCCACGAGCATTACATTGGACATCGCCATTTGGCAATCGGTCGTAGCCATAGCAATGCGCGAGAATAGTTCGTTCTGCCATGGAAATATTATTATATCTTATTTGACGGCCAAGAATCAAACTATGGGTTAGCGCAATTAATGATTGTATTAAGAAGTTTTGGATAGGAGATTCCGGCGGCTTCGGCAGCTTTGGGAAAGAGTGAAACAGGGGTTAGACCAGGGATAGTATTCACTTCAAGTACATAAATGTAGTTTCCTTTAATAATAATGTCGACCCGGCCAAATCCACGGCACCCAATAGCCTTGTAGGCTCGAAGGCCTGCCTCTTGCGCCTTCTTGGTTTGCTGCTGACTGATACGAGCGGGGATTATTTCTTCGCAAAGATTTTCGTTGTACTTAGCTTCATAGTCAAAAAAGTCTTTTTTGGGCACGATTTCTGTAAGCGGAAGGACTCTTGGACTTTCGTTCCCTAGGATTGACGCCGTCACCTCGACCCCTTCAATATATTCTTCTACTAAAGCCAGGTCCGAATATTGCCAAGCCAAATTCAGTGCTTTTTTTAGATTCTTTTGATCTCTTGCAAAACTTGTGCCGACTGATGATCCCTGGTTGTGAGGTTTGACAAACAACGGTAGTTCTATGTTTATGCTGATCTTTTGTCCCTTTCGGGCGATTTGATAATCGGGAACGGTTAAACCTGCTTCCTTAAAGATTTTTCTTGAGGCAACTTTGTCCATTCCAAGAGCAGAGGCTAAAACTTTGGAACCGGTATACGGCACCCCAAGAAGCTCTAAAAATCCCTGGACAGTTCCGTCTTCACCGTTAGGCCCATGCATTGCTATGAAAACTATATCAACATGATTGCTCTTGATAATCGACGCTTGATCTGTTTTGGAAACGCTTTGGCTCCTGACTCTAGTCTCTTGACTCCTTTTAGCGGGGGGCTGCAATAAAAACTTCTCTTTCTGCCCAATTTGCCAAGTAATACCATCCCTAGAAACAACTATGGGCAGAATATCGTACTTTCTGCTATCAAGATTTTTGACGACTTCCCTACCAGTCATGAGGGAGATTTCGTGCTCTGCGGATTTGCCGCCCATAAGGACAGCAACTTTAATCTTTCGTTTCATTAAGTGAGAAAGTTTTAGCCTGTTTTTTCGATTTTTGCTCCAAGCGCGGATAGCCTCTCTACAATATTTTCGTAACCTCTCTCTATAAGTTCTGCTTTGTCAATTGTACTTATGCCGGAAGCTGCAGAGGCAGCAATAACTAAAGCAATTCCAGCTCTAATATCTGGAGTATCAAGCTTTTGGCCTCGAAGTTTCGAAGGACCATAGACAAGAACCCGATGAGGGTCTGCTATTTCAACTTTTGCGCCCATGGAAAGAAGCTTATCCACAAAAAACATACGCGATTCGTACATCCAATCATGAAGAATTGTTACTCCTTCTGCTTGAGTTGCCAAAACTATCATTGGTGCCATTAAATCTGTGGGGAATCCTGGCCAAACATCTGTTACTACTTTTTCCACTGCTTGTAACTTTGAAGGCATCACTTTTAATACTCCTGCTTCTATCTTTGTCTCCACCCCAAACTTACCTAAGCTCAAAAGAATCATATCTAAATCGTCTTTTACTACTGGCGAGATTTCGATTTGGCTTTGAGTTACCGCTGCAAGGATGGCAAAAGTTCCGACTTCTATGTGGTCAGGACGAATTTGGTGACTGGTGCATTTAAGTTTTTTCACCCCTGTAACTTTGATAATATTTGTGCCAATGCCAGAAATATTTGCACCCATTTTGGTTAAAAAATTACACAAGTCTACAACATGCGGTTCTGATGCTGCTCTTTTAATAACTGTCGCGCCTTCTGCAAGGGATGCTGCCATAATGGCATTTTCGGTTGCCGTGACTGAGGCTTCTTGCAAAAAAATTTCGCTACCTATAAGATGCCGGGTTTTTGCTACAAAAGTATCGTTTTCTTGATAAACTTTGGCACCGAGTGCTTCCAGCGCTTGAATGTGGGCGTCCAGAGGCCTTCTGCCAATAACGTCTCCGCCAGGATAACCCATTTTGACTTCTCCTACCCTAACTAGCATTGGCCCTAAGAGAAGAACAGACGCCCGTAATTTTTCCGTCTGCTCTTTTGGAAAATTGTTGGACTTAATATTTATAGCTTCAATTTTTAATTTTTTATTTCCTAAATCGGTAACTTTTGCCCCAGCGGTTTCTAAAAGAGAAGTCATAACTTTTACGTCTGAGATTTTTGGCACGTTTTCCAAAATACATGCCTCTTCTGTTAAAAGACAGGCTGCCATTATCGGCAACACCGAATTCTTGTTGCCTGCCACTTTTATTTGTCCTGAAAGTTTTGACTTACCAGTGATTTTAAATTGGGCCATAATTAGGTCATTAGGTTCTCAGGCTACTAGGACACTAGGAAAATTTCCAATATATTCACTCCGCTAATGTATTGGCCCTAAAGTCGCCAATAAAAAAGATTTCCTCTTTCAGATCAAGGCCAAATGTGTTTTTTGCTTTCTCCTTAATAAGGTTTATCAATTTTATCACGTCGCCTGATTTTGCATTATTCGTATTCAAAATAAAGTTGGCATGATGAGTGGAAATTTCTGCTCCACCAACTTTAGTTCCCTTTAAACCTAAAGAGTCAATAATATAACCTGAAGATGTGGTCAAGTTAGGAGTTGAAAGCCTAATAGCATCTTGGTCATCTATATTTCTAAAAATGCACCCTGAGCAGGCAATTCCAATAGGTTGCTCTTCGTTGCGACGTTTAACGTGATCCATAGCTCTTTGCCAAAGCGACGAAGGATCGCGAGCTGCATCTAATTTAAAAACTGCATCAAGAACGATTTCTTGGGTTTGTTGAATTTTTGAGTTATCGTAAGAAAAATTAAAGTAGTCGTTTTGAGCATTCTTGATATTACCTGTTTTAGGATCAAAAAGTGAAGCAGAAACAAGTCTATCACCTACAAATTGTCCTTTCTCCACTTCAAAATGGGCATTAATTTTGATTCCACCTCCGACTGTTCCAGGAACCGAAAGTAAAAACTCTAATCCTTCTAGCTTCTGGTCGATTGTAAAACGAGCGAGAGCATTCATCAGAGTACCAGAGGCTGCCCAGACTAGTGCATTTTTAATTCCTTTACCAGATTTATTAATTGTTCCTTTGATACCAACCAATTTAATACCCATAGACTGATTTTTTATAACAAGACCATCAAAGCCTTCATCGGCAACAAGAACGTTGGCGCCGCCCCCTAAGACAATGAAGGGAATCTTTTGTTCGTAAGCTGTTTTTAGTGCAAGTTTTAAATCCTCCGGGCTTTTGGCCGCAAAAAAAAGTCTGGCTGGACCGCCAATTTTAAAATAAGTGTGCCTGGAAAGTAGCTCATTTTCTAGGACCCTAAGTGGCCCAAGAATGTTTTTAATGCTTTCGATATCCATTGTCATTTTCTAATTAAGTCCCAAAGTCTGTACGAATTGCCTGCCCCCATTGAACAAATTACTCGAAAATCTTTTAAGTTTTTTTTGATAAATTTGGCAGTTTTTTCAACTGAGCCAGTATATGAAGACTTTGATCCCACTTGATGTTGCAGGTGACGAGCTAATTTTTCTTTGTCTCCTTTTTCTCGTGCAGGATAAACTTCTGTTATTAAAATATTGTCAACATTCATTTTTTTTAGGGTTTTAACAAAGTCTTCGAAAAACATGTTGATTCGACTAAAAGTGTGTGGTTCGAAAACTAGAGTCACTTTTTGATTTTTAAATTTTGCTTTTAGAGCATTGGCTGTTTTTTCTATTGTATAAGGCTGAACGGCATAATCGTCATAAAATTTTGTTTTACCGAGTCGGCCCTTATATTCGAGTCTTCTCGCAAGTCCTTTAAAGTTTTCTATACTCTTATAAGCAATACTCGTGTCTAGTCCTAAACAATTAGCAACCGTGAGAGCTGCATCTGCATTTTCTTTTCTGAAATCGCCAATTATTTTCAGCTTTAGTTTCGGTGAATCTTGCATTCTAAAAATTTTTAAGTCCCCTCTTAATCTCTTAGCTGGAATTGCATTTCTTGTGTCAGGAATAATTATGCTACCAGAAGGTTTTATTTTAGCAATGAACTTCTCGTAAGAGTCTATTACGGATTCTTTATTAGGAAAGAAATCTGGATGATCCCAACCAAAATTTAGAATAATCGCGATGTCGGGTTGGTAATTTAAGAAATTGTTATTGTATTCGTCGGCTTCACAAATATAGTATTTGGATTTTCCAACTCTAAAGTTTGTCCCCCATTCGATAACTTTGGCGCCAACTTCACATGTAGGATCTAGATTTTGGTCAATTAGAATTTTACTTATCATTGCAGTAGTTGTGGATTTACCATATGTGCCAGCGACTGCAATTACAAACTTATCCTGTTGAAGAATTTTGCCTTGAAACTCTTGCCAAGTTAGAATGGGAATTTTTAAGTCTTTTGCTTTTTTGATTTCCGAGTTGTTTGAGTCAAACTTTAAAAGAGCAGGTGAGACAACAAGGGTGTTAATGTCTTTGAGGTGAGATGCGTTATGCCCAATTTTGACTCCATTGTAATTTTTAAGATATGCTGATTTTTGAGACTGATCACAACCTGTAACTTTAAAACCATAAGATTTGGAAATTCTGGCAACTGCTGATGCTCCTGCTCCTCCAATCCCCATAAAGTGAATTCTTTTTCCTAATTTTATGTTTGCAACTCTTAGCTCTTCTGGAGTATTTATTCCGTGCCATTGGTTTTCTCCAACTAGATATGTTTCGACTTTGTGATTGCTTTTAAGGGCAAGTGAAATTAAATCGGTCAAATACAATTCTCCCGTTACAGGGGACGGCTTAAGTTTCATTAGCGAGCCTTCTAAAAAATCTCTTTCAAAAAAATAAAGTCCATCATTAATTTCTTTAATTTTCTTTTGATCTTCTGAAGCATCGTTTTCTTCAACAATGCCAATTAATTTTCCGTTTTTTCTGACTATTCTTCCTAGACCAAATGGATTTTCTTTTAAGACGGTAGCAAAAGTTATTGTCGCTTTTGACCTTAAGTGATGATTAAAAACTTTAGCTACAGTCTCAGGTTTATAGAAAGCACTGTCATCTCCGTATAAAACTGCTACTGTTGAAATATTTTTTTGAGATTTAATAAGACCAGCACTTGCAGCATCAGCTGTACCTATTGCCTCATTTTGAACTGCGACTTTCTGACCTTGCAAAAATGTTTTTACTTTAGAGGAGTTTTTTGGATTAACAACTACAATTATTTCAATTGGGTTTACTTTTCTTAGAATTCCAAGTGTTCTTTCAAGCATTGACATGCCGGCAATCTTGTGAAGGACTTTTGACAGGGGAGACTTCATTCTTTTGCCTTCACCGGCTGCCAAAACAATCGCAGAAAAATTGAGTTTTTGACTAGTTTTCATTTAATTTATTTTTTATAGCTTTTTTTATTGCTTCAAATTCATCCCAAGGATATTCTATTTTCCCAAAGCACATGCTTTTTTCATGACTTTTGCCAAAAGTAGCAACTATGTCGTCTTTTTTCGCCAAATTAACTGCAAGTTCGATAGCTCTTTTTCTATCTGGCTCAATATAATAACTTTTACCTTCCTTTTTCCTTTCTTTAAGAAAACCTTTAGCTATTTCGTAAGTTATATCCCCTACTTTTTCTGTTCTTGGATCCTCGGCTGTTAAAACAGAGATGTCAGCTATTTTTGCGGCAACCTGACCCATGACTGGCCGTTTACCTCTATCACGTTCTCCGGCTGCACCAAAAACGGCGATTAATTTGGATTTTGGACTCTCTAGCTTGAATTTTAAAGCTTCAAGAGCATTTTTAAGTCCATTTGGAGTGTGGGCAAAATCAACCACAATGGTAAAGTCTTGTCCAAGATTTACTTCTTCCATCCGACCTTTAAGGCCTGCGAATTGTGCAAGGGTTTTAGTGATAACCTTTTTGGGAATCCCTAATTGGGAACAGGCTGCGGCTGCGGCCAGGGCATTTGATAAATTATAGTTTCCTGGAATTTTTAGCTTGATTGGAAATTTATTAAGATTGTAGTCGGTTGTTTTTCGCTCTGAGTAGGTGATAATTTTACGGTCAGTTATTTTTTTAAGCTCACTAAATGAATCATCATCTGCATTTAAAACACAAACTCTGGCATTTTCAAAAAGCTTGGATTTTGCTTTTAAATAATTCTTGTAGGTTTTATGATAATCAAGATGCTCTTGAGTTATATTGGTTAGGACCGCAATCTCAAAATCAATTCCGAAAACTCTATTTTGGTCCAATCCATGAGAAGTTACTTCTAAAACTAAAAATTCTGATTTTGCCTTAACTATTTTCTTTAAAAATTTTTGAAGCGTAAATGGACTCGGAGTTGTAACATGGAAACCAGTATCATAGCTTTTGCTACCTATTGCTGCGTGAATTGAGGAAATTAAGGATACTTTTTTGCCCCCAGCTTTTAAAACCTCATAAATCATGTGGCAGGTCGTGGTTTTACCATCAGTACCTGTCACTCCAATAATTTTAAGTTTTTTTGAAGGAGAACTAAAATAGTAGGATGCAAAAAGAGCAGCCAAAAGATGATATAGGTTTTTAATCTGCTGCCACATAGTCTTAGATTTAATTATACGACGGCAGATTGACGAGGCACTATATTTTTAAAGACTTCTTGAGCTCTTTTCTGCGCAGTTTCTTGAAGCTCATGCCTGTAACTTGCATCGTGTGAATATTTTCTTGGATCCTTGACTGCTTCATCAAAAATAATTTGTGCCTGAAACAGATCTATGGCCGCTTCTTGAGGATTAAATTTAATATCAGAAAATTTGATTGCTGATAAAGCAATCTTTACCTCGAACCCGCTTGAGCTAAAAGACGTGAGTACTGATGCATAATCGTTAATTGCCACGCCACTTGCAATAATATCTATTTTCTGGAACTTGTTGCTTTTTAGTTCTTGCTGATAGGAATCAAAGTCATTTTCAAAAATTTTAAGCTCAGGATGATTTTTAGAATTAATCCAATTTAAAGTCTCTTGGAAATTTGAGTTAATCACATCAAGGTCGATTTCCGTCACCTTGTTTTCATTATCTTTAACTATAACCGCAGCTGAAGCCGACTCACTGGAAATTTTTGAGAAATTTGCAGAATTTTCTTCGCCGGTTTCGCCGCTTGCGAAAATTGCTGCTGTACCTACGGCAATTGCTGCTGTAATACTTATCGGGAGTGAAGCATCTTTAAATTCCTTAAATCTGCTCATATAAAAAACCGCCCCGAAAGACGGTTCATTGATATCGTATTTTACCACTTCTGGTCACAAAATCAAGTTAAATTATTCTTTTGGGGGAATGCCGAAATGATTAAAAAGATCTTTAGCTATACTGAAAAACGTTGGGGCTGCTGTTTCTGAGCCGAACGGGGACGAGGAAGGTTCGGTAAAGCGAACCAGCATTACGAATTTTGGCTTTTCGGCCGGAGCAAAACCGACAAAGGAAGCAATAGTTTTATCGGGATCGTAATGACCAGCTATTGGGATCTGAGCAGTTCCAGTTTTGCCTGCGATTCTATAACCTTTGGGGACAAAGGCTCTTGCTTCACCTTTTTCAACAGCATTGACCATCATTTCTGTGATCTGGGAGGCTGTTTTGGTGCTAACTATTTGTTTGGCGTTCTCAGGTTTTGTCTTTTCTTCTTTTTCGTTCTGTTTTATTTCAGTCACAATTCTTGGAGAAATTAATTTCCCTCCATTGGCAATTGCACCTATTGCCTGGACCATTTGAATTGGGGTAACAGCTATTCCTTGGCCAAAGGAAGCAGTTGCCACATCTATGGGTCGCCACTGGTCTTTGTCACGAACTGATCCTGCTTGTTCTTCCTGCAGATCAATACCCGTTCGTTTACCGAATCCAAACTTAATAATATAGTCATAAAATTTGTCTATGCCTAATTTTTCAGAAACGAATGTCATACCAACATTATCAGAATGTTCAATAACTTCGGCCATTGTAGAATTTGGATAATATTTCTTGTTCCAGGTAGAAATTTCAAAACCACCGATTTTTTGGGGTCCAGTACAAATTGTACACTTTGTACTAGGATCTACTGCCGAAAGATCAAGGGCGGCTGCCATTGCTATAACTTTAAAAGTAGAACCTGGTTCAAAAGTATCTGCTACAGCAGTGTTTTTGTAGAGTTTTTCATCAAATTCTATCCTTAACTGGGAATTATAAGTTGGGTATGTGGCCATCGCTAAAATAGTGCCTTCTTGGGGATCAGCAATTATGACTGTCCCGTCTTTTGCTCCATATTTTTCAACAGCGTTTTTAAGTTTCTCTTCGACAATGAATTGAATTGTTCTATCTATTGAAAGGGTAAGTGCGGTTCCTTTTTTGGGTTCAATCCTTTTATATTGCCCAACTAGAATGGGTAAACCATGAGGGTCTTGCTCTTGTCCTAATCGCCCGTTTTTACCTCTAAGATGTCTATCCCAGTGTCCTTCAAGCCCAAAATAGCCAACGTCACTGCCAAATTTATCAAAGCCCACAAAGCCAAGAAGTTGGGCTGCCATCGAGGCTTCTGGGTAAAAACGCTTTTCGTCTCGCTCAAACTCGATGCCGGTAATTTTTGACTTTTCTATTTTTTCTTTAACCTTAAGCGGCACCTTACGAGCTAATTGAACCCAAAAAAGATTTTTATTTTCTAATTTTTTTGTCAGTTCTTCCATCTTTTGCTTTATTTCATCCTCTTTTTTCTTGAGTTCTTCTTCGTTAAGTCCGGCCGGGTTGGTTGCATACTTTTCTGAAATAAGATCGGGCGCTAGAGTCTTTGCAATATCCTGTGCCTTTTTATCCAATTCGTGAGGTTTGGCGTAAATAAGAAAAGCCTCTTGGTTAGTTACAAGAGGAAAGCCATCTGAAGAATAAATTTCGCCGCGGGAGGCTGGAATTTCACTTTCTTTTAAAGATGAGTCTTGTGTTGATCTTAGACCAGAGAGAAATTGCCAATAAAATAAGCGGAAAATAATTATCAGTACAATTATGAAAGCTGATATCTGAAACAGTTTAATCCTGTCCATTGTTCCAAGTTAATAACTTAATTATTAGTCTAACAAAGATTGAGGAGTTAGTATTTGTGAAGGCTTTTCAAAGCCTAGGCCTTGAGCCTTTTTAGAAATTGAAACAAGAGACGATTCTTGGGCAATTGAAACTTTTAAGGTCAAATTTTGGGCTTCAAGATTTCTTATCTCTTCTTCTATAAGTGAGAGTTTTTGCCCATCTGTTGCGAGCTTATTTGCAAAAACAAGTTGCGCCATGAAAAGACCAACAACGCTAATGGCAGCTATTACAAGGATTTTTACCTTGATTTTGCCAATAAAGTTGAAGTCTTGTTTTTTCCCTACTTTAAAATCAGATACGGGTAGCATAATCTTTTCTCTCGCTACCCTAAGTCTTTTATATTCCCTACACCCTTTAGATTTTCTCCGCTACACGAAGCTTTGCGCTGCGGGACCTAGGATTTATTTGCACTTCCCGGGCCGCAGGGCCGATTGGTTTTTTAGTTAAAACTTTCAATTGTTTTTCCCCCTTGAGAAACCGTTTGACAATTGCATCCTCAAGCGAATGAAAGCTAATAATAACCAGTCGGCCGCCTTTTTTTAAAAGATCAAGAGTCTGCGGTAAGCTTTCCTGTAAATTTAAAAGTTCGCTATTGACTACTATTCTTAATGCTAAAAAAACCTTAGTTGCAGGGTGAATTTTAGTTTTTACCCTGTACTTTGAATACACCTCTTGAACAAGTCTTGAAAGCTGTTCTGTCGTCTCAATTGGTTTTATCTGACGGGCGCTATAAATAGCGCTAGCAATTGGCCGACTAAGCTTTTCTTGACCATACGTTTTAAAAATCTCATGTAACCTCCTTTGGTCGAAGTTATTTACTAGGTCTTTGGCCTTAATCTGTATTTGCGAGTCCATTCTCATATCCAAGGGGCCTTGTTTTTGAAAACTGAATCCTCTTTTAGCTGAATCCAATTGTTTTGAGGAAACCCCTAGATCAAAGATGACTCCATCAACCTTAGTAAAATTATGTGAACGTGCGATTTTTGCTAGATCGCTGAAATTGGCATTGACTAAAATAAGCCCTTTGCCAATTTGAAATTTGTTTTTAATGTGCTTAATCGCTTCCGGATCCCTGTCTATACCTAAAACTTGTGCACCTTTTTTTAAAAGTTCGAGGCTATGTCCTGCCCCGCCAATGGTGGCATCAATGTATTTTTTCCCCTTGCCTGGATTAAGATAATTTACAACTTCTTGTAAAAGTACACTTTGGTGATACTGGCTCATCTATACTCCATACCTTTTTGCTCTTGTTCCCAAAGACTTTCGTCCCAAATTTCGAAGTGATCACCAGCACCGATTATTATTGGATTCTTGATCTTCGCGAACCCAAGTAAATTGCTAGGTATAACAAAGCGGCCTTGATCATCGAGCTTGACAAATTCGGCTGCAGAGAAAAAGAAACGGCGAATATTGCGTGAGTTTCTTTCGTCAAGAGGCTTATCAAGCTGTCTTTTGGATTCTTTTTCCCAAGATTTGGTATCGAACCCGAAGATACATGTTTCAAAACCAAAAGACAGAATGATTTCGCTTGTCGCAAGATAGTCACGGATTTTTTTTGGTAAAGCAACCCTTCTGGTTTTTGAGTCGAATGAAGGTGTATAGCTGCCCAGAAACATTTTCCCTTATTTACCCTCCGTAGCCTTGTGCGAAGGAGGACCCTCTTTTGTGCCAGGTGCGGTAGTTAACTCCCGGGCAGCTCGCAATTGTTAGGAGTTAATGGTGGTACCCGCTAACCTGGCTATGATCAAAAGCAAGAGAAGCTTTGATCACCAATTTTCACCATCTATTACCATTTTTCACCATAACACCGAACTTGTCAATACCCTAAATGCTGTATAATTGCGGCTGATGAAATTGGTAGTTGCTTCTGACGAAAAAACACATTTGACAGATTCTGTTGTTGAATATCTAAAAAAGAAAGGTCACAAACTGATTTTGCTAGGAGATTTAGTAAAGAAAAATGGCAGGTGGGTTGAAATCGGCAAAGAAGCCGCAGAAAAGGTAGCAAATGGAAAATCTGATCAGGGTGTTATTTTTTGCTGGAGCGGAACAGGCATCTGTATGGCCGCAAATCGAATTAAAGGCATAAGGGCTGCCCTTTGTTGGGATGCTGAAACTGCCAGACTTGCCAGGAAATGGGACAACGCGAACGTTATTTGTATGAGTCTGAGGTCAACATCTGAGCAAGAAGCACGAGAGATGCTTAACGCTTTCTTCTCAACTAAGTTTGATGAAGAAAACCTTAATGAAATGCATAAATTGGATAGTATCTATTAAGGAATAAATTCTTTGCGATCGAAACCAAATAAGGGGCTGTAGATTACATAGATTTTGTCTGGCTTAAGGACATACCAACTTCTACCTTCGGTTAACCTGTTAACTTCTTTGGGGGTATCTGGCATTTTAGGTGTTCCTCTTTTGGCAAAATATTCTCTTGCTGCTCCTAGAATTTCTTCCATTTGTAATTTTCTAGCTGTTCCCTCTATCTGTAAACCTTTATCCTGGCCGTTACCTGTTGGTTGCTTGGTTATGGCGGCTGCAACAAACGGATTCTTGATAAGTTCTTGGCTGTGTCTTGAATTCTCGAAAGAAATCCAATAAAGGTTAAGGTCTCGGTCATGACCAAATACTAAAGTTGCAGCCCATGGGCCTTTTGAATTTACAGTTGCCAAAACCATCTCCCTTGAATCTCTCAGGATTTCAGATATTAACTCTGTTAATTCAATATCGTCCACATTAGTTAATTTTATGAAACTTGGATAGAAATTTGTGATGAAGGATCTTTAGGCGTTTTACCAGCTAGAATCTTGGCGTAAGGGGTTTTAGCATAGGCTGAGTCAAATGGACGCATGTCAAAGGGATAATTATAGTCAAGGCAACCGGTGCAATGACTATTGTGCATTTGGTCTTTTGTCATACCAAGTGATTTGGCCATCCCGTCTAGGCTTAGATAGTGAAGAGAAGTGACTTGAAGTTCTTTTCTCAATTCTTCTTCGGTTGCAACTTTGTATTTCCCAGATTTGTCCTTCCCAACAGCACCTAACTCATCGCGAGAACCAATGTTAACGCCTAAAAAACAAGGGTTAACGAATTTGGGTGCTAAAAAGCGGCAGTGGATTTCGCGAACACCGATTCTCAATAAGTACTCGACCAATATCTTGAACGTATTAAGACGTACTGCGGTGTCGTCAATTAGGTAAATCGATTTATCGATGATGGTTGGTGAAACGAAGAATTTTTTCTCTATATGGCGACTTCTTAGATAAGGGTCGTCTTCTATAAAGGTTCTTCTTGCAAAGTCGTATCGTTCTTTGACCAGACCCCGAAAGTATTTTAGGTTGGTCTTGGATTTAAGATTTTTGATCATTGTTTCGTAGAAAGAAAAAGCCCCTGGGCGGGCGGTATCTGGCACGGCGACGACATAGTCGATTTTCCCGACATCAAGAGATTTGTCCTTATCACTTTTGATTCTTTCAATTTCTTCATGGGCCAAATTTTGACCTAGGCTTTCTCTGTTTTCGCCAATTACTCCATCCCATCTTGAGGTCTCGTGAGAAAAGTAGAGCTTTTCAAAAACGCAGAAGCTTTGTTTTTGGGGGGCAACGCAATCGGAAATAGATACACCGTCAGTGTCGGCAATTAAAAGCTGACCGCTTTTTAACTTTTGGCTGTGACGAATGCTTATTCTATCCAAAGCGCAGGTTTCGGAGGCAACAAAAACGTGTCCATTATCCTGGGTCCAGACTAAGGGACGAACTCCCCAGGGGTCTCGAAGCGCTATCAATTTATCGTCACCAGTGACTATAACCAAACTGTATGCGCCCTTAACATCGGCAAGTGCATTTGAAATTTTTTGCTTCCAAGTGAAACCTGGGGAGGTAACAATAAGCCAGGCCAAAATTTCGGAATCAGAATCAGATTCAACTTCTATCCCAAATTTCTTGATTTTTTTTCGGTGTCTTTTAACATCGACAACTGAACCATTGTGGCCTAGTGAAAGTTCCCAGCCCTGATATTGAACATGGAAGGGCTGAGCATCACAATCCTGGCGACTATCACCTTCTGTCGGATACCTAAGATGAGCAATGGCGATTTCGGCGCGGAGTGAGTTTTCGTCTATTAAATCAACAGATCTAAATATTTCGTTGAAAGCCTGACTCTTTTTGTATACTTTCATCAACTTACCGCGTGCTTTGACAGCAACTCCCCCACCGTTTTGGCCGCGGTGTTGGAGGGCTTTGCCCATTTCTATAACGACGTTGGTAACATTTGTGCCAGGGGATGCAAACGAACCTGCAAGGCCGCAATATTCGCGAGGTTTATCTTGCGTTTGGACTTTTAACACTATGTTGAAAGGATCGCCTTGCAATCAGTATGAAACCTGGGGAATTTAAAGTCAATCTGCCAGCGCCGCCTGAAGTTTTTCAGAGAGGTTGGGAACTCTTACCCGTTCTTGTTTTGCAGTGTCACGGTTACGGATGGTGACTGTGTCGTCTTCAAGAGTTTGAAAGTCAATAGTTACGCAAAAAGGCGTCCCGATTTCGTCCTGCGAAAAGTAACGCTTGCCGATATTGCCGCGGTCGTCCCAAGCAATAGGACAAAGTTGGTAGTTGGTAGCAAGTAGTTTGTAGACAGAATGGGCTTTCTTGACTAACTCAGGTTTGTTTGAAAGTAATGGAAATACAGCTACTTTGTGCGGCGCCAGTTTTGGGTGCAGCTTAAGAACAATTCTATCCTTCTCCTCATGGTAGGCATCGACTAGGAAAAATAATGTTGTTCGATCGACTCCGCCTGATGTTTCAATAATATAAGGAAGAAATCGCTTGTTTGATTTTTGATCAAAGTAAGACATGTCGACTCCGGAATGTTTTTGATGCTGGGAAAGATCCCAGTCCCCCCTGTTATGAATTCCTTCAAACTCTTTCCAACCAAAAGGTGAGTCGTATTCAATGTCCCAGGCGTCTTTGGCATAGTGGGCTCTTTCGTTTTCCTGGTGCTGACGAAAACGAAGTTTTTTCTTGTCTATACCAAGTGACAGATACCACTTCATGCGTTCATTTTTCCAATACTCGTACCATTTTTTTGACTCTTTTTCAGTCGGCTCAATGTAATATTGCAACTCCATTTGTTCAAACTCTCTGGATCTGAAGGTAAAGTTCCCGGGTGTAATTTCGTTTCTGAACGCTTTTCCCACTTGTGCAATCCCAAAAGGGATTTCGACCCTTGATGAGTCGAGAACGTTTTTAAAATTAACATGCGCGCCTTGAGTAATTTCTCCGCGCAGATAAACTTTACTTTTTTCTCCTTCTACTACACCTAGTTTTGCTTCAACAAGAAGATTGAACTTTTTCGGTTCTGTCCAGGTGACCTCTTTGCCTTTATGAGATTTTTCGTGATTTTCTAAGTCTATTTTTTGGTCTGCGCGAAATCTTTGATTGCAGATTTTGCATTCAACTAAAGGGTCGGTAAAAGCTTTAACGTGACCGGATGCTTCCCAAACTTTGGGATTCATTAAAATTGCGGAATCTATGCCAACGATATCTTCCCGATTGTAAACCATTGAACTCCAGAATTGTCTTTTAATATTGTTCTTAAGCTCAACTCCCAGTGGTCCATAATCCCATGTGCCGCCGAGACCACCATAAATTTCAGAACCGGAATAGACGAATCCCCGCCTTTTGGCAAGAGAAACTATTTTTTCAAGCATTATCATTTTGCAGAAACTACAACAAATGTGGCAAAGGAACTAGTTGTTGCCGCTAGGCTTTTGGTAGATTCGTTATAAGTCGAATCTAGCTCTTGCCATTTTGAATCGAGAGTAGAAAAACTGTAGAGTTTAAGGTTTAGCGTTTCTTGTGAAGTAACTGTCAATTTAGCGTTTTTGGTAAATTCTGGGGCAATAGAAAATACTCCGTAAGTGGGAAGGGCAACATTTTCCAATTGAAATTTGGGGCCAGAAGGAATTCCGATTGTGTCTGCAATAATTACCCAGTAAGTTTTGGTAAATGCAGGCAAGTCGAGTTTAAAGTTACCAGCAACATCTTGTATCGTTTGTGGTCTTGCACCGACCTCTATAAGACTCCAGTCTGTTTCTGAGGAGTATTCAATGTCGCCTTTAAACATGTGCATAGTCAGTTTTCCGTCGGCAACACCTGTATCTGGACTCCGAACCCCGCGGGAGGCTGTACCTAGAAGCAGGGATTTTTTGTATTTTTGATCCTTAGTGTTAACATCGGTTCCGGTTGAACCTCTTTGGATTTTTACACCTGGGATTTGAGGATTGTCTGCAAGATAAGTTAGCTCATATTCTATTCTGTCAAACTCTGACATATTCTCTACAGAGATTATTATTTCGGCCCCATCGCTGGTAGGTGTTAAGGTAACGAACGGTCTTTTTGCAAGCTCAAGCTGTGCCAGCTCTTTAACCTCACCTTGGGTTTCATCGCCTTCCAGATCTTTTGGGCCTTTTTGAAAAATAAATAGAAAGTATATTGCGACTAGTATTAAAACTAAGGCGGCAGCGGCAAAAATATATTTGTTACGATTGACTGGATCCATTAAGAAAACGGGTTGTTTTTAATTTAGACTCTGTCAGGTTTTCAATTATGCTATCAAGAAATTTTAAAAGTTTCAAATAACCGTTCCGACTAACCTTAAGCTTGGTCTTAATCTTTTCAAAATCTTCCTCGTCTAAGATCTTCATTACCTTTCGGGATTTATCGTCTTTGAGGCTTGAAGTCGAAAAAAAACCTAATTGTGAAAGTAGTCGGACTTTGAAAGAGCTAGAAATTAAATCAAAATCTTCTTCATTTGCGATTTTTTTTAGGAAGTGAACTAGAAGAATAAATACTGAAAAGTTTTTATGGCTTGCGACGGTTAAACTATCTACCAATTCTAAAAGATGATAGATTTTATTAGCTTTGTCATCAGAAAAGTTCTCAATACCAAAGGCTTTTTTGAGTTCGACTTCAGTTAATATATCTAAATTCTTCCCTTTTGCAACAAAAACCTTACACCAATTGCCCAATTCCACATGTCCTGCTTTTTTTGATCTGGGCCGACGGACACCTTTGGCTATACAGACGACTTTACCGTAATCTCTTGTATAAATAGTTAGAATTCTATCGGCTTCTCCGAAATTTCGACGTGAGAGGATTACGCCTTCGGTTCTGAAGTACATAATTTAAGTATTATGGATTAAGCTTTAAGTATCAACTGGCTGGGATTTAAGATATTCCAGGGTACCCTTCTCACCAGGAGAATGACTAAGAATTATGGGGAATGGAAAATTCTGTTCCTCAAACTGGATGCTATCGCCCAAAAAAACAAACTCAACAGCAAAGCCCTCCTTGTGCAGTCTTTGGGCCATTTGCACATCTGACTTAATATCACCGAAGGTCATGAATTTTTGCGGTTTGAACCCTTTTGATTTAATTAAGTGAGATGCTATTTGTGCAGCAAACCCTTTATCGATATCTTTGTATTGAATATCAGTACTTATTCTAATAGAATCGATTTTCAATGCACTTAATAAATTTGCTTCTCTTAAAATATTTTCTAGCTCCCGGTTTAACTCATCTTGTCGTGACTTAAATTTTTTTTCTGAGACCCCTTCGTTCATCTCGACAGTGATCATAGTTTGTTTAGTTGAATCGAAAAACATAACATCTGAAAACTTATCTTCTACTAGCTGTTTAACTCTGTCTCGCATTGATTTAGGAATCGCTCTCTGTTTATCTAAGTCTCGGTGTAGACGACCATTTTCAAAGACTCCCCATACTCCTCCTTTTTCACCTACGACGAAAAAATTATTTAGTAACTTGATATCATCAATTCTTTCCTTAAATTTGCCAACTACCCTATCTATTAACCAATCTAGCGATCGTCCAGTGACTAAAGCAACCGGTTCTCCTTTCAGTAATAACAGGGTAATTTCATCCAAAAGCTTTGGCTCTGTCACCCGTCTTAATTCTGCATGAGAAATTACGCCGTCTACATCAAAAGCCAGGCATGATTGACAACCATAGTTTCGGGATTTCTATGTGCTTTTTGCTTATCAATATTCATATGATTACGGGAAAGTATTAAAGTCTTACTATCAGTTCTTTGTCTGTTTCCAGGGGAAAGGCTTTTTGCTTTTTGCCGAAGGCTTCTACCTCGTAAGTGTGACCTTTAGTGCCCGGTTGTTTTTGGATCAATAGTTTGTACTCTCCTTCGACTTTAAAGGGTAAAGTGTATTCGAGTTCGATTTTAGCTGTTCCTTCAGGTCTAATTGTAAAAAAGCCATCAAAAACTGTTTTGCCTAATTCTTCAGAAGCTGCAATTGCTACCTCTGTCCCCGAAGACTTAATGAGGCTAGAACCCTTAGGCACGTAAATTCTTATCCAATCCCTATAGATCCCTGCAAGACAAAGGCCGCCTTTCCTTTCAAGGTTACAGTTGTCGCCTCTTCTTGGATATTTATACTCGATTGTCACTGTTTTAGTTAATTTACCGTCTTTAGTCTTTTTGACAGTCTGCTTAACCTTTTCCTGGATATAAAGATTTGACTTTGCCCCGGCAAAATTAGCTTCGTTTATATGAATATAATCACCATCGTACTCGTTAAGGCGACCAGCAAAATTCAGTTTTTCACTTGCCTGTTGCAATTCTTCGTCCTCGAAATATAGAAGTAGGTGTTTTTGACGAAGAGCACTAATGGTTGTTCCAAGAAGATTTGGCCAAGAAGATTTTGGGGCATTGAAAGCTTTGTCCATCATTTGCTTCATAAGAACACCAATAATGTCTTTTCTTGCACCTTTTTCATAAGCTACCGGCTCATCTGCGAATCTTTCTAACTCGTAAATAATTTGAGGACAGGCACAGGCTTCAACTTCTTCGGTAGTAAATTTAGTTCCGTATGCGTCAATTGGCCCTAAAACCTCTAGCATGGAAAGGACGAATTGGGTATCGAGGCTAATGATGCCGTCAATATTCTTTTTACCCAATGTAGAATTATAAAGTTCGCTAAATTGAGTCATAGAAGCTAGGTAATCTGGGGAAAGATTGGAATCCCTAAGATTAAGACTTGCGACATTTGGAAGGTATTTAACAATCGGAGGTGGTGCAGGAATCTTTTTTGTTAGAGCATCGTCTAGCCTGTAGATATCTTCCGAGGTTTCTGGGGTAATTAAGCCTTTGTCCACTCTAAAGATGGCGTAGGCGGTAATAAAACCGCCAGTTGGTCTAAGCTCCTTGTCGTTTTGAAAAAGAATTAGGTATTTCTTTTCTCCACTTTGTCCCATAATTTCCGGTAAAACTACCAGCAGCGGCTTAGTGTCAACTACGAATGCCTCTAGTTGGTCTATAGAGTTTTTGATGTTATTAATTTTGGTTCCAGGGTTTGCCGGAAGAAAGTCTGGATAACGCCAAGATTGAACTTTGTCGATTTGACCCCTTGCTTCCTTAAGATTTTGACCAACTTGGTCTATTTGAGGAGTGACTTTTGAAAGTGTTTCCAGGGCTTTGGCTAAACGCTCCTGGGCAGTTCCGCCTAAAAAAGTTCCCTGACCTTTTAGTCCTAAAACGTCAGCGTAGGGTGTTACTGCTTCTGCCAAAACGTTTGCAGCTTCTAGGACCGAAATCGCTGCCTCTACCCCTCGCTGCACATCCGCAATATACCAACCTAGAACTGGGATTGGTCTCAGCGGGGTAAAAACAATGAGAAACTTTTTAGTAGTTTTAAACTGTTTCTGAGCATCTTTTAAATGTGCTTTAGTAGCGTCAAGATCTTGAACTTTTGCAGCACCTATTGCTTTGGTAGTTGTTTTAAGGGCAGATCTTGCAGAAATTATACTAAGCATGCCGGAAAACCCCAAAAATACAACAAACATTAATAAAAGGAGGGTTAGTCTTTTTTTCATAAAAATAGGTTCCTCTTTAAATTGCTCCTTTGCCGGTTATCATTGCAATTGGGGTTTTGATTAGAATCCATAGATCATAAACTATCGAACGAATTTTAATATAATTTGCGTCCATTTCGACTCTTTTGTCGAAGTTTATAAAAGATCTGCCAGAAACTTGCCAGGGGCCTGAAGCCCCTGGACGGGCTTTTAAAATAATTTTAACGTATTTGGCGGTTTTGGGATAGACTTTTTGTTGATGAATTAACTCATCGTGTTGATAGGCCCTTGGACCAACGAGAGACATATCCCCTGCGAAAACGTTGATCAATTGAGGCAATTCGTCAAGTGAAAATTTTCTAAGCAGTCTACCAACTGATGTAATTCTTGGATCGTCTGTTAACTTGTAACTATTTTTTTGATATTTCCTTAAAAGTTTAGGGCGGCTTTCTAAATATTTTTCAGCGTGAACCTTTTTACCTTTTATTTCGTACATATGCATGCTTCTGAATTTAAGCATTTTAAAAAGTTTGCCATTTTTACCAACCCGTTCTGGGTTGTAGAAAACTGGACCAGAAGAAGTCATCTTAATGAGAACTGCAACCAAAAACATTATTGGAGAAAAAATAATAATGGCTACCAAACTACCAGCTAAATCTAAAATTCTTTTAAGGAAATCGTAAAACATAAAAGATTAAATTCCTATGACCAAGCATCAAATAAAAAACACCATCCGCTTTATAAATTGGCGATTTGAATTTGTTTGGATTTTGGAGTTTGGGACTTGGTCATTTATAAGTATTTGTCTTTTTTGGATTCTTTAAGTTTTTCAACTATTTTTTTTACTTCTGCAATTCGATCTTTCTTGGCAACTAAAAGGGCGTCAGGGGTATCTACAAGAATTATATTTTCAAGACCGATTGTGCCAACAACTTTATCTTTGCTATTTGCATAAATAAGACAATCTTGACTATCAATGTCAAAAACTTCCCCCTGGATGACGTTATCTTTACCATTTTCTGAAAGTTCGTCCTTAAGAATATTCCAAGCACCTATATCTGACCATCCTAAGTCTGCAGATAACACTAGAATTTCAGCTGGGTTAATTTTTTCAAAAATAGCAAAATCAACTGAAACTTTTTCAAAATTTGGATAAAGCCTTCTCGTTGTTTCGTCCTGATTATCTTTTCCCCAAGATTCTTGAATTTCCATAAGGCCCTGATACATTTTTTGTTGATGCTTTCTGTAAAAACCAAGCATTTTTTGACAATGCCAAACTTTATAACCTGCATGCCAGAGATATTCCCAGCTTTCCATGAATTTTTTAGCTGTTTTGAGATCTGGTTTTTCTATATGTTTTTCGAATTCAAATAGGGCAAGTCCGTCTAATTTTTTGAGCATTTTGCCAACTTTAATATAACCAACATGGATATTGGGGTAGGTCGGGTTAACATCAATTGAAACCATTTTGCCAGATTCTAAAACTTCTTTGTGTGCCTCTTTTAAGGCTTTTCTAAATTCTTCATCGTTTTTAACTAAATGATCTGCAGCCCAGAGTGAAGCAACCACAGGATTATCAAACTTTTTATCTAAAACTGCTGCTGTTAAACCAACAGCCGCAGCGGTATCTCTCATTTCTGGTTCAATAATGATATTTTCTAGAGGTAGATCCGGTTCCTGCTGAACTACATGACCAACGTATTGTCTACCAGTAACAACAAATACATCCTTTATTGGGAAGCCTTTTTTAATTCGGTTAACTGCTTGTTGAAACATGGATTGGCTACCGACAAGGGGCTGAAATTGCTTGGGCTTGTCCTGACGACTGGCAGGCCACATCCGAGTTCCTGCTCCTCCACAAAACAGGGCTATTTTGAGATTTTTATTGTTTTGAGGCATAAGATTTTATAGATTCTTTAAGTTTTCTTACAAAAACGGCTCTTGAGAAATTTTCGGCATTTTTACGGCAATTGGCTATAGTCCATTTTAACTTAGATAACCTTTCAATTGCATCTTCAAGCGATTTTTCTGTTTGGTCACTAAAGTACAGGCCAGTTTTACCGTCAATGATTATTTCTGCTTGCCCTCCTAGGATATAGGCCAAAACTGGAACACCGCATGCTTGAGCTTCAACCACGCTAATACCAAAATCCTCTTCTTGAGTAACTACTGAAGCGTGACTATTTTGATAAAGCTCTCTGAGGTTTTCTTTGCTTACTCTGCCAAGAAACTCAACACCTGATTCCGATAACTTGAAGCTTGAAGCTATTTTTTTAAGTCTTTTTAGATCTGGACCTGCTCCGATAATCTTCAGATTTATGCCGGCAGAAGCGCAGGCCTTAATTGCAATATCAATTTTTTTCCATCTGACTAGACGGCTAACTACTAAGAGATAATCTTGACTTTTCAATTTCCAGTTATGAACTTCTGCTGGTTTGAAGAATTCGATGTCAGCAAAAGGATAAATAATCTGACTTTTTTTTGAATAAACTTCCCTTATTTTCCCGGCTACATTTTGGGAATTTGATATATAACGGTCGACTCTATTTGAAGATGCTTGATCCCATCTTTTAAGCCAAGTGAGGCATGGTTTTAATAAGTACTGAAAAATGGCTGGCAAATAATCTATTTGCGACTTTTTATCGTACAAAAACCTGGGAACGCTATTTATATAGCAAACGTGAATAGTTTTTGGCTTTGTAATTACCCCTTTTGCAAAACGCGTTGTTGAAGAAATAACTAAGTCAAATTTATTGAAATTAAAACTCTCGAAAGCCAAAGGATAAAAAGGAAGTAGTGCCTTATAGAATTTGTGCGCTTGGGGAATTTTTTGGATCCAGGAAGTAATGATTCGAGATTGATCGATTGATTCGGGAACTTTTTCCCAATCAACAAGGGATGTATATATAGGCGCTTTTGGGTACAGATTGGCGATTGTGGCAAATAGACTTTCCGCTCCACCGGCTTGAGTGAAGTCATCATGGACGAGGGCTACTTTCATTGAGTTACTTCGTTGTAAATTTTAAGGGTCTGCTCTGCCATTTTTTGCCAGGAGTATTTTTTAACTTGTTCTTTGCCCTTTTCGACGAGGACTATCTTTGCTTTTTCATCCGTTAGGACCTTTTTAATTGCTTGTGCGATATTGTTTGGATCATTTGGGTCAAAGTACAACGCGGCTTCTCCATAAACTTCTTTGAGGGTTGGAATATCTGATGCGACAACAGGAAGACCGGACGCCATTGCGTTTAAACCGGGAATCCCAAAGCCTTCTGAGAGAGACGGGAAGATATATGCAGCTGCCTTTGAAAAAAGTTTTGACAGTTCAGTAGGTGACAAATAGCCTTCCGTTTCAACTTTACCTGAGAGTCCACGACTTTTAATTTCGCTAGTTAATCTCCGCCAAAAAATATTGCGGGGGCAAACAATAGTTAATTTCCAATTTCCACTTACCGAAGGTAACGCGGAGCTTTCTAATTTCCAATTTTTCATAATGACAAGTGCGTCTAAGAGTGCATTAAGGTTTTTGTGGGGATAGACGTTGCCAACATAGATTAAAAATGGTTGTCGGTTCAGGGTTTTCCCCGCTTCGCCAAGGTTATGCGTGGCGAGCGGTTCAAGGTTGAAGTATTCTTCCTCTGCTGCTTCATATGTAACAACAATTTTTTCGGGATTGATGTTAAAGTGCTCAACTATTTCATCTTTGACGAATTTAGTGGGAACAATTATTTTTTTTGCTTTATGAACTGCGTTTTTAATAACCAGTCTATAGCCAAACCTCTTTAATTTGAATAATTGCTTATGCCTTGTGGTTGTCGACTCTTCTTTAAAATGATTGTGAATTAAATCGTGAATTGTCACTACAAACTTCTCTCTAAAAAAGATTGGCACATTGAAATGCGGTACATGAAGAAGATCTAGGTTTTGTTTCCTGAAAATTGAGGGCATTTTTATTTGTTCCTCAAAAGAATACCAAGGTACATCAGCTAAAGTTTTTTTGAAGTTTTTATTTTTAAGCTTTAGATATTGCCAATTGCTTTGTCGAAGAAAGATGCAGTATTGGTTTTTTTTGTCAATTTTCTCAAGATTCTTTATTAATTCTTCTGTGTATTTTCCGAGTCCGGTTCCTTCAGGCCCTACAAAACGAGCGTCAATTCCAATTTTCATTTTTATTTAGAAAGCCTTATTTGGCGAATCAAATGCAAAGATTTAATAGCTAAAATTGTCAACCAAGTAATGAAAAAAGGATACCTTTCCATAAAGTTTTTTTTGTAGAAAAGCTCCATAGCTCTTGTTGATTCTTGAAGAGCTTTTTTTTTGGAATCAACTGATGCTTTTGAAAGATGCGCTGACTGTTTTTGGATTCCCGAGGAAACGCCTTTATAATGAATAATTTTAGTTATTGGGGTATAAACAATTTTGTATCCTTTCTCTTTAAAGCGCCAACACCAGTCTAAATCTTCTCCGTAAAAGAAAAAGTCCTCATCAAAGAGGCCAACCTTTTTTATGCTAGATGATCGAACCATCATAAAAGCGCCAACGCAGGCGTCTATATCATGCGTTTTGGTTTGGGGTAAATACCCCATGTAATATTGATCAAACACTTGAGAGCCGGGAAATAACCTCTCGAGACTAGTAAAATGGCAAAAAGAGCGCCACGGGGTAGGAAAATGCCGACGGCAATCTTTGTCGAGCTGACCATTTGTTAGCTCGACTCGACAAGTGGCAACTGCTATATTTCTGTTTTTATCCATAAATTTTTTCATTTTAGTTAATGTATCTGGCATTAGAATTGTGTCTGGGTTAAGAATAAGAAGATATTTTCCCTTAGCCTTTTTAATCGCTAGATTATTTGCTTTGGCAAAACCTAAATTTTTTTTATTTGCAACTAATTTTACGGAAGGGAAATTTTTCTTAATTTCCTTTACAGTTCCATCCCAGGAGTTGTTATCGACTACAAAAATCTCTGCTTTTAAGTTTTTAGTCGAAACTTTTATGGACTCTAAGCATTTTGTTAAAAGTTCTTTTGTATTGTAGGAGACTATTATTATTGAAACATCCATCAATTTTTTCCTACTTCTTTGTAAAGCTTGTCCAATTTGTCGGAGATGATTTGCCAGTTATATCTTGATTTAACTAATCTATATGCCGCCTCAGCTAGTTTTTTTCCTAGAATCTGGTTTTTCAAAATTTTAATTGTTTTCTGGGCGAGGCTATTGGCGCTTTCTGCTACAAATGCTTCTTTTCCTTCACGTATGGCTAATCCTTCTATGGCTAGTTTTGTGCCTACTATCGGAGTTTTTGTAGCCATTGCTTCTAATATTTTATATTTAGTACCGCGACCGTTTCTAATAGGCGCCAATAAGACATCACTTGCGCCATAGGCCAACCTTATATCCTCAACATCTCCATCTACTTTAATATCTCCGGAGGCAAAGTCCAGAATTTCTTTGGGTGGATTTCGACCTACAATCCAAAGGCGGACGTTTGAGATGTTTGACTTTATCATTGGCCAAATTTCTTTGACTAAAAAAATAGTGGCATCCCGGTTTGGTAACCATTTAAATTGACCTACAAAAAGAATTGTTCGTTTTTTACTTTTTTGCTTTTTGGTTTTGTCAAAATACCCAATATCTACTCCGTTTGCGACCACATCAACTTTAAGGTTTTTGGTGTGACTTTGAATAAAATCTCTATCCTCTTCTGACATGGCAGCTAGTCTTTTTGCCCTGCGCCAGTAATATTTTTCCCACCATTTAATTTTAAAAACATCAAGTGTTAGAAGGAGCTTTATAGGTAAAGCCCAAAACGGTAAACCTTTAACAAACCTTTGATAAACAAGATATTCAATAACCTGCTCAACTAAAAAAATAGGTACTTTAGTTTGAGGAATATTGGGCATTACGTAAAAAGTTTCGGCGTGAATTAGATCGTAGCCACCCGTTTTCAATTCATTTCGAATTTCTTTTTTTACTTTGTAGTCAAAATATATCGAAACTAAAAATGGATAAGGGGTAATTCCAGCCAATAAAATGTTGATTGGGGAAAAGGCTTTTCTTCTTTTGAAGAAAATTATTTTATGGCAATAAGGAGAAAGGTCTTTGATATATTTTTTTTCGTCATCGTTCCTGATAAATGCTGCTAAAGTAATCCCGTGCTTTTTAGATAAATTCTTGAGCAAATTATAGGTTCTTATTTGGCCACCAGATACAAGAGGATATGGCAAATACGGGGTAATCATTAGAATTTTCATGGAGATTTAACTTAAGATTATTTTCCTATGCATCCTTTGAACATCTCGACTATGACATATTGTTCTGTTTTCTCTATAACGTTGCAATGTTTGGTGAGATTTTGAATACCGGAATCGTTAACGTCCACTGAAACAAGATACTTCGTTCCTTGTTCAATAAATTTTTCAAGTGGTCTGTCTACAATTGGATAACCGTGCCTGTTGGTCTGATAAAGGAAAGCTGCATCACCGTTGTACGGAGCAATAACGGTTGCATCTTTTGGAATAAGTCTGTCGACAGCTTTTCCGGCCTCAACTATTTGAGGTTTATTTACCCAGTAATAGCCTTTAACTTCAAAAAACCCAAAAGCAAACGTAAACATAACCAATAAGAGAGCAATTGGAATTGTAATCAATTTGTGGAAATATTTACTTGGGAGAAAGAGGTTCTTTGCCCCGATTGCCATAAAAATAGCGGCGATTGGCACAAAAGGAACTTGATAGTAATCGTGACGAACATTACCTGAAGCAAAGACACTAAAATAAATGATTACAGCAATAAGCCATGCGTAATAAAAAAGTTTTTCTTTATTCTGGGGTTTTAATATTATTCCTAGGATGAAAAGCGAAAATCCTGAAGTCGTCAAGATTAATTTCCCCATTCTTTCGGCTATTAACCACCGGAAAAATGCTCCCTTAAAACGAATGTTCCCCTCGTTTATCAAAAAATACCAATTTGGGATCCCTTCTGGAAATTGAGCCATCCAAATTCGCCAAGCAGCAAAGGGAGTCACGCAAAGAATTGCAAAAAGCCAAAGATTTAATTTTTTAAAAGCTAGGAAACCGTATTTATCAAAAGCTAAATAAAAAACTGGCAGCATAAAAAATAGGGCAATTGGCCAAGATAAAATTGCTAAATTTGCAAATAAAACTGAGGCGATAAAATAGAGCCTATTTTTTTCGTTTTGGAGCCATTTAGCAAAGGATAAATAAAGAGCCAAAAGTCCAAAGACCATTAAGGGCCCCGGTAAAATTGCAGAGGAATAAAAAACATTGTAGGGAATTGTAGCGAACAAAAAAGCCGCAATAAGGGCCGTTTGAATCCCTGAAAACTGTTTAACCAGAAAATAAAGAACTAAAGTTGAGCCTAATGTTATAAGGACGGTAACAAGTCTTGCTGATATTTCCGAAACGCCAGTAATAGTCCAGACAAAAGCGATAAGTAAATTGTAAATTGGAAATTCAACGAAGCGGTATCTATTAGGATTATCTAAGCCATTCGCTTGAGTGGACATATCGTCGAATTTTGGCACAAATGGGTTAAACCCTTCTTTAGTGAAGTTCCTGGCAACTGCGGCTGTGTCAGCCTGTCTCCATGAATGCCAGTCGGCAATTGGTCTATCTATTTTGTAGAGTCTGAGGCTTAAGGCAACAACAAGTACTAGACTTAAAAAAAATATTTCTAGTTTTTTCACTTATTTTTTGACACTGATCCTTTATTAAGATTGCCTTTGGCGAGCTTAACAGTTGCCAGTAGTATTGCTGTCATAGTCCAAAAAGTATAAGCGACTTTAGAAGCTTCAAAAACGTCAATATAGACAGCGTTGACCAAAAGACCAATTGTTGCGCCAATAAGGCCAGCAACTACTGCCTGGAAAAATGGTTCTTTTACTTTTTTGTAATTTGAGATCCCGTACCAAATAGAAAAGCTAACTGTTCCGAAAAATGCCAAAAATCCCAGAAGGCCAGTTTCTCCAAGGGCTCTCAAGAAGTCATTATCCGTTGATTCAGCTTCTGTGAAATCTTCTATTTGTCTTTTAGTCAGTGTTGAGTAGCCAGATCCTAAAAGAGGATTTCTGGTAAATCCCTTTATCGCTTGAGGCCAAGTGTAATCAAGCCTAATACCGGTTGAAAGATCATACTGGACGGCGTTTTGAGAGTAAACTCTAGGGCGAGCTGCTAGGGTTGCAGGTAAACTTGGGTCGTCCCCAAATTCACTAACGTCGTAGTAGACATCAGAGGGCCTGGCCGTCTGAACGCCATCAGGTTTTTGAGTTGAAGGGGGGATATCAGATTTTGAGCCGATATCTAAATACGCTGCTAGAGCTCCTGTAGGAGGATTTTTCTTAAGAGGTTTTAAGACGCTAGCTTTAAATCTGTCTAGTTTTAGGACATGAGCAAACCTATCCGAAAGATCACCGAAGGAAAGCATAATAAAAAGAGAGAAGGAAATTACTATTATCCAGCGAGAAAGCGACCATAAAAACCCCTTTTTAATTATCAGGATTAAAAAAGCCATAGTAATTGAAACTAAATAAGCTAAAAATGAAGTTCTAGAAACAGTGAGGATTAAAAGCCAAAACCCGGCCAGGCTAATTATTAAGAATAGTAATTTATGACTCAACTTTTTGACAACAGTTGCTAAAGGAATAAACAATGTTAAAACTACCATCAGATAAGCCGCTAAATCGTAATGGCCACCAAAGGTTGAAAGTACTCTGGCATGTTCTGTTAAATAAAGCCTAACTCCTTTTGAAAATTCTCTGTTCATTGTTGAGAAAGCTGGCCAATATAGATATTTTTGCCCGAAACCGTAAATAGACACAAAAAGAAGTACAATTGCCGATATGTAAACGTATTTTTTTATTTGTTCAAGAGATTTTATGGAGGAGAAGAAAATAAAAAATACGGAAAAATACTCTACTCTTCTTGCAAAATGTAGAAAAAGTTTGGCGATATGCAGCTTATCCAAAGGTACTGTTTTAGTAATAAAGATTGCCGAGAGAGATGAAATGAAACCAACTAGTATATAAATTCCAATCGGGATTAGTAGCGGATTATTCTTTAGACTAACTTTTTTTCTAAAGAGCCATATAAGCCAAACGGTAGACGCGGTAACTACTAATATGTCGTCAAGTCTGATTCTTACTATGTAGCCTGGAAGAATATCGGCTAAGGGAATTTTAGGATAGAGAGGTACAAAAATTAATAAGGCGAACGAAAAGTATTCTAAGATGTGTTGATCAAGCCATTTTAAAAGCTTCGACATAGGATTTTGCCAACTCTCCCCTCCCTAGAACACCAAAAATTAAGATTCTCAAGAGTGCTCCCATTTTAAGTAACAAGCGGGCAATTTGCAAAGAAAATTTCCCTTTATGTTTTGAATAAAAATATTTGATTCCACGGAATTCGCCGACGTATGCACGTGTTCTGTTTTTTTTCATTGAACCTCCCCCAATATGGACAATTTTGGTTTCAGGAGAAAAATAAACGTTGTACCCGGCTTTCTTAATTCGATAGCACCACTCAACATCCTCCCCATACATAAAAATTTCATCATCTAAAGGTCCGATCCCATTGATGACTTTTTTGGGAACTAAAAAAGCAGCACCAGTAACCCAATCGACCTCCTTGTGATTTTTATTCGAAGAAAAGCTCTGCTTATAAAAAGATTCGTGATCTATATGGTAAGGTTTTAGAGTAGTTCCGCCTGGCAAATCGTCCATAAAAGTCATCCAAAAGAAGATTTGTGGTAAATGTGGGAAAAAGCCCACGGACTGTTGAATTGATTTGTCTTCGTTCAAAAGTAACGGGCCTATGACTCCAAGATTTTCTAGTTGATTGGCATTTTCAACAATTTTTTTAAAGGAATTTTCAACTAGGTAAGTATCGGAATTTAAAAGTAGAACGTATTTACCTTTGGCTACTCTGATTCCCTGGTTATTTGCTTTAGCGAATCCTAAATTGTCTCTGTTGGGTATTAATTTTACTTGAGGAAATTTAGTCTTCACCATTTGCTGACTATTATCTTTAGAACCATTATCGACCATGATTACCTCGAAATTAACATTTTTAGAAAATTTGAAGATTGATTTTAAACAATTCTCGAGAAGTTTTTTGGTGTTGTAATTAACTATGATTACAGAAAGATCCATGTTAACTTAGAAGTTTAAAATTTTTAACAGCTGATAGGTAAGCTCCAAAAACAATAAGTACTATACCTACAAATAAGTAGAAAGTTAAACTCTCGTGAAAGAAAATTATGCCTGCAATTGCTGCAAATGCGGTGGCCAGGTAATTAACCATAGTAGAGATGAATGCAGAAGTATGTTTTACAATCCATTGATACAAAAAGAAAAATACAACCGTAGAAAGAAAAGCCATTGCCAAAACGCTTGAAATGTCAGCCAGGGCCAAATTATTTAAAAATGTCAGATTGTATTTGAGTGCCGGTAAAAGAAAAATTAGAGATAGCAAAGCTGTCATACCAAAGTTATAGACGGTAATCTCTAGAGGTGAAAATTGCCTGCTCAGTTTTCGAGAAAATACTACATATAAAGACCAGTCTATTACCGCAATAAAGGTAAGAAGATTACCAACCAGACTACCAGTTGATTTAATGTCATTTGTTGTTGCTGCAGAGGCAATTAGAACTAATAGTCCCGAAATGGCAATACTAAGACCAATAATTTGGATTCTGGTTAGTTTCTCTCTCAAGATTAAATATCCAAAAAGTGCAACAAAAACTGATGCGAGAAGATAAAGAACTTGAGCTGCAATAATGCTGGTTTTGCTTACAGCGTAGACAAAAATAAGGATATTCCCCGCAAATAAACTATTTATAACTAAAAGATTGATTGTTGGTTTCTTAAATTTCTTTTTTTTAGAAAAAAACAATGGAAGAATAATAAGAAAGGCTATAAAAAACCGCAGGAATGCGACAAGTGCAGGCGGAAAGATGGAAACGTTAAGCTTTACTAACGGTGTATTTGTCCCGCCTACTAAAGCCGCTAAAAAAATCAACAGGAATGTCATTGGAATAACCTTGCGCGGCCGAGTTTGTAGCGAGGATTTTTGTTTTTACGCTCTCCTATTACTTTTGCAGGAATACCGCCGACAATTTCAAAAGGTTTGACATTTGAAGTAACAATAGCACCAGCGGCAACTACGGCGCCTTTGCCGATTTTAACTCCCGGTAAAATCACCGCACGTGGACCTATAAACACGTAGTCAGCGATTTCAACTGGCTCTTCTACAGGGTCAAATCCTTCTGAATGAACATTATGTTCAGAGTTGTAAATTAAAACTTCAGAAGCAATATCAACATTATCGCCAATTTTGAGTTTTGCCCGACCATCCAAAAATGCGTGATCTCCTATTATGGTGCCGCTGCCAATTTCTACTCCCCACGGTAGATAGAATCGTGCTCCCATATGAATAAAGGAATTTTTACCAATTTTTACGCCTGCAAGACGATAAAAAAGATTTCGGATGGAATGAAGGGGAACTGTGCAAGAAATGAAGTTAAGTAATAGGAGTTCTAAATCAATAATAATATTATAGCCACGATTAAGTGACTTTTCGACAATTTGCTTAGTAGCTAACTCTTTCCCTAATCGATCTTTCATACCAACTATTATAAATCAAAACTCTCGGGAAGTTTTCGCTGCAAGCGATTAAAGACACTTATTGCGGTGCCAAACCATTCCTTTGCTATTTTTGATCCGGCACATACACTAATAATCCTTCCTTGGTGGGGATTTTCTTCACCATATGGCTCATAAAAACTGTAGAACTGTCCAGGGTAGTGGTCACTTTTTTGGGAATATTCTATTCTGGTGGCAGTGACGTAAATACTCTGAATTAATTCCTTTATTTCTTCCTGACTAAAGTGTTGGCTTTGGGATAATTCTTGATATTTACTATCCATCAGTTCGCAAGCAAGTTCGTTCCATGCGCCTGAAAATTCGTCAGGATTTAATGGTTTACCTTCCAAACGCTCGGAGAGAAGATTAAAGAGCTCTTGCTCGTCTGTTAGTTGCGAAAGACTTCTTGCAACTTGCAGAAGAGAATCTACTTGGTCAGGGCTTAAACAAGATGCGGCTGAAACAGTAGTTGTTCCTTCAACTTTTCTACGAACTATTCTTTGCTCTACACCTTCAGTACCATATTTTTTGAATCTAACGGTTACAAATTCATTGCCAAGGATTGGCCCAGATTCAACCATGCAACTATTCTACTATAGGTCCTACTTTGGAGCAACTTTTTCGAGGACTGTTAAGGTTTCGGCTGCACACTTTTGCCAGGAAAAGCGTTTGATGTTTCCAAATCCTCTCTCGACGAGGTCGGACGTCGCTTTTGGGTCAGTCAAGGTCTTTTTAATTCCGCTTGAGATTGATTCGACACTTTCTGGGTCGACTAAAATTCCGCTATCTCCCACTATTTCCGGTAAGCTAGATGTGCTAGAAACAACAACTGGTGTGCCGCACGCTTGGGCTTCTATAACGGGGATACCAAAACCCTCCCATAAAGAAGGCAATACAAATGCTTTTGCTCCCGAAATTAGTGGGGGTAGATCTTGAGCATCAACATAATCTGTAAAGATAACATCTTTTCTCAAGTTAAGGTCTTTTATTTTTTTGAAAATTGAATCAAAAAGCCAACCTTTTTTACCGACAATCACAAGTTTTAAATCTTCGTTAACTTGCGAGAAAGCATCAATTAATCTTTCAATGTTTTTTCTTGGCTGAAGGGTTCCGACAAAAATTATGTAATCACCGCTAATTTTGTATTTTTTCTTTATTGATTCTATCTTGATTTTGCTTTGAGGTTTAAATAAAAGACTGTTATATCCTGGATAGCTAACAAGCACTTTGTTTTTTTCGACATGATAATAGCTGATAATATCCTTTTTCGATGATTCGGAAATTGTAATTATCGCTGAAGTTTTTTTTACTGATTGAGCAGTCCAGTTTCTAAGTTGGTAAAGATCGTCTTTTTTAAACATTTCAGGAAAATGGATGTAGGAAAGGTCAAAAATTGTAATCACATTTGGTTTAGGGCTAAATCTTGGACCGTAATGGGAGGGACTGAAAAAAACATCGATTTTTGTGCCAAAAAAAAGTTTAATTGGAAGTGCAAAACGAGTCCAGAGCTTTTTGGGCCCAAAGACTTTGTACTTAAAATTATCCGTCTCTTTGGGAAGGCTAGGAAGAGGGTGGTCTTTGAGATATACTACAAAGTGGTGCTTTTTAAGTTTTGAGAACTGTTTCAGGAGTTCTAGTGCGTAAACGCCAGAACCGACCCGGTTTTTAATATTAGCTTCATTTCCGTCAATTCCAATAATCATTAGTATGCTTAGTCATCGAGACCGAGAAACATTATATTGAGATTTGTGAGTTTTTCGGAAACTGTTCTGCTCATACTTAAGCTTACATCAGCGTCTTTACTAATTTGGTTTACTTTTACCATCAGAGCTTGTTTTGTAACTTTTTTCTATAGAGTCGTTATTGTCTCTATACAGATCTTGATATATTTTAAGCGTTTCTTTAGCTGTTTTAGTCCAGGAATATTCTTTGGCTCGAGCCAGAGAAGCTCTAACTATCTTTTGATAATTTTCTAAATTTAAATCTAAGACCAGTTCTAGCGCTGATTTGAGTTGACGATCGCTCCTTGGATCTATCAAAATAGCGGCCTCTTTGGCAATTTCTGCCATAGACGAACTGTTGGAAGTAATAACGGGTGCACCACAGGCCATTGCCTCAAGAATTGGTAAACCAAATCCTTCGTAAAGTGATGGGTAAACAAAAACTCGACAGCCACAGTAAAGTGCTATTAAATCTTCTTTGGGGATATAGTCTGTCCAAATAACATTCTCCCCTAAGTGAAGACCTGGTCCCCAACCGTATTTACCCGACAATACTAAACTAACGCCCGCCCTATCTTTGTTTAACTGGGCAAATACGTCAAGTAATTTTTGAATATTTTTTCTGGGCTCTTGAGTAGCAACCGAAAGAATATATGGCTTTTTGATTTTGTATTTTGAGATGGTTTCATTAACCTTATCGTCATCTTGGGGTCTAAATTCTGACTCGGCCGCCTGATAAATAACAACTATTTTATTATCTTGAATTTCTAAGAACTTACTAAGATCCTCTTTTGTTGCTTTAGAACAAGCAATAATTTTATCTACTTCTTTTTTAACATAGGCTAATCTTCTTTTTTGGGTTTCAATAATCTTCTTATCAATTGTTGTGGGGAATAAGTAAACAACTAGATCATGAACGGTTGTTACTTTTTTGGTGTTTTTCGACTTAACTGGCGGTTGGACCCAGTCAGACGAATGGAAAACATCTATTTCTCCTATAAATTTTTCTATAGGAAAAATATGTAGTCTATTCCAAAAAAATTCTAAAACGGAGATAGGGAAGCGAAATATTTTTACTTCCACGTTTTTATAATTTTCCAGTTTTTCCTTTAATTCTTTAAGCTTTTTAGCTCGTCTTAAAGATGAACCGAAAAGTACGTACTGGTTTTTACGGTCAATTTTTAAAAGCGCCTCGACTAAATACTGGGTATAATTTGAAACCCCTGTTCCATAGATAATTTGAGAGATATCTATACCTATTTTCATGAGGAGAATTCTATCACAAAGATTCTTCGGTAACAGTTGCCAAAGTTAGCTAGTCTTAAAAACGGAACCAAAAGCAAATATCCTTTCATGTAAAGATAGTAAATTAGTTCGCTTCTAGAAATCCAGGTTCTCATTAGGATATTCCTGACAAACAAATTCAAAAGTGGGTAAGATTTAATGTTTGGCTTTTTTTTTAACTTCCTTGTGGATTTATCAATCCAAACCAGAATTTCATCCGTTGAGGGCAGTCCAAATTTAATGTGTTCATCCAGAAATTGGTTCTTGTCGCTGAATATTTTTATATAGTAGTCATGTAGTATTTTATCTTGTTCTTGGGAATACTCTCCAGTGGGCACTACTATTACCGCGAGCTTAGAGGTAACTCTAAGCTGCTCATATATTGTCATTTCCCGACGCTCCTTGGCTAGGTGTTCAATGACGTCAACAGAGATGGTGACATCGTAAGTATTCTTCTTAAAAGGTAAATTGTCGGCGTTGCCTTTATTTTTTTTGATAAGTTTCGTTTGTGGTCCTGAAAAATCAATGTCAATTCCTTCGATCTCCTTTCTTAGATAGGGAGTGATCCCTAGGGATCCCGAACCAATTTCGAGAATTTTTGAATCCAAAAGATTGGCTTTTGTAATTTCAGAAATCACTGGTAAATAGCGGAGGGCAGTTTCGGGATGTTGATGTGAGTAATATTTTTCAAAAAACCTGATTAATAACTTTTTAACGTTTAAATTCATATTTAAGTCTTGCCCTTCAGGCTGAAAAGGTTTATTTACTCATTTTTCAAATTCGTAAATAAATCCGATTCCCTCAAAATTGCTAGTTGAAGTATTTTTAAACCCTTCCATGGCGATATGTTCAAAGGCCAACCCCCGTGGATCTGTTATTTGCGATAGATACTGGAAAAGAAAAACCTTGTCTTTACCCCCGGTTAGTGATTTAACATTTTGAGCTACTTTTTGTGGATCAGGATTGAAACTATCTAAAACTCCATATGCTTCTATTTTACTCTTGTTATAGTAATCAAAGGGTGCCATAGAATAATTCAATTCAAAAAGGACTATTGTCTTATCCGTTGAATTTGCTTCTATAAATTTTGTGGCGTTTTTCCAATTTTCTCTTTGAAATTTGGTATTTCCAAAATAAATAATACTTGACCCTAAATTAATCAGCAGCATAATTGAAAGAAGAATTCTATTTAATTTAACCCAATTAACTGTGGTAATTCCTGAAGCAAGAATAATGCTGAGGGCTGGCAAAACAAAAATTAACCTAAAATAAGCAAAGATTGGAATAAAAAAAGCTATCGCAAAGGATAGGATGGTTGGGAAAATAAACCAAAACCAAAAGAATACTCTTTGAGGTGAGAGACGAAAAAACGAAAGCAAACTAAGGAACAAGATGTACATTCCAACCGGAGTAAAAAATAGTCCGTAAACAAAATTATTATCGCTTGAAATTCTTCCTATTGTGAATTTTACAAAAGCTACAAGGAAATCCTTAAAATTAGCAGCTCCAACAACCTGACTCCAGGCAGGCGAGGCGGCAGACGCAGAAAGACCAGCAGCAAGTTGTTTCGGAAAAATAATTAGCCATGGAATAAGTAAAAAAAACACAAGAATTAAAGCTGGGAAAAATGATATAAAAGTAGATTTGGGAATTTTTCTTCTAAAAATCGACAAGTAAATAATGTAAGTTGGTATTAATAAATAAGGAAGATAGTCAACGTATAATAGTAAAGCCGTGGAAATTATGAATCCAAACCATAATGGCAGGGAGTCTTTTTTTATAACTGAGATAAAAAAATAAACAGAACAACTAGCTAAAAACGCGGCCAGCATGTACATTCTGGCTTCCTGGGAATAATAAATGTGCAAAGGAGAAGTTGCCAGGAGAGTTGCGGCAACCAAAGCTGTTTTTTCTTCAAATAATTTTTTAGCAATTAAGTAAGTCATAAAAACACAACCTATTCCTAAAATAACCGATGGCAATCTAACGGATACTTCAGATGTCCCAAACAAAAGAATCCATCCTCGAAGAATTGCATGAAAAAACGGCGGATGAAAATCACCAAGGCTATATCCAAGAACCAATTCTTTCAGCCTTAGAGTCGAAGCAGCATTTACATTGATTGCTTCATCTAACCAAAGACTTTGATTCAAATTTATTAATCGCAAAAGAGCCGAAACAGTAAGAATTATTAATATCATTTTTTTTATTTTGCTTTTGATTCCCCAAAGAAAGATTTGATAACAGAAAAATAAATAGCTGAATCGTACAATAATTTAAAAATCAAAAAATTGAAATTTAAATTAATAACCGATTTGAAAAAACCGACAAGTAACGACGCCGGAAAACTATAAAGTAAAAGCGAACGAGTCTTTCTAATAAGAGTTCCTGAAATAAATTCGTTTTTACCTATCCACCTTGCTTGCTTCCAAACTTCTTTAAGGGTGGACGGATTTATATGATAATATAGGGCCCCTTTGGCAGCAGTTGATTTAACATTAAGCTTTTTTGAAAGAGACCAATCATCTGTATACTCTCCTGTTTCGTCAAACCCGCCGACTCTTTCGAATTCTTTTTTTAAAATCGCCCTAAAAACTGGCGCTTCGTCTGGGTAATCAATTGGTAGTCTGCGATCTAAAGGTAAATTTTGATTGATGTTCCAGCATATTGACCAAATATTTTTTTTATTGGCAACCATTTCGTTTTTGGAAAATGTTCCTATGGCCTTTCCTTGTAAAATTGGCGAGACAAGGTTTTTAATAAAATCTTTCTCAAAAGTCATGTCAGCATCCAAAAAAATTAAAATTTGGCCTTTTGCTTTTTTAGCGCCTAGATTCCTGGCGGGACCCGGACCTTTATGCTTCTTTTTAAGCAATTGAAAATTTGAAACGGGAGACTGATAATTTTTGGCAATGTTTAGAGTATTATCATTTGAACCGTCATCAACAATAATAATTTCAAGTGGCTTGTATGTTTGGTTAACTATCGTATTAAGGCAGTTTGCTAAAACATCCTCTTCGTTATAAACAGGGATAATTACAGATACGGTCTTGTTCATAAAGTTATCTTTTTAGAACGTCTTTCATTAAGGTTTCGTAGTCTTGGGCGATTTTATTCCAGCTGAACTTAAGTGCTTGATTATATGGAATATTCCTGTAGTTTGTATTTACTGCAATTGATAAATCCTTCGCGTATTGATCTATATTTTCTGGGTTAGTCAGAATCCCAGCTTGGTTAATAATTTCTTCTCTAGATCTGTCACTTGTGGTAACTACAGGCAGATTGCAAGCCATTGCCTCTACATATGAAATACCGAAAGCTTCTGTTTTTGAAGCTAGCGTAAAAACTTGACCAGCACGGTAATAAGCTGGCATTTGCTCATAGGGGACAACGATTCTTAAATATCTCTTCCCAAGAAGTCTTTTGCCAAGAGTATCAATCTGCCCGTGCATAGGGCCATCACCAAGTACCAAAAGACTCAATTTATCGGTTTTGGCAACTGCTCTAACAGTTAAATCAAGTCTTTTGTATGGAACAAGGGCTGAAGCACAAACTATTATGGGCTTGGAAAGGGGTAAATTTTTAGCCTGAACTTTAGGGTTAAAACGAGAGAGGTCGACTCCATTTGGAATCGTGGCAACTCTTACCTCCGGAACAAATTTCTTAGTCCAGTCACGTTCTGATCTTGTCAACGCAACGAAAACATCTGGTCTAAAAAAAAGATTCCATGCATCATCAGAGCCTATACCTGCGTGCCCGGAAATTAACATCTTTTTACCTGTTACTTTGGAAAAAACTCTAATTAGTGCAGTCTGCCAACCTCCGTTTAGAGGAATAATCAGGTTTGACTTTGCTTTATAAATTTTGGGTAAAGTTAAAAGGGTGAAGATTAATATTTTTAACGACTGCCCATCTAGATACAATTTACTTAACAAATTTCCTGATGATTGCGGCTTGCTTGAAGATACTCTAATCTCTTTAACTACAAATTTTTCGATTTTAGGGGAATTTTCTCCAGAAACATATTTAGAAGAACCTGATTGAAAAATAGTTGTTTCGTGCTTTTTGGAAATACGTTTGATAATCTCGTAGGCAAAAGTTTCTACTCCCCTTTCAACAACTCCTGAGTAAAAACTTAAAATTGCAATTTTAGCCATTTTCCCCTTTTTGCGAATATACCAAAAGTACAAAATAAAACAAAGAATTAAGACATTTAAAAAATCTATTAGTCAATTAGAGCTCTCTTTTTTTTTCACTTTTAGCCATATGTTATCTGAAATTTGAATTAGATTTTGATAATTTGAATCTAAAAATTCTGCAAGAGAAGTTGGTCTGTAAGAACCTAGTTGATACGGTGTTCCTTGGCTATACGGCTTAAAAACTACAAATTGAGGCGGGCTATTTTTAAGACTTTCAATTATTCTCTCTTGCATACCGGGAGTTTCGAGATACCACGAAAATTCATCCACCCACGGTTTAGGGGGTAATCTATTGCTTATCGGGAGAATTTGGTCTGGCCCGTTTTGGACGTAAATGGTAGATGATAGTACTGTTATTCTTTCTAAAAACGATGCTGTAGTTAAAGATTCGCGATCAAAAAAGCGGACTTCTTCCCCCCAATTATTTAGATGGTATCTAATTGTAAAAAATACTAAAAAGATAAAGGCGAAAACGAAAAGGGTTTTTTGATAAGTTTTCGCATCTTGTAAGTTTTTCAAATTAACTCCAGCTGCAATTGAGAGAATTGATAGCGATGGAATCAGGTGAAAATAGTCAAATCTCGGGTACGCAAATAAAACCAAAATAAATGCCGTCTGAGGAATTATTTTAAATTTACTCTTAAGGCTAGGTATAAAAATTACAAAAAGACTAATAAGAACAGCTATTTGTTTTAAATTCGGCAATTGAATATATCCTGGCATATTAGAAGCTTTGAAGAATGGGAAGGCAAAAGTCCAATAAAGAAATTGATTCAAGGAATTTTCAAAGTAGAAAATAGTTCCAAAAATAAGAAACAGTAGGGCCAATGGTATATAAAGAAAACTGTTTCCAATAATTTTTACTGTCTTTTTACCGGATTTGAAAATTATTAGAGTGATAAACCAGAAGAAAAGCAGTATTACTTGCTGTTTTATGAAAAATGCGATTGAGATCAAAAAAAAAGTAAAGAAAAGGTTTTTTTTGTTTTGATTGTCCATATATTTGAAAAAGAAATAAAAAGCCGCGAGAACTAGTGGTGTTTGCACAAGATCAAACCATAATCCATTGACTGCAAACGGGATTGAAAAAACAGCAAAAAAAGCAGTTGAAATTAAGGCAAAATTATCTTTTTTGAAAATTTTTTTAGTGATTGCAAATATAGAAATGTCGATCAAAAAGATAATGATCCAAGTCAAGATCTGATAAGGGCTCGCCAGATAACCGAATCTTTGTGAGAAAAGAGAAAGAAGTGATGTTAAAACAGGAGGATATGGATTAATAATATCTGTATAAAGAGAAAACCCATTGTTCAGAAGATATGGATAAACGATCATTTCTGGCCAAAGAGTAAATCTCGTGTTTATTAATAAAAAAAGATGCAAAAAAAGAATTGCAACCAAGCGGAGAGTCTTAATTATTAGCATATTATTATCTAGTTTCCAAAATCATCCATGTTGTAAAACTTAAGACCAGGTATTGATATTTGATTATGGCTTTTTCAGTTTATAAATAACGTAACTACTCATCAGGATAAAAGCGAAAATCTCACTTAACGAAAAGGCGAATGCTGCACCTTGTGCCTGAAACTGTGGAATTAGTAGCCCCAAGAGGATTACAAAAAGAACGTAGCGGGCAAAAGTTATGACAAAAGAAATATTTGATTTTCCAAAATAATAAAGAATAAGGGAACTTGGGATGGTTGAAAAGATAAAGAAAATAAAACCAACAGATAATATTCTCAAAAGGTTGACAGCCCCTATAAATTCCTCTCCGAATAATAAAATTGTTAAAGGTTTTGCAATAGCAAAAATCGTTATAAGTCCTACGGCAAAAACTAACGGAAATGGGATGGTCTTTAGAATAAATTCTTTGGTTTTTTGATTAGTATCGAACGATGCAAACCTCGAGGCTAAAACTCTAGTAAAATTGCCTCCAAACTGATATGCAAATGTTAATAATTTAAACGGCGCCGAATATAATCCTGTTTGGTCTGGGCCTGCAATTTTAAGCAAAAGATAGTTATCAAAAGGAATCGATGAAATGATTAAGGCGCTTGCTACCCAAAAATTATATTTAACAAAATCTTGCGATATTTCTTTTTGAGGAATCTTAATTTGGAAAGGCAAATAAAGTTTGCCTACAATTACTGAGATAAATGGCGCGAAAAAGAAGATAGCTGTCAAAAAATAGAGTCCATGAAAAAAAGAGTTGAAGGCAATTAGGACAACTAAAAGCCTAGTCAGATTGGCGGATAAGTTAACTATCGAGGCTTTGAGAAATTCTCGTTTTGCTTGGAGCCCTGCTACAAAAAAATTAGACAGAAGCATGAAAAATATGCCTAAAAAACCGATCCTAAAAAGTTCACCTAGCTCTTGTTTACCTAAAAAAAATGCCAAATATGGAGCAATAAAAAACCCAATGAGGGAAGTTGAAAATCCTAGAATTACGTAATATTTAAGAGCTAAAGAAAGAATGGTGTTAATTTGTTTTGAGTTCTTTTTAGCAAATCGCAATATTGCTGTATCCAGACCAAAATTGGCAATTGCTGTTGCCAGTAAAGTAGTTGCAACTACAGTTGAAAATAATCCGTAATGTGACGGGCCAAGGAGTCTTGGAGCCAGGATGAAGAAAATGCCTCCCACAATTACATTCGCAAAAGTTCCCGTAAAAACTATTAATGTATCCCTCCCCGTGTCTGTGTAAAATAAGTCTTTGATTTTAACAAGCATTTACTTCACCCGAATATTCTATTTGTTTGGTAATCATAGTAATTGTCGAGAGCGTACCACTAAGGTGTAACGCCTTCAAGCCCACTGGGTGATGATGATGCTTGACCAAACCATCCTGTGGAGTTGTCCATTATGATAACTTCAATGTTTCCAAAGAGACCGTTTTTAATTTCACGCGACTTTAATAATCCGTATCTTTTGTAAAAAGTTTCAGTCTCCGGAGTAAAATCATGAATAACTAAAGTGACTACTATTTCGGGGTGCTTTTGAGAAACAGCTGTTGTGCCATAGAGATAAGCAAAGTTGGGGTCAACATAGCTTTTGACAGGTTCTCTGCCAAAAACCGCGAACAAATATCGGTACCCTGAATATTTCCAGCATGTTGAAAGAGAATCTAGGGAGAATTGTGCACCCCCTATGTAATTCATGGCGAAGTCAATCGCTTGCTTTTTATGACTTAAACCGGTACCGTTTTTAGCATTTAAAAATTTTAATAGATTAACGGACATAAATATAGCTAAAAAAATAATCCATATGTTCTTGGGCAGTTTAGTAATGAAGAACGCTACAATCAAAAGAAGGGTGGCAAAAATTCCTGTAATATAATGTTCGAAAATATCGGCTCTGAATATCGTTCCATAGAGATGAATCCCCAGAAAGTACAAAACAATAAGCAAACTAATCAGAGTTCTTGTGCTATTTTTCTTAGACAGCAAATTCTTAACAATAAAAATGCAAAGTAAAACCAGCGATACTAAAACAAAAATGTTAGGAATCTTTTGAAATTTTTCTCTAATAAATGATTGACAGTAAGAGTATTGTTTTGAAATTTCATTGTCTCCAAATGTGTAAACTAATCTACTTGCAGCTTGCGGAAAAAGGAGCGAATTCTCGATAAGCTTTTCCGGTTCAAAACCCGATTTATTCCTATCTGATTTCAAAAAAGTTAAAACTGGTTTTGTGTTTGAAAAATTGTGTCTCAAATCAAAAATTACAAGCGGTAAAAACGACGAAATGATGATTAAGATGGCAATAAGCGTGCTTTTTTTAAATGGTAGTTTGAAAATGAACCAAGAAATTATTGTAAGAGCTAGAAAAACTAAGTTGGAAGGATCTGTGTGAATCCCGAAAGCTGTGGTTAAAGCGAGTAAATATACATATTTTTCTTTGCCTCGAATTAATTGATTGAGACAATAAATAACGACAAGAGAAATTAAAGGCCCCCAATATAATGCCCAAAGGTGCCTGTCGTAAACATTAGCAAGGTAGGAAAAAGTCCATAGAATTGCAGCTGTCATTGCAGTTCTACGGCTACCAAGACTGGAGCCCACAATGTACATCATCGATGTTGTTACCATAGCAATTGCTGCAGCTACCCATCCCCAAATTATTGGATTAAGTTTGAATAGAATTAGAGTTAATGAAAGGAACCAGTAAAAATATGGGGCTAAGTGAAAATTAAAAGGGGTAACTCCACCGATTAAAGGTAGATGGCCCCAGAGTAATAAACGTCTTCCAACAAATGCAGGAATTGATTCATCGTAAGTAAAATAAAAAAGTTGCTCAAGCCATATTGTGCGTAGGAAAAAGGTTAACGCAACAAGTAGAAAAATCGGCCAAAACTTGACAATTTTTTTAACCACTTTTTTTGCAGATAAAGAGTGTCGTTGATCCTGGAAATAATCTTGAGGCTCTTTCAATTTGAACACTAAATCCTGATTCTTTGAGGAAGCTTTGAAGTTTTTTGGAGCTCCAATAATAAATTTTGTCACTGGGATAAAATATAAAATCCCAAAATCTCGATAACTTACTCCGTATAAATTCTTCTGTATCTATCTCCTTTATTAGAAGAACGCCGTTTTTGCCAAGGGAAGCCCTAAAACTTGATAGCAACTTCTTCTGGTCAATAAAGTTCATGTGATGCAGTACATCGGAAAGAATAATGCCATTCGCGTTGTTGATTGGGTAAGTTCTTATATCATGACTTATAAATTGAAGGTTTTTCTTATCCGATTTTGGCAATCTTGAGTTATCTTGATCAATACCAATTATCATTCTTGTTTTTTTTTGGGAAAGCTTTTTGGCAATTAGACCCTGACCACACCCAAGATCTATTATTTTGCCCTTTACTGGGAGCAAATCGTCTATTTTTTTAAGAGGAACGATAAAAGATCTTAAAAAATCATAGAGAGCCATTAGTTAATTTTTCTAATAATTTTAGCTGGTACTCCCCCTACTAAAGTTTTCGCAGAAATGCTTTTGGTAACGACGCTACCTGCTGCTACGAAAGAATTTTCACCGATTGTTACTCCCGGTAAAATCGTGGCAGATGCTCCAATGACAACTCCCCTTTTGAGGATTACTGGTTTAGCTTGTTTTGGGAAGAACTTCTGAAGAGGATGATCTTTGTAACCAACATTAAGGTGAGTCAGAATGGTAACTCGTTGAGCTATTGTCACTTTATCCTCTAAAATCACTTTTTCGTAAAGGTCTATTAAGGTTTCATCTCCGATAAAACAGTCACTTCCCACTGTAATTCCTCCGGGACCCATGTGGTGCCAATTAAAAAACTTGACGTTCATGATTACTGAATTAGCGCCAATTTTGGCTCCCAAAATTAAAAGGAAAAATTTCCTAAAAGGAGGCAAAAACAGTAAATGATTAATCAATTGATGGTAGACAATTTGTAAAAAACTGTAAATTATGAACCTAAAAGTCTTCCTGGGGCCTATTTCTTCAATTGGTTTCATTTACGTCTAATTATAGCCTGTTCGAGTTTTAAACTGTAATCACAAATTAATCTTGCGGAAAAATAAACAATTGCCAAAACCACTGTGAAGACTTTTGGTCACTAGGTCATCTGACATTTGTTTTAGCCGTGATTTTCAAAAAGTTGTATAGAAAAATTGCTTGGGATATTAACGCGGAAAATAAGATCAATAATATTATTCGTCCTTTGAAAATAATCGGTTTATACTGACTTACCTGATTAATAAAAGTGTCTATGCTTGTAGTTTCGTAGTATGAAGAGGCAACTGTGGCCAGAGAAATATTGTTAAAAGTAATCATAAGTAAAACTATTATTACCAAACCATATTTTGCGTAACGCTTTGTAAAAAGTTCTAAAAATTGCCATAGCCCTATTAACAATATGGCCAGATGGAAAACCACCAGAGGGAAAAAATACCTTCCTTGAATTCCGAATGAATAGCCAAAAAGTCTATTAAAATAATAATCGCCAATCGTAAATGTTAAAAAGTAAATCAGGGAAGCGGTTATTAAGAAAGTTAAAACTAAGTCGCTGTTTGAAACTTTTTTATTTTTTACCATTAAAACTAATCTTATTAGTAGACCAAACATCGATAACAAGATAAGTCGGTTAATAATTTGATAATTAATGTGGGGAACCGTTAAAGACAGCCATTTATATACCCCCAAATACCACGGCAAAACTTCGGATATTGAATGACGAATAGTCCATACGAAATACTGTTTAAAGGAAGGATCCGTTAAGAGCTTTAAATCTGGAAAGCCAATTTCTGGCAGGCTCAAATATCTTGTTAAAACTTTTTCGAAAATTAAACCTAGAAAAATCAGAGTTGAAATCGAAATAATTTGAAAGGTAAGGGACTTTTTGGTGAACTTCAAGTTTTTACCCAGTTGATAAATTATTGGTATTAAAACAATTGGTATAGATATTAAAAATTGTTGCCTAGTAAAAATTCCTAAAATAACTACGGCCGCGAGAATTACTAACAATGGAAATTTAAAACCTGATTTTAAGATTTTTAAAAAGATTAACAGGATTAATGTAAAAAGCAGATTTGTCAACGGATCAGGTAAAATTCCAGTTGAGGAAAAAATCAGCATTGGCTTAAACGCAACGAGCGCTGTTAAAGTTATTGGTAAAATTCTTTGCCTTGGGAAAATTAGTTTGCCAATTCTGTATGAGAAAAATACAGTTAAGATAAAGAGAGTTAATGAGAAAATTCTTATTGCAAATACTCTTGAAAATAAATTGCTGAAGGAAAAAATTTTGTAGACTACTGAAGCCGAGTAATAATATACAGGTGGGTTTACAGTTGCCTCAAACTTAGTTAAAGATTTTCTAGCGCTTGAGGGGAGATTAACTATTTCGTTTTCTCTTGGGCCGAGGTAATTTTGACTGTATTGCAGATGATATTGGGGATGGTAAGTAAATTTGTTGTTTCCAAATCCGTCTCTTTCGGTTTCTAGAATCTGTTCAGAAAGAGCAACTTCATATGAAGTATTAGGATAGCTTTTTAGTGTACTGCCAGTTTCCGCAATCCCTTGGACTTGAGCAAAATGAGCTTGTTCGTCCGGATACTGCCAGACTGGAATTAGAACTGTCCAAGACAAAGCATTGAGAAAAGCAGCAGCAAGTAGAAGTTTTCTAAGCTTCTTCACGGGCAAATTATATATTACTTATGATTTTTTTTCGATAAAGCCCTCGACTGATGCTAAAATTATAAAAATGAAAAAAGATTTATTCATTTTATTTAGTTTATCTGTAATTGTTATTTTGGTGTATTTCGATGCTTTTTTTGTTTTTTTTGCTCAAGATGATTTTATTCTAATAGAATATTTTGCTAAAAATAATCTTTTACAAGACATTAGAAACATCTTCGCATTTCCTACCGTCACTCACTGGCGACCGATTCATAACTTGTACTTTTTTATTGCCGGAAATCTTTTTGATGAAAATTACATAGGCTATCACTTCGTTACTTTTATCTTCCAAATCGCCTCTCTTTATTTAATTTATAAAGTAGTTACTTTACTGACGAAATTAAGACGGACTGGATTAATAACTGCAATTTTATATGGGATTAATCCCTCCCATTTTGTTTCTCTTTTTTGGATTTCTGGAGGGGCCACAATCTTAGGATTTTTCTTTTTACTTGCATCTTTCTACAGTTTTCTTATTAAAAAGAAAAATATCTCGACTATCTTATACGCTTTTTCTCTTCTTGCATCTGAAGCAATGCTCGTAGGATTAGGAATATTTACTTTTTACCTGGTTTTAATTAAAAGACAGGTAGAAAAAGCATTCTTGATAAGAATCGCATTAATTTGGGTTACTTTTTTAATAACGAGATTGATTTTTTTTAAATGGGCAGAAACGCTTGACTCTTACAAAGTAGAATTTAATGAAAATTTATTTGGCGCAGTGAAATATTACATTTTAAGAACTTTAGGGTTTGCCGAAAGCTCCGGAGATTCTATAGCAAACTTGCTGCTCATAACACTTATTATTTTAATCGTTGTATTTTTGGCAAACAAAATAAAGAGAGGTGAAAATATAAAATTTATTACATTTTCTTTTGTAGTAATTTTTATCGGTTTCTTCCCGTTTGTACTGATTCCAAACCATTTGTCTCCTCATTATATGAATGTTTCAATTTTTGGCTTTTCGTTACTTAGTGCTTTGACCCTAATTCATAGCAAAAAAACAATTCTTTTTTACACATTTGTTTTTTTAGCGATATCTATTCTTAATATAAATCAAACTAAAAATAACAACTGGGTGATAAAAAGGAGTAATCTTGCTGAAGAAATTCTCAAGAAAATTCAGGCAGAAAATCCCGATAGTAACTCAAAATTAGTATTTGAAGATAACGAATTATTCACTTCTTATGACGCTTACATATCACTCGGAACTGGTAAGGCTATCGATTTTTGGTTCCGAGAAAAAAATTATAATACATGCTTTAGTAGATTTGAGAAGTGTAATTCTTTGCCTTAAAATAGGCCGGTTGGGCTCTACTTATCATGACAAACATAAATTTATCGATTATCTTAGCTTGCTACAATGAGGGGCCGACTTTTGAAAAAAGTGTACTGGAAATAATTTCAGTATTAAAAAAAATAAAAAGAAAGTGGGAAATCGTTTTTGTAGAAGATAAAAGCGAAGATTCGACAAAAAAAACTGTAGAGTCATTAGTTTCAAAAATTCCAAATGCAAAAGCAATTTATCATGTTAAAAATCAGGGACGTGGAAAATCTGTAAGTGACGGTATTTGGGCAGCAAAAGGAGAAATTTGTGGATACTTAGATGTAGACCTGGAAGTTTCTGCAAATTACATCCCAATTTTTATAAATGAAATTGAAAATGCGGTGGATATGGCGGTCGGTAAGAGGTTTTATGAGGGCAATTTAAAGTCAATTAGCAGATTTATCGCTTCGAAAACTTACTCAATAATAGTAAGGTCCTTTTTGAGTATCCCCATCGAAGACACTGAAGCAGGTTATAAATTTTTCAGAAGATCAAAAATCTTGCCTATTCTTTCAAAAACCAGGGATAAAGGGTGGTTTTGGGACACAGAGATTTGCGCAAGAAGTTTTTGGGCAGGGCTTAAAATAAGCCAGGTCCCAGTGCTTTTTATAAGAAGAAGTGATAAAAAATCAACAGTTAGATTAATTCCTGACACCTTTGACTACCTAGTTAAAATTATCAAATTCAAATCAAAAGGTCCAAGAGCCAAATAAACGATAATGGGACAATTGAATAACTTTTCTATTCCACTTTACAAACCCTTCTGGGGAAAAGAAGAGGAAAAAGCGGCAATACTTGCCATGAGATCTGGAACTGGTGTTGGTGATTTGGCTTATAGCGAGCACTTATCGGATTATATATCAGAAATTTTAGGTTCTAAATACGTCTTGCCAACTGGTTCTGGCACTGCAGCACTGGAGCTTGTCTGTGCGTGCATCTTGGAAAAGGGTGATGAAGTAATTTTGCCAAGCTTCACTTTTTCTTCTTGTGCCAACGCAATTATGCTTGCTGACGGGCGGCCAATTTTTTGCGACATAGATATTAAAACTTACAATATAAACCCAGTAGAAATTGAAAAATTAATAACTGAAAAAACACGAGCAATTATGGTAGTCCATTATGCAGGTTTTGCCTGTGATATGGATAAAATCATGGATATTGCCAGTAAGCATAATTTATTAGTTATTGAGGATGCGGCTCATGCCCTTGGAGCAAAATACAAAGGCAGGAATCTGGGAACTATTGGTACAGTTGGTTGTTTTTCGTTTCATGGAACAAAAAACGCAGCAAGCGGCGAGGGTGGAGCATTTGTAACTAACGATTCAAAAATTACAAAATTGGCCGAGATAATTCGCGAAAAAGGAACCGATAGATCATCTTTTATGCGAGGCGAGCGCAAAAAATATTCTTGGGTAAAAGTTGGAAGAAGTTTAATACTTTCGGATATTCTTTCTGCTATTGCTCTTGAACAAATGAAGAAGCTTGATCAAATTACGACTTTGAGACGGAAATGTGCCGAATATCTTTATAAAAAACTAGAAAAGCTTTCTTCAAAAATCATATTGCCCTTCCCTAGCGAAAATTCTTTCGGAAACTGGCATATCTTTGCAATAAGGACGCCTCGGTCTTTGCGCGATAAGACAATCTCTGGATTAAGATCTTTTGGTATAGAAGCATCTTTTCATTATTTACCTCTGCATAATTCCTCTATGGGGAGGAAGCTTGGTTATAAAACTGGAGATTTTCCAGTGACTGAGGAAGTTGCAGAAACTTTAATTCGACTGCCAATTTATCCTAAACTTAAGAAATCAGAGATGGATTATATAATAGCGGCACTTGAAAAAATTATTTAAATGAAAACAGTTTTGGTGACTGGTGGAGCAGGATTTATTGGTTCTCATCTTTGCGAGAGATTCGTAGAGCGTGAGGATATGGTTGTCTGCCTTGATAATCTTTTAACAGGATCGAAAAAGAATATCGCCCATCTTCTTGCTAAAAAGAACTTTGTTTTTGTGGATCAAGATGCATCAACTCCTTTTAAAAACAGAAGATTTTCAAAAATTAATGAAATTTATCATTTAGCTTCACCAGCAGATCCGAACGTTAATTCACCTATTTCCTACATGTCTTACCCATTCGAAACCATGCTAGTTAATTCTGTTGGCACCTGGAACATGTGTGAGCTGGCGCTGAAAAATGAAGCCAGGTTTTCTTTTGCCTCAACTTCCGAAACTTACGGGGATCCAGAGATTTCCCCTCAAAACGAAAATTACAGAGGCAATGTCTCGACTACGGGTCCCCGCTCTGTTTACGATGAATCTAAGAGATTCGGGGAAACTATAGTTTCTGCCTTTGTTCGCGAAAAAGGCTTAGATGGCAGAATTACAAGAATTTTTAATACCTATGGACCTCGAATGAACGTAGAAGAAGGCAGAGCCGTAGTTAATTTTATTAAGCAAGCACTTCATGGGAAACCCTTAACTATTTATGGGGATGGTAAGCAAACAAGGTCATTCTGTTTTATAGATGATCAGGTCACTGGGCAAATTTTAGCAATGGAAAAAAATCATACTTGTGGGGAGGTTTTTAATATCGGAAATCCAGATGAAATAACAATTCTAGATTTTGCACAAAGAATTAAAGAAATATCTGGAAGCAAAAGCAGCATAGATTTTTCCCAACCATTACCAGTTGATGACCCGCATATGCGGAAACCTGATATTACTAAAGCGAAAAGAGTCCTAGGATGGAACCCCAAAATCCCTTTGAAATTGGGACTTTCAAAAACTATTAACTATTTTCGAAAAACCATTGAATGAAAATTCTAATCACGGGATGCGCTGGTTTTATTGGCAGTCATCTATGCGACAGTTTACTAGGTACTAATAAATTTAACGTCATTGGGATTGATAATTTTAATAATTATTATGACCCGAAAATTAAAGAAGGCAATTTAAGAAAAGCTCTAAATTTCAAAAACTTTAAGTTGTACAGAGTAGACATTTTAGAAAAGAGTAAGATTTCGGACATTTTAAAAAAAGAAGAGCCACAAAAAATTGTTCATCTTGCAGCAAGGGCGGGTGTAAGAGGGTCAATTGAAAATCCTAAACTTTATGCAGAGGTAAATGTCTTGGGTACTACCAATCTCCTAAAACTTGCTGTGGATTCAAAGGTTGAGCAATTCATTTTTGGGTCATCTTCTTCTGTTTATGGCAATACTAATAGACTGCCTTTTTTAGAAAATGATGCTTGCGAAAAAATTATCTCACCATATGGATCTTCAAAAAGAGCCGCAGAATTTTTTGTCGAATCCTTTCATCGTACACATGGACTCAGATCAATTATTTTAAGATTATTCACTGTCTACGGTCCTCGCGGTAGGCCCGACATGGCCCCCGCTCTTTTTACAAAAGCGATTATTGAGGGGCAAATTATCTATAAATTTGGGGAGGGGTTAAGTAGTCGTGATTATACATATATTGACGATATTATCGAGGGCATTGTTAAGGCATTAAATAAGGAGATTAACTATGAGGTAATTAACCTTGGAAATAATAACCCAGTAACGCTCAACGAATTTATAAAAATTATAGAAAAATTAACCGGCAAAAAAGCAAAGATAAAAAAGCATCCCCCACAAAATGGCGATGTTGAAAAAACATGGGCAAATGTTGTAAAAGCAAAAGAATTTCTAGGGTGGGAACCCAAAACAAAACTAGAGGTTGGACTGAGAGATTATATTCAATGGTTAGAAAATCCCCGTTAAAAAGTAACCTTTCGATTTCTGCTTTTTTCCCGTGTTATAACGATGCTGGTTCAATAGCACTAGTTGTTCAGGATGCCTATAAAATTCTAAAGGGGATATCCAAAGATTTTGAGATTATTGTTGTAGACGATGGTTCAGGGGACGAAAGTAGAGAAATTTTGGAAAGACTTAAAAATAAAATACAACAATTGAAGCTTGTTTTCCATAAAAAAAATAAGGGTTACGGAGGAGCTCTTCGATCAGGATTCAAAACTGCTTCCAAGGAATACATTTTTTACACTGATGGGGATGGTCAATATGACCCTTCTGAAATTTCTAAACTTGTAGAGAGGCTGGAAAATGACGTCGAGGTTGTTCAAGGATATAAGATCAAAAGAAGCGACCAGTGGTATAGGTTAATAATTGGAAGACTTTATCACTATAGTACAAAGATAATGTTCGGGCTTAGAATTAAAGATGTCGACTGTGATTTCAGGTTAATTAAGAAGAAAGCTATTGACTCTATAGACCTTGAGAATAATAGTGGAGTCATTTGTGTAGAGTTAGTAAAAAAATTACAAGATAAAGGGTTCAAATTTGTGGAGGTTGGTGTTCATCATTACCCGCGACTTCATGGACACTCACAATTCTTTAACTATCGAAGAATATTAAAAACTATGATAGAACTTGTAATTCTGTGGTTTAATTTAGTGCTTTTTAAAAAAAAGTGAAGGATTTTAGCGGGAAAAGAATTTTAATTACTGGTGGTCTTGGTTTTATCGGAAGCAGTCTTGCTATAAAACTTCTAGACTTAGGTTCAAAAGTTGAAATATATGATGGATTGATAAAAAACTTGGGTGGCAACATATATAATATCAAACCTATAAAGAGTAGGGTCAAAGTAACAATTGCGAACCTTAGCGATACTAAAAAAATAGCAAGGTCAGTGTCTGAAAAAGATTACATCTTCAACCTTGCAGGCACTCTTTCTCACATAGACAGTATGCAAAATCCATTTTTAGATTTGCAAATTAACTGCCAAGATCAACTTTGTTTACTGGAGTCTTGTCGTAAATATAATCCGAAAGTAAAAATAATATTTGCTGGCACAAGAAACCAATACGGTAAAGCCCTGTATTTGCCGGTTGATGAAAAACATATTCAGGAACCTACGGACATAAATGGAATTAATTCTATTGCAGCGGAAAAATACCACTTCTTGTATAGCAGAATTTATGGAATTAAAGCTGTTTCTCTAAGAATGACTAACACCTATGGACCAAGGCATCAAATGAATCATCCAAAACAAGGTGTTTTAAATTGGTTCATAAGACTTTTGATTGAAGGAAAAACAGTGAAGTTATTTGGTGATGGTTCACAGATTAGAGATATTAATTATATCGAAGATGTTGTCGATGCCCTTCTTTTGGCAGCTAATTCTCGAAATACTAATGGACAAGCTTATAATCTAGGAGGTTCTCCTGTAACACTTAAGGAGTTTGTGAAGAAAGCGATCAAAATTTTAGGTTACGGTCGATATAAAATTATAAAATTTCCACTTAAGCGTAAGTCTATTGAAATTGGTAATTATGTTGCAGATGTAAAAAAGATAAAAGAGGAGCTAGGATGGCAACCTAGAGTAACAATCGAAGAAGGTTTGAGAAAAACTTTTGACTATTATCTTGCTCATAGAAAGTATTACTGGCAATGATTCCTCTTGTTGACCTTTCTTTAGAAAAAGCTGTTGAGCGATCGCTAGTACAAGCTTTTCGTTCTGTAGTTAAGTCAAAAAGTTATATCCTTGGAAATAAAGTTGAATCGTTTGAAAAAAAATTCGCTAAGTTTACTAAATCCAAGTATGCAGTCAGTGTAGGCAGTGGAACCGATGCACTAAGATTGTCATTAAGAGCAAGCGGGCTAGGCAAAGGTGATAAAGTTTTAGTTCCCACTCTGACTTCTTCATTTACTGTCATTGCAATTGTAGAGGAAGGAGCTGTTCCGGTTTTTTGTGACGTCGATGAAAAAACCTTCAACGTCGATCCACGAGACGCCGAAACAAGAATAGATAAAAAAACGAGGGCGATTATTCCAGTACATCTATTTGGTAATCCTTGCAGCATGGATAAGATCGTGAGACTAGCCAAAAAGTATGATCTTTCAGTTATTGAAGATTGTTCGCAAGCTCATGGGGCAAAATTTAAAAACCGCTTTGTTGGTACTCTAGGCAATACCGGGGTATTTAGTTTTTACCCAACAAAAAACCTGGGCGCCCTTGGTGATGGTGGCATAGTAATTACCAACGATAAAAAACTTGCTAAATCAGTTAGGCTGCTGAGAAACGGGGGTCAAACAAAAAGGTTTTGGCATGAATATAAAGGGATAAATTCTCGACTTGACGAATTACAAGCAGCTATACTTGAAGTTAAATTAAAATATTTAAATCGAGACAATGAAAAACGGCAAAATCTTGCTAAAAAATATCTTCGGAGCTTCAAGGGCCTTCCCTTAAAATTTCAAGAGCAAAATGCAAATGCAGAATCTGTGTACCATCTTTTTGTTGTTCAAACTAAAAAAAGAGATAGCTTGCGAAAATTTCTCGGAAAATCAGGGGTTATGACTGATATTTACTATCCCTACCCCATCCATAAACAGCAGGCGTTCAAACAATTTGCTTCCACTTCCCTTCCAGTTTCGGAAAAGCTTGCCCAGGTACTTTTGGCAATACCCATTGGACCGAACCTAAAAGCTAAAGACCAAACATATATAATAAGGAAGGTTAAACAGTTTTTCGGGCAAGGGAGATAACAGAAAGTCCAAAAGGAAAATTAATTAATTTCAATGCTCTTGACTCTAAGGATAGAGACATCAGAAGAAGGTAATTAAGAAAAGTAGGAAGTCGGCTCACATCAGATGTTTTCGGATTTGATAAAAACGTATTGTTCAAAATTCTTTTGGCAAGAATTGGTAAGAAAAAAATAATGTTGAAATGAGAGATTTTAACAATTTCAAACTCTGCCGATTTTAGAAGATTTTCTATCTCGTTTTTATCAAAACGATGTTTGGTCTCTATCATTTGATCGTGGGTACTTTTTAACCAGTTATAAGAAGGTTCCTGTAAGTAAAGTATTCCGTCATTCTTTAAAACCCGAAAGAATTCCTTGAGTGCGATTTTTCTACTAACTCCCCGATGGTAAAGGACATCTAAACAAATTACAGCATCAAAAGTTTTGTCAGCGAATGGAATTTTATTAACTGAACCAATTTTAACGTTGTTAAGGTTGCGTTTGCGGGCTAATTTGAGGGCATAACTTGAAGTATCGATCCCAGTTATATTTTTGAAGCCGTTTTTTTTTAAGTAAACAATTGTTCCACCCGTACCACAACCAGCGTCCAGAGTTTTAGCGTTTTTTTTTAAATAATTTCTCAACGTTCGAACCATTAATTTTCGTGTTCCCAAATACCACGCGTGATTTAACTCATTTTCAAACATTTCCTGGTAAGCTAGCTTTCTCATTCGTTTACGGTAATCAATATTACTAATGACGTACTTTTTATCAAAGACTATTTTGCGCCTAATTTTTTATTAACGTCTAACAAAAAAGAGGTTAAGGGGGTTTTTATATAATCATCTAAAAGTGTGGCGTTAGGAATAACACAATGTCCACCCACTGGCCCATCCTCATACTTAAGAATTGGCCTCAGAACATTAGGCTTGGATTGACGATAGCCAAAATTATAGACTCGATTAAATTCTGTATAAACTCTTCCAAAATCTAACTTTTGTTCTTTGCAGATTTTTCCAACTAACTTACAAAAAATAATGTTCCAGGCATAATAAGTTGTATCTAATAATTTGCCCACTTCGGACTCCAATGAGTTTTTCAACAATATAACCTTGATGTCTAATTTTTGGAAATGCTTTTTTGCAAGAATTGCTGATTTTTCGTTAACCGGGCCAATGAATTTGTAAAACCTTAAAATATCCTTTTTTAAATTGGGGTGCGTGCCCATGACCGGAGAATGAACCGATAATATTTTAGATTTTTTAAATATTTTTTCCGTAGTTCCAGGTTTTACTGTAGAGTGAATAATAATTAGTTTCGGCTTGTTGAGTTTTGCTTGGGAAATTACAGATCTTGTGAAGTTTTCACTATAAGGAATGCACACATGCAAAATTTCTAACTTATTATTTTTTATCTGGTCAAAATCAAAATCCTTTTTAAAGACTTTATATTTTTTTTTGAATATAGATTCTAGGGCGGAACCAACTTCCCCAATTCCCATAATCCCAATAGTCGTAGATTTTTGCATGCCGATATTATATCATCGGTGTTTATATAACATTTAGTTAATTATCGGTTTTTACTTTAGGTCCAATATGTTCGATTTAAAAGTTTTGAATAATCTGACTCAACGCTTATTAAATAAAGGCTTAGCTTTTATTTTAAATATAATAATACTCTGCGTTCTTTTGTGGCTAAAATTTTCTTCGATTGACGAGTTTAATCGAATTTTTGGCAATCTAGAACTTTTAATAAGAAACATTAGTCCTTTAATTTTAATTGGAGCACCCATAATTTTTGGAAATAAACTTGCAAACCGCGTTATTTTTGTCCTTTTAGTCTCAATATTCTTATTAGCAGAAGTCCTGTTAAGGGTAGGTGTTCTAGACTCACTTATTGCGAAAAGATGGGACAATAGCGAAGTTTATCGCTACCCTAAACCCTTTGTTGAATTTTTGGGAAAACCCAATAGTTCAATGTTCTTCCAACCTTATATGGAGATGGGTGGCAGCAGGGAAGATGCCACAATTACCCTTAATGAACTAGGATTCCGAGGAGAAATCCCAAGTTTGCCTAAAGGTAATGAGTTTCGAATAATCATCCTGGGCGGGTCGACTGTTTTTAATGGTATTCCATTATCGAAATCTATACCTGGCGAACTCGAACAATTATTCCATAATGACGGTTTTTCTGAGGTAAAGGTTTATAACTGGGGCGTAGTTTCTTTCAATTCTGGACAAGAATTGTCTCTTTTAGTTCATTCAGTAGCCGACTTTAATCCGGACTTAGTCATAGTCTATGATGGAGCTAACGATATTTATCACTCTTACGTATTTGAACCTCGCCCAGGCTATCCCTACAATTGGCAAACATACGAAACGGGATTAAGCTTAATTAGAAACGGTCCAAGTTTAAGCCAAATTGTAAATCTGCTTTTACTTAAAAGTAGACTGGTAACTTCAGTGTTCGGAGAAAGTCTTAAGACAAGAATTGTTCAGTCGACGAGACATGACTTAACTATTCAAACTCCTGCATCCATTCAAGTGACCTCTCAAGCTTATATTAGTAATGTCAAAAAAATGTGCAATTTTTCTAAAGGCAATGATTTTAAGTTGGCCGCAATACTGCAACCAATGATAATATTTAAAAATCCTCTAATCGGCAATGAAAAAAACTTAGTAGGCAATGAAGAAATTCAATCGTATGTTATGAAAAGCTATCAAATCCTAGAAAAGGAATTCGAAAGCTTAGCAAGGAATCCTGAGAATAAGAATCAGTGTTATTATGCAAATTTGAGCAAAATATTTTCAGATTTTGATAAAGAAACTTACTGGGATTTTGTTCATACTGATAATGATGGCAACAAATATATCGCGACTCAAATTTATAACGGCATTAAAAACCAATTCAACGCACTGGGCCTGAGCCAGAATAGGCGTAAACAACTTTAAAATTAATGACGATATAATCGTGGATTTTCATATATTACCAACTTATAGCCCTCTGGGAAAATTAAATTATTATCCACCTTTATCCAATTAATCGTTTGACTAATCTCTTTGTACATAAGTAAATTTTCCTGTTGAAAACTCTCGCTTTGAGACTCCAATTCTATGATGAAATCCGCTTTCATTAATGCGCTCGTTATATCAGAATAAGAAATTCCGCTATAGGCAATGCTTTTAAATTCCAAGCCCATTCTTTCTTTGGCGGCAAAATATTTCAAGTTATTTATATTGAATTCTTTAATTTCAGAAGTGGTTAAAATTACTCGCTTCTCGCTACCAGGAGTAGCGTTGTTAATAAATTCGAGTGTTTCCGTGATTGGCCAGTAGGTACTGTTAGGCGGATAAGCATAAAGTCCGATTTTATTGTCCGATATTAAAATCGGGCCGAGAGTAAGTCTTTTAAATATAGAAAATGAAGAAACAGAGACGTTGATAAATATAAGTACGGGTATAACCAGAAATAATGGTAAATACAGTAAGCTTCTCTCTTTGAACTTTACCCAAATCATCCAAGCGATTGCAAATCCAAAAAGTGGGACGATTGGCAACATTAAGCGATAGTCTTTATTAGGGCTAAAAAGACTATAAAGAAATGGTGGGGTTAGAGATATTAATAGGTAATTACCTATTCTAATTTTTCTCCTCAGAACGAACCAAAAAAACAAAATTACGGCAATCGTGAAGTAATACCATGAGATAACATAATTGGCTATATCGAGCACAGTTAAATAGATCACCTGAAGAGAAAAGGGATTGCCATAATAGAATTGTTGTAAGACAGAAGGGTCTAATGACCTTTTAGCATGCCACAGCACGACTGGAAGGTTTTTGACATACCAAGGAGCAGCAATTAAAGTTGGCACAAAAAAAATTATTAAATTCCTAGTTATCTTTGATATCGCTGGCTTTCGTCTCATAAACTCGAAGGTTTCTAATAATAAAAACCCTGAAACGTAAATTGGGAATGTAATTTTTATCAGAAATCCAAGTCCAGTTATGAAACCTAACACAAGTAAATATTTTTTTTGGGATAAATGTTCTGTTTTAAATAAAAAATAAACCCAAATAATAATAATCGTCATAAGTCCAAACTCAACATAGAAGTGTCTAACTAATCCGTAAAATAAGGGCATAGTAGAGGTTATTAGCAAACTCATGACTGCTACTTTTTGATTAAATTTATTTTTAAGCAACAAATATAAAAAAATATAAAATAAAACCAGCCACAATAAATTCTCTATTAGTGCGATTTGAAAAGAGGATGAGCCAAAAACTAGGTATATGGGAAAAGTAATATAAGAGATAAGAGGGGCTCTTCTTTGTAAAACTTCTGTAGACGTTATTAGAAGATTATCGATACCTTTATCGACACTTTGATAGATTTTTTCTGACGCTTCTAAATAGCCTGAATCATCCCAACCTGGAGGCGCCGTATTTTTGACAATCCATAAGACGTTTACCAATGTTAATGCTGATAAAAAAACTATTACCACTGTCGTTTTCAGCTTTATCATTTAAGAAAATTAGACTTGTGACAAATGAGGTTAAGGTCTTTTATAGAATATAGCATTGCCAAAAATTTTACGCTGCTTCTTAAAACCAAGTTTTAGATAGAATTTGTTTGCTTTTTTGTTATCTGCGCGCGCATCCACATAGATTATATTCTTGTCTCTTTTTTTTGCTTCCGCTAGGACACTTTTAATGAGTTTCGACCCAAAACCATGACGCTGATATTTAGGGTCTACACATAACGTAACTATTGATAAATAAGGTTTTTTGTATGATTTTTTTTGATACTTTTCAAACATAACCCTGCTGTAGATTGCCAAAGGTGATATCTGTAAGTTAATGATTTTTAAAAATAAGGTCAGATACGAATTTAAGTTAAAAAACCTATGAAGCTCTTGTGATGTTTCTAAGATATCTTCTGTTGCGGTAACAAGTCCTCTTAAATAATTGTCAACATATATTGCAAAAGACATATGTTTTTTGTTTTTAACGAGCATTTGATAAAACTTATTGAGATAAGATTTGCCTAACAACGAAGAAATTCCGGGTATGGTTTTAAGATGTAGATCTGCAGCGTTTTTTGTGTCTGACAAACTGAGTTGACGAATAACCGTTGAATTTCTCATTCGTATCTTCTGAGAATCATGCTGAGTATTTTTATTCCGTGATAGAGAGAATTTACTTTAGACTCTCCAGCATAACGCGCTCGTTCAATTGTCGGTATTTCTGCAAACTTTAATCCCGCTTTGTGTGCTTTTACGACTATCTCTGTGCAAAATTCAAATCCATCGGATCGAAGGTTTAATTTTTTCATCGCGTCTTTTTTTATGGCAGTGAACAGATAGAGACTGTCTGTCATATCGGTACCATGCACCATATTTGTCATCCAGGTGAAGATCTTATTCCCAAACCAGCGAAGCCATGTGTCGTCGTCACTTCTTCCACCGGGCATATAGCGAGATGCCATGACATAGTCAGCTCCTCCTTCCATTTCCTTTAAGATTTTGCCTATATCCTTTGGATCATGTGAACCGTCCGCATCCATCATAACTATAACTTCGCCGCTTGCCCCTTTCATTCCTTGGATCAAAGCAGCACCATAGCCACCCCCACCCTTCTGATGAAGAAGCTTGTCACTCGATCTCATAAACCTTTTTGCTTCGGCAACTGTTTTGTCATTCGAATTGCCATCCACGATTAAAATCTCATGGACAAGTGTTCTTGGTATTTCACGAAGAACGCGTCCTATGCAACCTTCTTCGTTTCTAGCTGGGATAACAACTGTAATTTTCATTGACTGTTTATGGATTAGAATTAGCGTATTTTTGAAGTGTAATATCTTTTTATATAACCGACAACTGTATCAATCTCCTTGTCGGTAAGCCGACTTGATGAGGGAAGCCAGAGACCGCGGGATGCATATCCTTCCGTGATATGGAACCGATTCGAATCACCTGTGGACTTATAAATTTTCTGGGAAGAAATGGGTGGGTAGATTCTCCGAGTGCCAACACCGTGTACTTTCAGGAATTTCGAGAGCGGATCTGGATCGAGAACAAAAATATCTATAAACCATGGGCTTGTATCCGAAAGGTTCGTTGCGAGAAATTCGACTTCCAGTATATCCTTCAACCCTTCTCTGTATCTTGAGAATATTTCTTTTTTCCTACTTACCCTCCAGGGAAGTTTTTTCATCTGCTCGATACCAATAACTGCCTGAAGATCCGTGTACTTGAAGTTCCATCCCCAGTCGTCATGAATATCGCTACCTCCGTTAATTCTTCCGAAATCCTTGATGCGGCGAATTTTCTCGTAGAGTTTTTTATTATTTGTCACAAGCACACCACCCTGCCCTGTAGTGATAATCTTTGGCACACTCAGAGAAAAGGAGCCGATATCTCCAAATGTCCCTAAATGTTTCCCATGCCAAAAACTTCCAAGGGCTTGAGCTGCATCCTCCAAAAGAAATAATTCTTGTTCATTACAGAATTTCACTACGTCTGCCATATTCCCACTTCTGCCATTCATTGCCACATATATGAGTGCCTTTGTTCTCTTTGTAAGCTTTTTCTTTGCCTTCGCAAGGTCAATACAAAGAGTAGTTGACTCGACATCTACAAACACTGGCTTCATTCCGAGCAATGCAGCCGCATTCGCAGTGGCTATCATTGTGAGATCCGGAACGATCACTTCGTCCCCTGCTTTGAGGCCAAGCGCAAGAAAAGCAATACTAAGGCTGATAGTCCCGTTGATGGTCATCGCGCAATATTTAGCTCCTGTATAATCCGCAATCATCTTCTCAAGCTCGCGAGTTCGCGTAAACTCCATTCCCCAGCCGCCCGATTGCATATATTTGTAGACGGCAACAGATTCTGCTTTATCAAACCACGGTTCCATCTGAGGGATCAATCGTGCTGGAGATTGTATGAGGTTTTTTCTTTTGAATTTTTTTGCCATTTATCCGTCGTGAGTCAGCTTACTTTTCATTCAATAAGTATTTTGTCCTCAACAAAAGGACCATTCTTCACCTCGAACATTTCGCTGTCTTTAAGAAGATGAATTCCGTATCCTCCATTCACCAGAACAAGCATTTCACCTACACCTAGGATGACTTGCTTAAATAATGTTCTGTTGGGTGCGTAGAGATCGATTTTTACCTTTCCCTTAGTCACGCTCAGGCATTCCTGAAGCGACTGAGTTTTTCTTTTTTTTGGCGCATGCATATGCGCTTGAAGATATTTTCCTTTGGGATGTTTGAGCGTTACTACTTGAAGAGGTTCTTTTCCATCTGTCTGAGGAATGGATCCATCTGGGATTGTATGGATGTGCAAAGCGACCAACGTATCTTTATATATATATTTATCCATCAATTGTTTCTCGAAGATACCTCGGAATTTTTTGAAAGACAATTCGATGACAAAAGGTTTCGCTTGCTAGCTCTTCTCTTGAATAAATTTTTCACGACAGCGGAACGTAGTAAACGTTTGTCTTCCTACCATATTTTGCCTGTTGTTTAGCAAGATCGAAATCATGTCTAACCATTATTTCCACAAGTTCTTCGAACGAAACAGTTGGTTTCCAACCAAATACTTTCTTTGCTTTTGATGCATCCCCCAAAAGATAATGCACTTCTGAAGGGCGAAAATAATGGGGGTCGATTTTTACAATTGTTTTTCCTGTTTTTTTATTGACTCCTCGCTCATGAACTCCCTTGCCTTTCCAAACAAGCGGGATCTTGAGGCATCGGGCTGCTGTTTCCAAAAATTCCTTAGCGGTGTGGGTCTCGCCGGTTGCAAGGACGAAATCATCGGGTGCAGGTTGCTGCATCATCGTCCAGATCCCCTCGACATAATCTTTTGCATATCCCCAATCCCGTTTGGAATAAATGTTACCGAGCTTGAGCACGTCTTGCAACCCTAGCTTAATGCGGGAAAGCCCAATGCTAATCTTCCTCGTTACGAACGTCATACCTCTGCGCGGTGATTCATGATTGAAGAGAATACCGTTTGTAGCAAAGATGCCGTAACTTTCCCGATACATTTTCGTAATATGATAAGCAAAAACTTTGGAAATACCATATGGAGATTGAGGTGAAAATTGAGATGATTCATCTAAAGCAGTCATAGAACTATTGCCAAACATCTCAGAGGAACTTGCCTGATAATATCGTACCGGCATTTTCAGTTGTCTGATGGCCTCAAGAAGACGAAGAGCTCCAACTCCGGTGACATTTGCCGTATATTCTGGAACATCGAAACTGACCTTAACATGACTCTGTGCACCCAAATTATAAATCTCAATAGGCTCAATTTGCGTAAGGAGGTTGTTAAGATTAGGACCGTCTGCAAGGTCCCCGTAGACGGTCACGAAATGTGGGAATAGCGGGTTGTCGTAGAGATGATCGATTCGTTCGGTATTAGGGTTGCTAGATCGACGCTGAAGTCCATAGACTTTATATCCCTTATCAAGCAACAATTCAGCAAGATAAGAACCATCTTGGCCAGTGACACCCGTAATCAGGGCGGTTTTCATTGCCATGAATCATAGCATATTGTTTCGCCTCCGAGAAATACGATGAGGAAGCGGGGATTAATAGGTACAACTTTGTTCAACAATTGTATATTTACCCATATGAAGCTATAAATAACACAAAAATAGTGAACTTATATTACTAAACAATAGAAGAGTGTTATATTTAAAAATCATAAAAATGGAAATTTTAAAAAAGGCGAGTTTTTCTAAAAAGCTAGTTAAGATGGGCTTTAGGGAAAGCTTCCATCTGAAATAGTTGATATGGGAAAAAATCTTTTTGGTAAAAAGGTTTTAAATTTATTAATCTTTCTGGCCAATCTTATTGAAGTTCAAACTCCTATAATATTTGTAGCAAGAAAAGTATGAATCGGAGAAACTTATCCTCTATTGCAGGTTTAGATCTAGATTATTTCCTAAAAGGCGGTGCCTGGCTTACTTTCTCTACGCTTATTTCAGCAGTGGGCGGAATTATCTTGTCTAGTCTTTTTGCCAGAATTTGGCCAGCAGATGTTTACGGACAATTTTCTTTTTTGACCGCAGCTCTTAGCTTTATGAGTTTAACTGTACTGCCTGGCATGGCACAAGCAGTGACTCAAGCATCTTCGGAAGGCAAAGATGGCACATATAAAGCTTCTATTAAAATTCTTTCAAGATGGGCGTTTTTCGGGACAGCTTTATTACTAGTGGGCTCTTTATATTTCTATTTTCGTCAAAACCCAAATCTTGCTGCTGCGACATTTGTAAGCGCCCTTGCTTTTCCCATTACTTCTGTGTTTTCACTTTACAATGCATATTTGTCTGGAAAAAAGGAATTTAAGTACGTTGCCGTTTTTGGACTAATTGCTCAACTTTCTTCAATCGGCGCAACCGCTTTCGGACTTCTATTTTTCCCTAGCCTTTTTGCCGTGGCTCTTTTATCTTCCTGGTCGACTGCCATCTTTAATACAATTTTAACTTTTGTAACTCTGAGAAAAATTAAAAACGAAAAAATTGACAAAAACATTTTAGAGTTTGGTAAACACTTAAGTTTTTCTCAGATGTTCCCGATTGGCTCAGAATACTTAGACAGGTTTATTATCCCTTTACTTTTGGGTTTTACCGCTAACGCTGTATATACATTTGCAATTCTTATTCCAATGCAAATTCACAGTTTTTTAAAAATATTCATAAACCTCGCACAACCAAAAATAACTGAAATTAGTGATAAAAATCTGCAAAAAGATTTAACTAGAAAAACTATTCAGTTTGAGTTATTGATACTGGGGGTCGTGCTTGCATATATATTTTTGGCTCCATTTATCTTTGACTTACTATATCCGACATATAAAAAAAGTGCTCTTTTGATTTCACAAATCTTCTCACTCAGCTTGTTATACTTTCCCGGAAATCTTTTCGGCTTAGGTCTAATTAAAAAAAGAGATAAAAAATCTATTTATATGGACAATGCTGGGTATGCTCTAATAAACATTTTGTCTTTATTGGTACTGGTGCCTACACTGGGCATTTTGGGTGCTGCGCTTTCAAAAATAATATCCAGATTTTGCCATGCATTTCTCCAGATTTATCTGTTTAAAAGCGCTTCGACTAGGAAAAAATAAAAATGCCAAAAAAAGAATTAAAAAATAACACAATAATTTTAGTTGCTTCAAATGATTCCGCATTCAAGATCCCTTTAGAGATCACTTTTAAAGAGCTTGGATTCCAAGTGTTGACATTTGACTATAGAAAAAGTTCAGTGACCGAGAAATTTATATTTGTTATTTCTCTTTTAATAACATCGATTAAGAATAAAAATATTGAGATGAGAAACAAACGGTTAATCAATCTTACTAAGAAAACAAAGGGGGCTATATTATTTGTGAGCAAGGGAGAATTAATTTATGCTTCAACAATTGAGTCGATCCGAAAATTGGGGATTATTACTATAAATTGGTTTGCAGATTTATTCGATCATTATCCTTCGCTAATTAATCTTTTATCAAGTTATGATTATGTATTCACTCCTAACAGAGATGATATAAAAAAATATAAAACAAGAATTAATCTATACCATTTACCTTTGAGCGGATTTGCATTGAGTCAAAAACCAGATTTTAAAAATAGAAAATATGATATTTCTTTTGTTGGGGTTTGGACTAGGCAAAGAGAAGAGATGATGAATACCATAAAAGATTTTAATCCTGCAATCTGGGGAAGTAAGCAATGGTCCCGCAGTAAGGTAAGGAAATGTTTTCAAGGAAGTTGGTTAAAGCCTCAAGAAGTGTTGCGAGTAACACAAAATTCTAAGATCGTTGTGAATGTTCATCAAGTTGCCCCTGCAATGGGGACGACTTTAAACATGAGGGCCTTTGAATCTACAGCTAATGGAGCACTGCTTTTAACTGATTTCAGGAAAGACCTGCCGTACCTATTTAAAATTCAGGGTAAAAATAAAGAGATTGTGGTATATAAAGACTATCACGATTTAAAAAAGAAAATTCATGACTATTTATCAGATGACCTGGAAAGAACAAAAATAGCAAGAAAGGGATTTTTAAAGACCTTGAAACAACATAATTTTAGAACAAGAATTAATAAAATTTTCTCAATTATTCATAATCGTGAAGTTTCCAAAAGTACATAAATATGTAAAACTTGGAAAAAAATTAAACTTAAATTATAAAACTTTGACAAATAATAAATTTCTCAATAAACTTTGTTGAAATTAAAAATACATGTCAATAAAAGTTCGACACATCAAACCAGAATTTGTTGATGAAAGAGGATATATTAGCCGATTAATTGATAATAATAAATTTCAATTTAAATCAGTTTTATATATAACAAGTAAAGCCCGTACAACTCGAGGTAATCATTACCATAAGAAAGACTATCATTATGTTTATTGTGTCAGTGGTAAATTTATGTATTCTGAAAAAGCAATTTCGGAAAAAAGAGTCAAGCCAGAGTCGGTGATTTTAAAGCCTGGTGATTTGGTTTTGTCGAGGCCGATGGTTGCCCATGCGATGGAATTTTTAGAAGATACAATATTTTTAGCAATCACAACAGAACCTAGGGAACAAGATCAATACGAAGGAGACACGGTTAGAATTGAAATAGTTTAATTTATGAGGGAAGAGACAATCAAAAAAAATAAAGGCTGTAGAGTTTGCAAAAGTACCAAATTAATTACCGTTCTTCAATTTGGTATGACTCCCCTTGCCAATGCTTTCTTAAAAGAAGATCAACTAGATTTACCAGAAGTTTTTTATCCACTAGAGGTATATTTTTGTGAGAATTGCACTTTTTTGCAGCTTGGTCATGTTGTTTCACCAGTGGTGTTGTTTAAGAATTATGTTTATGTCTCATCCACTTCTCCTGTCTTCGTAAATCACTTTAAAGAATTTGCTAGTCAGATGATAAAAAGATTTAACTTAAATAAAAAATCCCTTGTGATTGATATAGGTAGTAATGATGGTATTTTACTCAAACCATTCAAGGAACATGGGGTAAGGGTTTTGGGAATAGAACCTGCTACCCATATTGCAGAAATGGCCAAAATGGATGGTATTGATACAGAAGCAAAATTTTTTAGTATTAATCTGGCAAAACAGATAGTAAGAAGGAGGGGAAAAGCAAAAATCGTTACTGCAACAAATGTATTTGCTCATATTGATGATTTAGATGAAGTTATGGGGGGGGTGACTGAGATGTTAAGTGATGACGGAGTTTTTATTACGGAATCTCCTTATTTAGTAGACTTTTTAAAAAAGAACTATTTTGATTTGGTTTATCATGAGCATCTTTCTTATTGGGCAGTCAAGCCACTGATCAAATTATTTAACAGATTTGGCATGACTGTCGTAGATGTCCAAAAAGTCTCAGCTCATGGTGGTTCTATTAGAGTTTTTGCTGTAAAAGGCAGAAATTTCAAAGAAGTCAACAAAAGAGTTGAGGCATTTCAAGATCTAGAACAAAAAATGAAATTATCAAATATAAGCACTTATTTTAATTTTGCTAATAAAATTTTGAGAAATAGGAGAAAACTTGTCAACTTATTAACAGACTTGAAGTTGAGGGGAAATAGAATTGCCGCGTATGGAGCTCCTGCAAAAGGAAATACACTTTTAAATTATTTCAAAATTGGAAGGGAATTTATTGACTATATTGTAGATGATAGTCCTTTTAAACAAGGGTTGTTTACTCCCGGAACACATATTCCAGTTGTGTCACCAGCAAAGTTAAAACAAGACAATCCTCAATATTTATTTATATTAGCATGGAATTTTGCCGATTCAATAATTAATAGACATGAATGGTTTAAGAATAAAAACGGCAAGTTTATAATTCCCGTACCATCACCAAAAATTATTTAATCGATGGACATTAACGATTCGATTGTTCGTGAAGATTTGGAAACGATTGTCAGGGGCATTGGCAAGGAAGCGGTTCGTCTCCTGGAAGGACAAACTGTTTTAATTACAGGTGGTTCAGGTTTCTTAGGAAAGTATATTGTGGCTACTCTTCTATCTCTTAATGAAAATTATCTGATTAAACCCTGCAAAATAATCTCCGTTGATAACTATATTACGTCCGAGAAAGAAAGTAACAAAGTTGAGGAGAAGTTTTTGAAACATGTAAAGGCTAATGTTGACAAACCTTTGAAAATAAAAAAAAATATTGATTACATAATTCATGCAGCTGGCATTGCTTCACCAATATACTATAAAAAATATCCCCTTGAAACCATTGATGTAGCTGTTGCTGGAACCCGTAACATGTTGGAGCTTGCAAGAAAGAAGCATGTCAAAAGCATCCTCTTTTTTAGTTCAAGCGAAATTTATGGTAATCCGGCTAAAGAAGCTATACCTA
>Ga0247727_10000458_pt1 | contig 99046 bp, 96 predicted proteins | sample WisWelCaveWW1625_FD_202498 | JGI IMG/M metagenome (GOLD analysis project Ga0247727, IMG submission 202498) | Biofilm microbial communities from Wishing Well Cave, Virginia, United States - WW16-25 | ecosystem: Environmental > Aquatic > Deep subsurface > Groundwater > Cave microbial mat | place...
GTGCAGGATGCGCTGCACGACCGAGTCGATGGTCAACTCGACGTCGTAGCCGGACAGCGAGGGCACCGGCTGCACGTCCGCCGAGGCCACGCGGAAGGCGCCCAGCCTGAGGTGCGGATAGCGGCCGTCGGCGCCGCACGAGAGCACCTTGTGCAGTCCCTGCTCCAGGCCGAAGGCGCCGTGACCCTCGAAGTTGACCACGCCCAGCAGGCTGCCGCCGGCGCCGCCGGCCGGATAGCGGCGCTCCCAGCGCGGCTCGAGTCCGACGCGGCGCAGGTCGCCGTCGCGCAGGGCCAGCAGCGCGTCGATGGCCGCCGGATCGCTGACCGGCGGGCCCACGTACGCGAGTTGCGGCCGGCCGTCGGGCGCGCTGCGCAGCAACTGCGCGGCGATGCCCGCGGGCGTGTCGCCCAGCAGCGGCGCCAGGCGCTGGCTGATGACGGCCACGCTGCGGGCCACGTCCTGCGGGTCGCGCGCGCGCGGGCCGTCATGCGTGATGTCGCGGGCATAGGAGGTCACGCTCAACTGCTCGACCGAGTCGGCCACGACCTGGCCGTGTCGGTCGCGCAGCGCGCCGCGGTGGGCCAGCTCCAGGCTGGCTCCCACGGCCAGGCGCTCGCGCCTCGCCTGGGCGTCGGACGAGGCGCCCACCTGCAACCAGGCGAGGCGCAGCAGCAGCCCGCCCAGGGCCAGCAGCAGGACCGCGGAGAAGACGTAGACCAGGCGGCGGGCGCGCAGCATCACGAGCGCTGCCTCGCCTGCTTGCCGGTGTGCTGGCCTTCGGCGGATGCACGCTCGGCGCGGCCCAGTTCCTGGGCAGACTCCTGCAAGCGCAATTGCAGGTCGCGCGCGTGCCGCCGCAGGGACAGCCGCACGTGCTCGCGGCGCATGAGGTTCTGGCCCTCGCGCACCACTTCCGCGCGCAAGTGGACGGTCAGCAGGGCCAGGACCAGCAGGGCGCTGGCGACCAGCGCCGGACGCCACGGAAACGTGCCGCGGTCACTCATGACTCGGTCAGCCCTCCCTTGGCCAGGACGCGCAGGCGCGCGCTCCGGCTGCGACGATTGGTGCGCTGCTCCTCGCGATCGGCCACCAGCGGCCGCGGTGTGAGCAGCCGGTGCCCCGCGCGCGCCGAGCGCGCGAAGAACTCCTTGACGAGGCGGTCCTCGCCGGAGTGGAAGCTGATGACGGCCAGCCGCCCGCCGGGCGCGAGGCGCTCGAGGGCCAGTGGCAGGGCCGCACGCAGCAGGTCCAGCTCGCCGTTCACGGCGATGCGCAGGGCCTGAAAGGTGCGCGTGGCGGGATGGACCTTGCCGCCCCGGCGGCCGAGGGTGGCCTCGACCACCTCGCGCAGGTCGCCCGTCGTGCGGAACGGGCGCTGCCGGCGGCGGGTGGCGAAGGCGCGCGCCAGGCGCTCGGCGGCCGGCTCGTCGCCGTACTCGCGCAGGATGCGGGCCAGTTCCGGCTCGGCGGAGCGGTTGAGCACGTCCGCCGCGGTGCTCGCGCCCTGCGGATCCATGCGCATGTCCAGCAGGGCGTCCTCGCGCAGCGAGAAGCCGCGCGCCGGGTCGGCCAGTTGCATCGACGAGACGCCGAGGTCCAGCAGGATGGCGTCGGGCTGCAAGCCCTCTCCCGCCAGCTGCCGTAGCGCGCTGACGTAATCGGCCCGTACCAGGCGCACGCGCGACCCGTGGCTGGCCAGGTGCTCGGCCGCCAACTGCAGGGCCGCCGGGTCGCGATCCACCCCCACGACGCTGCCCGTGGGCGCCGAGGCCTGCAGAAAGGCTTCTGCATGGCCACCGGCGCCCACGGTCAGGTCCAGGAGAACGCGCTCCGGAGCGGGAGCCAGCAGGCTGACCACGCTCCCCGCCATCACCGGAACGTGGGGCCGCTTGTCCTCAGTCATGGTCAGGCTCCCGCTCACCGGAGCACGTCCCTTGCATGTTTCTCGTAGTCGCTCTGTGCCCGTGCCTGGCGCTCGGCCCAGACCGCGGGGTTCCACAGCTCCACCCGCCGGCCCACGCCGGCGAACACGACCTTGTCGCCCAGGCCCGCGTACTCGCGCAGCTGGGCCGGGAGCAGCAGGCGGCCCGAGCGATCGATCGCACAGGGCTCAGCGCGGCTGTAGAAGCTGCGCGCGAATTCGCGCGTTGCCTCCTCGCCCAGCGGGCTGCTGTCGATGGCCTGCCCCACCGTCGCAAAGCCGGCCGGCGTGTAGAGGAACAGGCAGCGGTCGAGGCCGATCGTGATGACGACCTCTTCGGGCGACCCCATCTCGCGCAAGGCGTCCACGATCTTGCGCGGGACCGACACGCGGCTCTTGCCGTCGACGGCGTGCGTGAAGCAGCCCGTGAAGATGTTCATCGCTTCCCTGCCGAGACTGCCCGCTGTGCCCTGGAACAGTTTCCCATTTTATCCCACTTTATGGGATTACTATGGGTAACTGATCCACCAGGGCAGCTTTTCTCCCCACCTGAGGCCCTTGTGGTCCAAAACAGCCACCCAAGGCCAAGCCGGTGGGCTCGGCTGGGCAGGCGTGAGTTCGGCCGGGGCAGGCGGCCGGTCGGATCGGGCTCAGCTGGCCCGGGGATCCTGGTCCTGGTGACCGGCAGGCTCGGCCGACGGAGCCAGGTCGGGCAGGTCGCCTTCGGCGAAATCGGCCTGGAGCAGGCGCGCCAGGTGCTCGCGCACGGCCAGCATGTCCTCGGTCGACAGGAACGGCGCGGGCACGTCGAAGGCGGGCTGTCCCGCGCCGCGGCTCACGACCATGACCTCGCGGCCCGCACGCACCTCGAAGCCGTGCAGGCGCAGGGAGCGCTTGCGCACCAGGACCAGCGCCACGAGGTACGAAAGGCGCCGGTAGATCTCGTCCCCGCGCTGGAGCATGCGGATGAAGAGCTCGCGCAGCAGGGCGTAATCGACCACGGGCCTGCGGTTCGCGTCGGCTGGCAAGCGGCGGCGCCAGTAGAAGGCCTCGGGCACGTTCTCCTCGGCCCGTCCACACGCTTCGCACAGGTCGCGGCGCGCGGGGCCAGCCGCCAGCCAGCGGAAGGCCGTGGTGACCGAGTCTCCGGTCTGGAGCACGCGGCGGCACGCCGCGCACTCGCGCGAAGCGGCAGGGATCTTCCAGGCGTCGGTGAGGCTCACGCGGTGCAGGCCCTGTGCGGAGGTTGCCGACGCTAGCACACCCTTGCGTGCACGGCCAGCCGCGGGCGTCGTTGCAGGTGCGCGCCCCGGTCCTTAGCGTGGGGTCCGCTCCCCATGCTGACCACGCCCTTCACGCACCTGCACGTCCACAGCCACTACTCGCTGCTCGACGGCGCCATCGACATCGACAGCCTGGTGGGCGAGGCGGCGCGGCTGCAGATGCCGGCGCTGGCGCTGACCGACCACGGCAACCTCTTCGGCTCCATCGAGTTCTACGGCAAGGCGCGCAAGGCCGGTGTGAACCCCATCCTGGGCTGCGAGGCCTACCTCGTGAACGGCGACGCCACCGCGCCGCGCGAGGAGGGCGACAAGACGCCGCGCTACCACGTCACGCTGCTGGCGCGCGACCGCACCGGCTGGGAGAACCTCTCGCGCCTCTCGTCGCTGAGCTGGACGCGCGGCTTGCAGCGCAAGCCGCGGCTCGACAAGACCATGCTCGCGCGCCATCACGAAGGCCTGATCGTGCTCTCGGGCTGCATGTCGGGCGAGGTGGCGCAGCACGTGCTCGGCGGCCGCCTCGACGACGCCTGCCGCACCGCGCTCGAGTACGCCGACCTCTTCGGCCGCGACAACTTCTACCTCGAGGTCATGAGCACCGGCATGCAGCAGCAGGTCGTCATCCGCGACGGCCTGGCCGAGGTCGCGCGCCGCACCGGGCTGCCGCTGGTGGCCACCAACGACATCCACTACCGCTGCGCCGGCGACGCCAAGGCGCAGGACGCGCTGATCTGCATCGGCACCGGCCAGCGCATGCACGACCAGCAGCGCCGCTTCCGCATCGAGACCGACCAGCTCTACTTCCGCAGCAGCGACGAGATGGCGGCGCTGTTCGGCGAGGACAGCCAGGCCTACCGCAGCACGGCCGAGATCGCTGCGCGCTGCGACATCCGGCTCGACCTCGGCCGGATGCACCTGCCGCGCTTCGAGATCCCCGGCGGCGAGCCCGCCGACGCCTATTTCCGCCGGCTGTGCGAGCAGGGCCTGCGCCGCCGCTACGGCGAGCTCACGCCCGCGGTGCGCGAGCGCTTCGAGGTCGAGTCCGCCGTCATCGCCAAGATGGGCTTCGTCTCGTACTTCCTCATCGTGTGGGACCTGATCCGCTTCGCGCGCGAGCAGGGCATCCCCGTGGGGCCCGGCCGCGGCTCGGCGGCCGGCTCCATCGTGGCCTACGCGCTGGAGATCACGCAGCTCGACCCGCTGCGCTACGACCTGCTGTTCGAGCGCTTCCTCAACGCCGACCGCATCTCGATGCCCGACATCGACATCGACTTCTGCCGCGACCGGCGCGAGGAGGTCATCGAGTACGCGCGGCGCAAGTACGGCAGCGAGCAGGTATGCCAGATCGTCACCTTCGGCACGCTGGCCGCCAAGGCCGCCATCCGCGATGCCGGCCGCGTGCTCGAGGTGCCGCTGCCCGAGGTTGACCGCCTGGCCAAGCGCATCCCCGATGGCCCGGGCCGGACGCTCAAGGCTGCGGTCGAGGCCGACAAGGAGCTGGCCGCAATGTTCGACGGCAGCGAGCAGCTCAAGGAGCTGCTCGACGTCTCGCTGCGCATCGAGGGCATGGCGCGCAACACCAGCACGCACGCCGCCGGCGTGGTCATCACGGAGAAGCCGCTGATCGACCTGGTGCCGTTGTGCGTGGTGCAGGGCCAGGTCAACACGCAGCTCCAGATGAACGACCTCGAGTCCATCGGACTGCTGAAGATGGATTTCCTGGGTCTGAAGAACCTGACCGTCCTCGAGAAGGTGCGCGACAGCGTGCGCCGCGAACGCGGCGTCACGGTGGACTTCGACGCCCTGGAGCTGGGCGACCCGCCCACCTTCGCGCTGCTCAAGCGCGGTGACGTGCTGGGCGTGTTCCAGCTCGAGTCGGGCGGCATGCGCGAGCTGGTCATGCGCCTGCAGCCCGACTGCTTCGAGGACATCATCGCGCTCATCGCGCTCTACCGCCCCGGCCCGCTGCAGTCGGGCATGGTGGACAGCTTCGTGCGCCGCAAGCACGGGCAGGAGCCCATCCGCCATGACCACCCGCTCATGGAACCCGTGCTGCGCGACACCTACGGCACCATGGTCTACCAGGAGCAGGTCATGCGCCTGGCGCAGGTGCTGGGCGGCATGTCGCTCAACGACGCCGACGGCCTGCGCAAGGCCATGGGCAAGAAGGACAAGAAGCGCATGGCCAGCTACGAGGAGAAGTTCCTCACGGGCTGCGCCGCGCAGGGCATCGCCTCTGCCACCGCGGCCAAGATCTGGTCGGACATGAGCCGCTTCGCCGAATACGGCTTCAACAAGAGCCACTCGGCGGCCTACGGCCTGATCACCTTCCGCACGGCGTACATGAAGGCCCACTACCCGGGCGAGTTCCTGGCCGCGCTGATGTCCTGCGACGCCGACAACACCGACAAGCTGGCCGAGTACGTGGAGGACTGTCGGCGCGCGCAAAGACCGGTGTTCGGGCCGGACGCCAGCCGCTCCAACGCCGACTTCCGCCTCGAGGGCGAAGCCATCCGCTACGGCCTGGGCGCCGTCAAGGGCGTGGGCGAGCGCGTGGTGCAGGCGCTGATCGCGGCGCGCGCCGAGGCCGGAGGCTCCTTCCGCACCCTGTCCGACCTGCTGGACCGCCTCGACGCGCGCGCCCTCAATCGCGCCGGCTTCGACGCGCTGGTCAAGGCCGGCACCTTCGACGCGCTCGAGCCCAACCGCGCGGCACTGCTGGCCAGCTCCGAGCGCCTGCTACGCGATGCAGCGCACGCGCAGGAGGACCGCAACGCCGGCCAGTCGCAGCTCTTCGGCGTCGCTTCGGGCTCGGCGCTCGAGGTGCGCCTCGAACGCGCCGCGCCACCCGGCCCGCGCGATGTGCTGGACATGGAGAAGGAGGCCCTCGGCCTGTGGATCTCGGTCGACCCGCTGGCGGAAGTGCGGCCGCTGCTGCGCCTGCTGTGCTCGCATGACATGGCCGCGCTGCGCGAGGTGGACGACCGCGCCGAAGTCTTCGTGGGCGGCATGCTCACGGCCTTGCGCACCACGGTCAGCAGCAAGGGCCGCTACGCCGGCCAGCCCATGGCCATGGCGCGCGTCCTCGGACTCGGCGGCGGCTGCAACGCCGTGTTCTTCCCGCGCACCTTCGCCCGCTCGCGCGTGTTGCTGCGGGACGAGGCCTGCATCTTCGTGCGCGCCGCGGTCGACCGAACGCGCGACGAGCCGGCGCTGCTGGTCAACGAGGTCCTCGACGTGGGCGACCCCACCATTGCGGCCGGACGCCGGCTGTTGCTCGAGGTGCGCGGCGCCGCGCCCGAAGAGCTCCACCTGCGCCTCGACGCCCTGCGCAACCTGCTGCCGCTGCATCCAGGCCCCACCGAGACCTACCTCGTGGTCGAGCGCGCAGCCGGCCGGCTGGCGACCTTCAAGCTGGGCGAGCAGCACCGCGTGGGGCTCTCGGTCCCGCTGGTCGGCGCACTCGAGGAGATCCTCGGCGCAGGACGCGCGCATTTGCGGTAGCGCGCGCGGGATCTGAGAGTCGCAAGGCTTCGGGCTTGCCGGCGGTCGAGACGACTGGCGGCGTCGAGCATTCCCCGCGCGTTCGCCTCGGCCGCCCGCCGCCGGTGCCCCTCCACCCAGCGAGCGGGCGGCCAAGGCTCCCGCGCAAGACGAGCCCTGGCTGCGCCGTGATTCCCGGCTCAGGAGGCGCCGCTGCGCGGCGCCCCCGGAGCGCGCTCGCCAAACACGCCGATCCCGGGCTGCGCGGGCCGCGGGGACCAAAGCCGCGCCTCCGTGCGTCCAGGCCGGTCACGCAGCCATCGGGCCCGCCCAGCGGCGCAAGCTAGGGCGCCACCACCCGTGCAACGAGGGAACTGCACCCCACACGCGGGAGCAGCGGGCGGGAGCGAGTGAGGACATTACATGGACCGAAGCGGAGCTTCCGCCCGCGTGCGACTCGCGGCACACGCTCGACGCCCTCCGACTGTGCGCGCGGACGACGACGTCAGCGTGCGGGCACCAGATCTTGCAGCGGGGTGGACTGCGGGTCGGAAACATCGTCGCCCAGCAGGTCGACGCTGAGCAGGCCGCACAGGAAGTCGGCGAACTCGACCGGTCGCAGTCCGATCCGCAGGCCGACGATGCCAGCGAAGGCGTCGGCTTCGAACAGGTCCCAGGAGCGAGGCAGGTCGCGGCCATTGCGCTCGACCTCCCACAACGTGGCCCGCACGGGGCTGCCCAGGGTCGTGAAGGGTTGCGGGTCGCCCTGCTCGAGGCGCAGGTCGTGCCAACCAAGCTCGCGCACCGACTCGGGCAGGCCGAAGGCGCCGCTGGTCTCGCGCGCGAGCGGCGGGTGCCGGCCCCACTGGCGCAGCTGCGGCTCCCAGCCGCCGGGATACTCGCCCTCGCCGGATGGCGCGTCGCGCCGCACCTGCCAGCGGTAGACCAGCGGCAACGGCTCCTGCCACCACGGTTGGTGCAGCGCGCGCGGTTGCGGCGGCACGGGACTGACGTCCGTCAGGAACAGGCTCCACGGGAACACGGCCGAGAACTCGCGCCAGTGGCCGCGGAAGGTGCGGTCCTGCCAGCCGAGGCGCTCGTCGACCAACGGCGACAGGCCGATCCCCACGTGCGCCAGCGGCGTGGCCTGCAGCGACGCCGAGAGGCCCCAGCCCCAGCCGACCGAGAGCGGCACGGCGTCGCCGAGGTCGGCCAGGCGCGAGCGGGAGTAGCTGGACAGGTCCGCACAACCCGCCGCCGCCATGCAGGCCAGCAGCGCCGCCGCGCGACGCATCTCAGCCACCCGCCGCCTTGGACTTGCTGGCCTTCGGCTTGCCCGCCTTGGCAGCGGGCGCGGCCGGCTCGGCCTTGTCCTTGGCCTTGCCGGCCTGCTTGCCGTCCTCGGGCGCGGCCCTGTGCACCGGCACGTGGTTGACCAGCTCGAGGAAGCACTTCTGGCCCTTGTCGCCCAGGCGCTTGCCGGGCAGGCGCACGATGCGCGTGTAGCCGCCGGCCCGGTCGCGGAAGGCCGGGCCGATCTCGTCGAACAGCCGCGCCAGCAGGTCGCGGCGGCGGATGTCGACCTGCGCCTGCCGGATGCGGTGCAGCGTCTTCTGCTTGCCCAGCGTGATCAGTTGCTCGGCCATCGGCCGGTACTGCTTGGCCTTGGGCAGCGTCGTGGTGATGCGGCCGTGCTCGATCAGCGCGGCCACGAGATTGCGTCCCAGGGCGGTCCGGTGCTTGGTGCTGCGCCCCAGCCGGCGGCCCCGCATGCGATGTCTCATGGCGACTCCTCTCGCGCCTCGCCGTTCAAGCGCCGCTGCCCGAGCCGGACAGCTCGGCCGACAGGGTCATGCCCAGCGACAGGTTCATGGAGGCAAGCTTCTTCTTGATCTCGTTGAGCGAGGTCTTGCCGAAATTGCGCACTCGCAACAGCTCGGCCTCGGTGCGCTGCACCAGGTCGCCCACCGTGCGGATGTTCTCGCTGTCGAGGCAATGGCGACTGCGCACGGACAGGTCCAGGTCCTCGATCGGCGTCGCCAGCACGCCCTTGAGCTTGTCCAGCTCCCCGCTGCCCACGCCCACCGAGCCCGGGCGTGCCTCGTCGGCCGGCACGGCCTTGTCGTTGTCGTAGTAGTGCACGAAGGCGTTGAGGTGCTTGCGGTAGATGCGCGAGGCCTCGACCAGCGCGTCCTCGGGCGACACGGTGCCGTCGGTCCAGACCTCCATCACCAGGCGGTCGTAGTTGGTGATCTTGCCGACGCGCGTCTCCTCGATGCGGTAGCGCACGCGCGTCACCGGCGAGAAGTTGCTGTCGATCGAGATCACGCCGATCACGCGCTCCTCGGACTCGTGCTCCTCGGCCGTGACGTAGCCGCGGCCGCGGGCCACGGTGATGGTCAGCGCGACGCTCACGTCGTCGGTCAGCGTGCACAGCACGTGCTCGGGGTTGAGGACGCGCACGCCGGCCACGGGCTCGATGTCGCCGGCCTTCAACTGGCCCTTCTTGCCGCGCGCGGCGCGCAGCTCGACGCGGTCGGACGACTCCAGCTCGACCAGCAGGCCCTTGAGGTTGAGGACCATGTCGGTCACGTCGTCCATCACGCCCTTGATCGTGCTGAACTCGTGGTTGACGCCCTCGATCTGCACCGACGTGACCGCGAAGCCCTCGATGGACGAGAGCAGCACGCGGCGCAGGCCGTTGCCGATGGTATGGCCGAAGCCCTTCTCGAAGGGCTCGATGGTGAACTTGCCGAAGTTGTCCGTCAGCGTCTCGCGGTCGGCGGAGACGGTGGACGGCAGCTCGAAGTTGCGCCAGCGGATCCTCATGGTGTCTCTTGCTCCTGGCCACGCCGGACGGGGCGCGGCGGCTGTCGTGTGGTTGGGGTGGGCGGGCCTACTTGGACATCAGCTCGACGATGAGCTGCTCGCGGATGTCGAAGGTCACGTCACTGCGGCCTGGAACTGCGGTGACGCGGCCCTCGACGGCGGCCGCGTCGCGCTCGAGCCAGGCTGGCATCGGGTAGCTGCTGCGCTGCTCGAGCGCCTCCTTGACGTGCTTGCGGATGGACTCGCGCGGGCCGACCGAGACCAGGTCGCCCGGCCGCAGCTGGGCCGAGGGCACGTCGCAACGGCGGCCGTTGATGTAGACGCTGCCGTGCGTGACCAGCTGGCGCGCGCCGCGACGGCTGGTGGTGAAGCCCAGCGCGAAGACGGCGTTGTCCAGCCGGCGCTCCAGCAGCACGAGCAGGTTTTCGCCCGTGTTGCCGGCCATGCGCGAGGCCCACTCGAAGTACTTCGAGAACTGCCGGTCGGGCACGCCGTAGAAGCGCTTGAGGCGCTGCTTCTCGCGCAACTGCGTGCGGTACTCGGAGTGCCGCGTGCGCGCCCAGGGGTGCTGGCCGGGCGGGAAGTTGCGCTTGGAAAGCGCGCACTTGCTGGTCTCGCAACGCGAGGCCTTGAGGAACAGCTTGACGCCCTCGCGGCGGCACAGCTTGCAGACGCTGGTCTTGCAGGACATGGTTCGCGGACTCCGGGATCAGACTCGGCGCCGCTTGCGCGGGCGGCAGCCGTTGTGCGGGACCGGTGTGCGGTCCTCGATGGCCTTGACCTTGAGGCCCGACTGCGCCAGGGCGCGCACGGCGGACTCGCGGCCGGAGCCGGGCCCGCGCACGCGGACCTCGACATCCTTGATGCCCATCTTCAGCGCCTTCTGGGCGGCGCGCTCCGCGGCCTTCTGCGCGGCGAAGGGCGTGCTCTTGCGACTGCCCTTGTAGCCGGCCGAGCCGGCGCTGTCCCAGAGCAGGACCTCCCCGTTGTGCGGATCGGAAAAGCTGACGATGGTGTTGTTGAAGGTGGCCTTGATGTTGACGACCGCGCGCGACAGGGAGCGGCGGACCTTCTTGGTTGCGGGTGCGGTGGTGGCCATGTGTTGTCTCCCTGGGTCAGCCGAGGGCCTTGACGGACTTCTTGCCCGCCACGGTCTTGCGCGGCCCCTTGCGGGTCCGCGCGTTGCTCTGGGTGTTCTGCCCCCGGACCGGCAGGCCCTTCATGTGGCGGATGCCACGGTAGCAGCGGATGTCCTTGAGACGCTGGATGTTCTGCGAAGTCTGGCGCCGCAGGGAGCCTTCGACCAGGTAGGTCTTCTCCAGCATGTGCGCGACCTTCTGCACGTCCTCCTCGGTCAGGTCCTTGGCGCGCATGTCGCGCTTGACCCCGAGCTCCTTGCAGATCGCCTGCGCGGTGGTCCGGCCGACCCCGTAGATGTAGGTCAGCGCGATCTCCACGCGCTTGTTGGGGGGAACGTCGACGCCCACGATTCTTGGCATGTTTCTCCGGTTCCGCCTAGCGGCCCTGGCGCTGCTTGTGCCGCGGGTTGCTGCACACCACGCGCACCACGCGGAACCGCCGCACGATCTTGCAGTTCTCGCAGATTTTCCTGACTGACGTCCTGACTTTCATGACCGTCCCGTTCCGCTCACGATGCCGCGGTAGACGATGCGCCCCTTCGAGAGGTCGTAGGGGCTCACCTCCACCGTCACCGTGTCGCCCGGCAGGATGCGGATGTAGTGCATGCGCATCTTGCCCGACACGTGGGCCATGAGCTGATGTCCGTTGTCCAGTTGAACCCTGAAGACCGCGTTCGGCAGGGCCTCCACGACCTTGGCCGCAACGCGCAACGACGTCGCCTTGGCCATCTTCATGCGCGCCTCCCGGCGCCTGCGGCGGTTCCGCCGAGGCAAGCCTGCAGGTCGCGCTCGACGGCTGCGACGTCGCGGTCACCGTCGACGCGACCTAGCAAGCCGCGGGAACGGTAGTAGGCCTTGAGCGGTTCGGTCTGCCGGTGGTAGGTGGCCAGCCGCTCGCCCACCACGGACTCGCGGTCGTCGTCGCGCTGCACCAGCACGCCGCCGCACCCGTCGCACGCGCCCTCGCGCCGCGGGGGCAGGAACTGGACGTGGAAGTTGCGGCCGCAGTCGCGGCAGTTGCGGCGACCGGTGAGGCGCGGCACGAGGCGCGCATCCGGCACGTCGATGTCCACCGCCAACTCGAGCGGCGCACGCAGCGCAGCCAGGCGACGATCCAGCTCCTCCGCCTGCGCCACGTTGCGCGGGAAGCCGTCCAGCACGAACGCCGGCGTGCCCGCGCCGAGGCGCTCGAACAGCACGCCGAAGACCATGTCGTCCGGCACCAGGCGCCCGGCGTCCATGTGGACGCGCGCGGCCCGGCCGGCAGGCGTGCCGGCGGTCACTGCGGCGCGCAGCAGGTCGCCCGTGGACAGGTGCAGCAGGCCCTCGCGCTCGGCCAGGCGCCGCGCCTGGGTGCCCTTGCCGGCCCCCGGCGCGCCCAGCAGCACGATGCGACGCTTCATGCCGCCCCCGTCCCGGCGCCCGCGCCGGACCCGACGCCCGCGCCGCCGGCGCCAGCAGCCGGTCCGCGCCGCGCCCAGCCGGCGCCCGAGTCGCCCAGGCCCTCGTAGCGGCGCATGACCAGCATGGAGTTGATCTTGTCGACCAGGTCGAGCACCACGCCGACCACGATCAGGATCGAGGTGCCGCCCAGGAAGATGGCCATCTCGATGGGCATGTTGGGCACGTTGCTGGCCAGGATCTGCGGCAGCACCGCGATGACGACCAGGAAGGTGCCGCCCGCCAGCGTGACCCGGAACATGACCTGCTCCAGGTACTCAGCCGTGCGCGCGCCGGGTCGCAGGCCCGGGACGAAGCCGCCGTGCTCCTTGAGGTTGTCCGCGATCTCCTTGGGCTGGAACATCAGCGACGTCCAGAAGAAGGAGAACACGAACACCAGCGCGGAGTAGAAGAGGATGTACCAGAAGCCGCCCCAGCGGAAGGCGGACTGGAAGAAGGTGGTGCCGAAGGCCTTGTCCATCACCGTGGGCACGATGAACAGGAACGAGGCGAAGATGATGGGCATCACGCCCGCCTGGTTGACGCGCAGCGGCAGGTAGTGCCGCTGGCCGCCGTACACGCGCCGGCCGCGCATCTGGCGGCCCTGCTGGATGGGGATGCGCCGCTGCGCGCGCGTCACGAAGACGATGCCTGCCGTGATGAGGATGTAGAGCACGATCAGCTCGGCGATCGGCTGCACCCAGGCGTTCTCGCCGAGCTCCTGGCTGGCGGTGGCCGTGCCGACCTGGGCCAGCATGGTGGGCAGGCTCGCCACGATGCCGGCCATGATGATCAGCGACACGCCGTTGCCCACGCCGTGCTCGGTGATCTGCTCGCCGATCCACATGACGATCAGCGTGCCGGTGGTCATCGTCAGCACCACGCCGGCCTTGTAGTACCAGGTGTCGTAGAGCGCCTGGTCGACCACGCCGTCCGCCACCGCCTGGCCGAGCAGGCCGTACACCAGGAACAGCGCCTGGAGGATGCAGATCGGGACGGTGGCGTAGCGCGTGTAGCGGTTGATGATGCGCTGCCCCGCCTGGCCCTCCTTGGCCAGCGCCTCCAGCTGCGGCACGACCTTGACCAGCAGCGAGAAGATGATGGACGCGCTGATGTAGGGCATCACGCCCAGCGTGAACAGCATGCACGAGCCGATCGCGCCGCCCGACAGGGCGTTCATGATGCCGAAGGCGAAGCTGCCGGACATCGTCTCCTGGAAACGCTCCAGGACCGCGTAGTTCACCCCCGGAATCGGCACATGGAAGCCGACGCGGTAGGCGGCCAGCAGTCCGAGCGTGATCAGGACCTTCTTCCGGATCTCGGGAACGCGGAAGAGGTTGACGAAGCCAGTGATCATGCGGCGCTCTCGACGCTCCCGCCCGCGGCCTCGATCTTGGCGCGGGCCGACGCGGAGACGCGATTGCAGCGCACCTTGAACGCGACCTTGACCTCGCCGTCGCCCAGCACCTTGAGGCTGGAGGCGTTCTTCTTGACCAGCAGCGCCGCCTTCACGGCGGCGAGGTCGATTTCGCCGCCCTGCGGGAAGGCGCGCGCCAGCTCGCCCACGTTGACGATGGTGTACGCGGTGCGGAAGCCGTAATTGCTGAAGCCGCGCTTGGGCAGGCGGCGGTAGAGCGGCATCTGGCCGCCCTCGTGCCCGAGGCCACCGCCCGTGCCCGAGCGGCTGCCCTGGCCATTGTTGCCGCGGCCGGCGGTGCAACCGCGGCCGCTGCCCGGGCCACGCCCGACGCGCCGGCCCTTCTTGAGCGCCGAGCCCTTGGTCTTGACGTCCTGCAGGTTCACGTGAGCTTCACTCCGCGAAGGGCCTCGACGTCCTTGATCGGGCGCACCAGCTGCAGGCCGGCCAGTGTCGCGCGCAGCAGGTTCACCGGGTTGGACGAGCCCAGGCTCTTGCTCAGGATGTCGCGCACGCCGGCCAGCTCGAGCACGGCGCGCACCGTGGCGCCGGCGATGATGCCCGTGCCGGGGGCAGCCGGCAGCAGCCGCACCCGGGCGGCGCCGAAGTGGCCGGTGACGGCGTGCTCGATCGTGCCCTTGCGCAGCTTCACGCGCACCAGGCTCTTGTGTGCGTCCTTGACGGCCTTCTCCACCGCCGACGGCACCTCCTTGGCCTTGCCGAAGCCGATGCCGACGCTGCCGTGCCGGTCACCCACCACGACCAGGGCCGAGAAGCTGAAGCGCCGGCCGCCCTTGACGACCTTGGCGCAGCGGTTGACCTTGACCACGGCCTCCTCGTAGAGACCGGGGCTGTGGACCTGGAGCTCTTCCTTGACCTCGACCATGATTCCTTTCTAGAAGCTCAGACCGCCGGCACGCGCGCCTTCGGCGAGCGCCTTGATCCGGCCGTGGTAGCGGTACCAGCCGCGGTCGAACACCGCCTTGGCCACGCCCTTCTCGAGCAGGCGCCGTGCGATGTCCTGTCCGACGACCTTGGCCGACGCGGTCTTGGTGCCGCTGAGCGACTTGCGCAGCTCGGGGTCCAGCGTGGAGCTGGCCGCGAGGGTGACGCCCTGCGAGTCGTCCACGGCCTGGACGTAGATCTGCTTGGCGGAGCGGCGCACCGTGAGGCGCGGACGCTCGGACGTGCCGCGCACGCGCGACCGCACGGAGGCGGCCTTGCGGGCGCGGCGGATGTTGCGGATGTGGAAGGCGCGGTCCATGGTCTTGCCCGTCAGGTTGTGGAGAGCGACTTGCCGACCTTGCGGCGCACGTATTCGCCCTCGTAGCGCACGCCCTTGCCCTTGTACGGCTCGGGCGGGCGGATGGCGCGCACCTCGGCGGCGAACTGGCCGACCAGCTGCTTGCTGGGGCCCTTGACGATGACTTGCGTGGGCTGCGGCACCTCGACCACCAGCGTGGCCGGGATGTCCAGCGTGCGCGGCTTGCTGAAGCCCAGCGCGAGCACCAGCTTCCTGCCCTCGAGTTTGGCGTTGTAGCCGACGCCCTCGATCGACAGGCGCTTCTCGAAGCCGCTCTCGACGCCCTTGACCATGCCCGCGCACAGCGAGCGGTACAGGCCGTGGAGCGAGCGCTCGCGGCGGTCGTCGACGGCGCGCGTGAACGTGGCGCGCCGGCCCTTGTCGTCGATCTGTACCCCGATGGCCGGATCGATGGCCTGCGCGAGGGAGCTCTTGCCCGCCTCGACCTTGAGGATGCCGCCGGAGAAGGAGACCTTCGTCCCATCCTTCCAGGTCACCGGCTGTTTCCCGACTCTCGACATGGATCGACTCCGGTCACCAGACGGTGGCGAGACGCTCGCCACCCACGTTGCGCGCGCGGCACTCGCGGTCGGACAGCACGCCCACCGGCGTGCTGTAGATCGCGATGCCCGTGCCGTTGAGGACGCGCCCGATGCGGTCCACGCCGGCGTACAGACGCCGGCCGGGCTTGCTGTCGCGGCGGATCTCGTTGATCAGCTGCTCGCCGTCCGGACCGTACTTGAGGCGCAGGGTCAGGCGGCCCTGCACGCCGTCGGGCGTGATGGACCACTCGTGGATGAAGCCCTCGCGCTTGAGGACCTCGGCCAGGTCGCGCTTGAGACGCGAGGCCGGCATGGACACCTCGGCGCGGCGCACCTGCAAGGCGTTGCGCGTGCGGGTCAGCATGTCGGCGATGGGATCGGTCATGGTCATTCAGGTTCTCCTCACCAGCTGGCCTTGCGGACGCCCGGGATCTCCCCGGCCAGCGCCAGCGTGCGGAAGCAGATGCGGCAGATGCCGAACTTGCGCAGGAACGCGTGGCTGCGCCCGCACAGGTTGCAGCGCGACTTTTGCCGCGTGCTGAACTTCGGCGTCATCTTGGACTTGGCGATCCAGCTGGTCTTGCCCACGAATGTTCCTCAGGCGGCGCCGCACGGGCGGCTCACGCCGGCTTCCTCTTCTTGTCCTTCTTCTTCTCCTGGGCTTCCTTCTCGGCCTCCAGGCTGCGGAAGGGCATGCCCAGCCGCTGCAGCAGGTCGCGACCCAGCTCGACGCTGCCCGCCGAGGTGACCAGGCTGATGTTCATGCCCTGGAAGTGCTTGATCTTGTCCAGCTCGATCTCCGGGAAGACCGTCTGGTCCGGCAGGCCCATGCTGTAGTTGCCGCGCTCGTCGAAGCCGTCGCGCGGCAGGCCGCGGAAGTCCTTGATGCGCGGGATCACGACCGAGATGAGCCGGTCGACGAACTCCCACATGCGCGCGCCGCGCAGGGTGACCACGCAGCCGATGGGCATGTCCTCGCGCAGGTGAAAGTTGGAGATGGCCTTGCGCGCCCGGCGCAGCGCGGCCTTCTGGCCGGCGATCTGGGTCAGGTCGCCGGCGGCGGCGTCGATCAGCGCCTTGTTCTCGCGCGCGGCGCCGACGCCCATGTTGATGACCACCTTGCGCAGGCGCGGCGCGGCGTTGACGTTGTCGATGCCCAGCGCCTGCATCAGTTCCGGGCGGATCTGCCCGAGGTAGCGCGCGTGCAGGCGCGGCTGGACGGCGGGGGCGGCAGCTGCTGCGGCGGCGCTCATGCGGCCTCCACGGGCTTGCCGGAAGGTCGCATGACGCGCACCTTGCGGCCGTTCTCGAGCCTGGATCCCAGTCGCACACCCTTGCCGGTGACGGGGTCCAGGAAGGCCACGTTGCTGGCCTGCAGCGGAAACTCGCGCTGGGTGCGGCCGCCCTGCGGGCGGTCCTGACTCTTGCGCACGTGCTTCCACTTCATGTTGACGCCCTCGACCACGACGCGGCCCGACTTCGGGTCCACGCGCAGGAGGCGCCCCGTCTTGCCGCGGTCCGCACCCGCGATGACGATCACGATGTCGCCCTTCTTCAGCCCGCCCATCACACGACCTCGCTTGCCAGGCTGATGATCTTCATGAAGTTCTTGGTGCGCAGCTCGCGCGCCACGGCGCCGAAGATGCGCGTGCCGACCGGGTTGCCGTCCTTGTCGATGATCACCAGGGCGTTGCGGTCGAAGCGCACGCGGCTGCCGTCGCGGCGGCGGATGTCCTTGCGCGTGCGCACGACGACCGCCCGCACGACCTGCCCCTTCTTGACCGTGGACGTGGGGATGGCCTTCTTGACCGAGCCGATGATGACATCGCCCACCGAGGCGTAGCGGCGATGCGTGCCGCCCAGCACCTTGAAGCACTTCACCACCTTGGCGCCGGTGTTGTCGGCCACATCCAGCTCCGTCTCCTGCTGGATCATGCGGCACTCCCTGCGCCGGCTGCGGCGGCGCGCACCACGCGCTCCAGCCGCCAGCGCTTCAGGCGCGACAGCGGGCGGGAGAAGACGACCTCGACCGTGTCACCCTCGCGCGCCAGCTTCTGCTCGTCGTGCGCGTACAGCTTGGTGAAGCGGCGCACGTACTTCTTGTAGACCGGGTGCATCACGCGCCGCTCGACGCGCACCACGATGGTCTTTTCCATGCGCGCGCTGTGCACGATGCCGATGCGGCGTGCATGCGTCCGCGGGGCCTTGGCGTCGCTGTCCGGTGTCTCGCTCATGACTTGCTCACGTCCTCGGCGCCGAGCCGTGCAGGCCGAGCTCGCGCTCGTGCAGCAGGGTCTTCATGCAGGCGATATCGCGCCGCAACGCGCTGATGCGGCTGGGGTTGGCCAGGCCTTCCGAGCTGGACTTGAAGCGCATGTCGAACAGCTCGCGCTCGGACTTCTGGATGTCGAAGTGCAGCTCCGCGTCGGGCTTCTCGCGCAGCTCCTTGAGTCGACCGGCGTGCTTCACCGTGACCTCCGCTTCACGAGCTTGACCCGCACCGGCAGCTTGTGCGCCACGCGGTTGAGCGCCAGGCGCGCCTGCTCAGGCGTGGTGCCGCCCACCTCGAAGATGACGGTGCCCGGCTTGACCACGGCGGCCCAGTACTCGGGCTCGCCCTTGCCCTTGCCCATGCGCGTCTCGGCGGGGATGGACGTGACGGGCTTCTGCGGAAACACGCGGCAGGTGACGCGCGCCGCGGGTGCCGCGCGTGCCGCCGCGACGCGGCCCGCCTCGAGCACGCGCGCCGAGATCCAGCCGGCCTCCATGGACTGCAGGCCGAACTCGCCGAACGCGACCGTGTGGCCGCGCGTAGCCTCGCCGGCCAGCACGCCGCGGTGCGTCTTGCGCCAGCGGGTGCGCTTGGGCATCGACTTCACGACGACTGCCCTCCGGCCGCGCGCGACTGCGTCTCGCGGAAGTCGGCGTACTTGCCGCGGTAGACCCAGGTCTTCACGCCGATGACGCCGTGCGGCGTGCGCGCGATGGCGAAGCCGTAGTCCACCCAGCAGTCCAGCGTCGACAGCGGCACGCTGCCGATGGCCAGCTTCTCGGTGCGCGCGATCTCGGCCCCGCCCAGGCGGCCGGCGACGTTCATCTTGATGCCCAGCGCCCCGGCCTGCATGGTCAGCTGCGCGGCCTTCTTCATGGCGCGGCGGAAGCTGGCGCGGCGCACGAGCTGCTCGCACATGCTTTCCGCCACGAGTTGCGCCGAGAGCTCCGGCTTGCCGACCTCGACCGTGCGGATGGCCACCGGCTTCTTGCAGATGGCGATGAGCTGCTCGCTGAGCTTGTCCACCTGGGCGCCGCGCCGGCCGATGAGCAGGCCCGGCCGCGCCGTGTGGATGATGACCGTCACGCGCTCGCGCGTGCGCTCGATGTCGATGCGCGGCACGGCGGCCGCGTGGTACTCCTTCTTGACGAAGCGCCGGATGCGCTGGTCCTCGAGGAGCAGGGCGGGAAAATCCTTCTTGCCCGCGTACCAGCGACTGCGCCAGGGCTCGGTGATGCCGATCCGGAAACCGATCGGCGAGACTTTCTGGCCCATGTCAGCCGTCCTTCTTCTTGGGGGCCTTGCGGGCCTTTGGCGTGCTGGCCGGCTTCTTCGCCGGCTGCTTGGCCGGCTTGGCGCCCGTCGCCTGCGGCGCCTCGGCCGGCGCAGCCTCCGCAGCAGCGGGTGCGGTCTGCCCGGCGCCCGCACGCAGCGCGGGCTGCAGGGACACGTGGATGTGCGCGGTGCGCTTGCGGATCGGCATCGCCCGGCCGCGACTGCCGGCCTTCCAACGGATGAAGCCGCCCAGCAGCGGGCCCTCGTCCACGCGCGCCTCGGCGACCACCAGCTTGTTCGGGTCGATGTCGCCGTCCGCCTCGGCGTTGGCCACGGCCGAGCGCACCACCTTGCCCAGCATGACCGCCGCGCGCTTGTCGCTGCGGTCCAGCGCGCGCAGGGCGGCGTTGACGGGCAGGCCGCGGATCAGGTCGGCCACCAGGCGCGCCTTGCGCGCTGTGGTCTTGGCATAGCGATGGCTGGCCCTGAACTGCGTCGCCATGGTCACTTGCCACCCTTGGCCGGAGCCGCCGGCGCGGCAGCCCCGGGCGCGTCGGTCTTGGCGGCTTCCTTCTTGTTGGTGTGCCCGCGGAAGAGGCGCGTGGGCGCGAACTCGCCCAGCTTGTGGCCAACCATGTCCTCGACCACGTAGACCTTCATGTGCTGGCGTCCGTTGTGGACCATGAACGTGTGGCCGACGAAGTCGGGCGTGATGGTGCAGGCGCGCGCCCAGGTGGTGATCGGGTCGCGCTTGCTGCCACGGCTCATGGCCGCGACCTTTTTCTCGAGCTTCGGATCGACGAACGGGCCCTTCTTCAGGCTGCGGCTCATGGTGCTGCTCCTACTTCTTGCGCTTGCGCACGATGAGGCGGCCGGACGTCTTGCGCGGGTTGCGCGTGAGGCCGCCCTTGGCGAGCTTGCCCCACGGCGAGCACGGCTGGCGACCCGCGCCCATGCGGCCTTCGCCGCCGCCCAGCGGATGGGCGTACGGGCTCATGGCCGACCCGCGCACGGACGGGCGAACGCCCTTGTGCCGGTTGCGCCCGGCCTTGCCGATGGACTCGAGCGCGTGGTCGATGTTGCCCACCTGGCCGTAGCTGGCGCGGCAGTCCACGTGCACCTTGCGCATCTCGCCGCTGGGCATGATGAGCGTGGCGTACGAGCCCTCGCGCGAGGCCAGGGTGATGCTGACTCCGGCCGAGCGTCCGTAGCGCGCGCCACCGCCCGGCTCGCCCTCGACGCAGTGCATCGCGCTGCCGAGCGGCATCTTGGACAATGGCAGGCAGTTGCCCGGGCGCGGCTCGGCCTGCGGACCGGAGACGACCGTGTCCCCCGCCTTCAGCCCGAGCGGCGCGATGATGTAGCTCTTGCGGCCATCGGCGTAGTGGATCAGCGCGATGTTGGCCGAGCGGTACGGGTCGTGCTCGAGCGACGCGACGCGCGCCGGCACGCCGTCGTGGCGTCGGCGGAAGTCGACCAGCCGGTACATCTGCTTGGCGCCGCCGCCACGCCGGCGCGAGGTGATGCGTCCGTAGGCGTTGCGCCCCGCGTTGGCGTGCAGCTTGACCACCAGCGACTTCTCGGGCCCGCCCTTCTTGAGGGTCGGGTCGCGCAGCACCGTCATGCTGCGGCGGCCGGCGGAGGTGGGCTTGTAGATGACGATGGGCATGGTCTAGAGGAACTCCACCGTGTCGCCCGCCTTGAGCGTGACGATCGCGCGCTTCCAGTCGGGCATGCGGCGCTTCATCTTGCCGCGTCCCTTGAGCTTGCCGCTGCGCACCATGGTGCGCACGCCCGTCACCTTGACCTTGAACAGCGCCTCGACGGCGCGCCGGATCTCGGACTTGCCCGCATCGTGCGCGACAAGAAAGGTGTAGCCGTTGGTGTCCGTGGTGATGTCCGTGCCCTTCTCGGTGATGAGCGGGCGCAGGACGATGTGCTGCGGATCCCTTCTCACGACAGGTCTCCGGCCAGGCGCTGCATCACGGCCTCCCAGGCGCCTTCGACGAAGACGACCTGGCGGGGCAGCAGCACGTCCATGGCGTTGAGGTCGGCGGCGCGCGTCACGCGGCATCCGGCGATGTTGCGGAAGGACTTCCACAGCGGCGTGCTGTCCGTCGGCAGGACCACGCAGACCGTGCCCTGGCAACCCAGTCCGGCCAGCGCCTTGGCAGCGGCCCTGGTGCTGGGCTTGTCGAAGCCCTGCGGGTCCAGCGTGCCGATCTCGCCATCGCGCAGCTTGCCGGACAGCGCGGAACGCAACGCCTCGCGCAGCGCGCGGCGCGGCAGGGTGTGGCCGTAGTCGCGCGGCCGCGGGCCGAAGATCACGCCGCCCTTGCGCAGCAGCGGCGAGTTGAAGTCGCCGCGCCGGGCATTGCCCGTGCCCTTCTGCTTGTAGGGCTTGCGCGTGGTGAAGTTGGTCTCGCCGCGCGTCTTGGTGCTGTGCGTGCCCTGGCGCTGGTTGGCCTCGTACATGCGCACGGCCTGGCGCAGCAGGCGCAGCTTGACCTTGTCGCCCAGCACGGCGCCGTCGAGCGTGGCGTTGCCGGCCTTGTCGCCGCTCCAGTGCTTGACCTTGGTTCCGGCCATCACGTCACGGCCTTCGGCTGGACGTCGCTGCGGCGCACCAGCAGCAGCCCGCCCCTGTTGCCCGGCACCGCGCCCTTGACCAGCAGCAGGTTCTGCGCCGGATCGACCTGCAGCACCGTGAGGTTGCGCATGGTCACGCGCCCCCCGCCCATGCGCGCCGCCATGCGCTTGCCCTTGAGCGTCCGGCCGGGATGCGTGTGCATGCCGATCGAGCCCGGCTTGCGCACGTTGTCGCTGCCGTGTCCGGAGGGACCGCGCTGGAAGTGGTGCAGCTTGATGGTGCCCTGGAAGCCCTTGCCCTTGCTGGTGCCGATCACGTCGACCCACTGGCCCGGCGCGAAGACCGAGCAGTCGAAGGTCTGGCCGACCTTCCTCTCCCCCGCCGGACCGCGCGCCTCGCGCAGCCAGCGCTGCGGCGCCACGCCGGCCTTGGCGAACTGGCCCGCGCGCGGCTTGTTCACCAGCTTGGCGCGCACGGCGCCGTGCCCGAGCTGGACGGCCTCGTAGCCGTCCTTCGCGGGAGTGCGCACAGCCACCACCGTGTTGGGGCCGAGCGCGATGACCGTGACCGGAACGCGCAGCCCATCCTCGACCCACATCTGCGTCATGCCGCGCTTGGTGCCGATGAGCATATCCATGGTCAGGCCTTCACGCGGATGTCCACGCCGGCCGGCAGCGTCAGCTTGCTGATCGCGTCGACGGTCTTGGACGTGGGTTCGAGGATGTGGATCAGCCGCTTGTGCGTGCGGATCTCGAACTGTTCGCGCGACTTCTTGTCGATGTGCGGCGAGCGCAGCACGGTGTAGCGCTCGATGCGCGTGGGCAGCGGAATGGGCCCGGCGACGCGGGCGCCGGTGCGGCGCGCCCCGTCCGCGATGTCCGCGGCCGACTGGTCGAGCGTCTCGTGGTCGTACGCCTCGAGCCGGATGATGATTTTCTTGGCCTGCATCGTTCGGTCCACCGGGTACGGAGACGGTTCCGCCACCGGCGCAGGGCGGGTTTCCAGGGACTGCGGTTGCACGCCGGCCGCCGCGCGGCCGGACGCGCCGGCGGCCGCTGTCCCCGGGCCGCCGGATCGAAGCGGGCGGGACCCCGGGGCGGCCACGGGCGAACCCGATGCCGGCGGCGGAATTCCCACACACGTCGAAAAGCGCGCGATTCTATGAAGTGCGCCTTGCGAGTCAAAGGGATTCTGCCCCGGAGCGGCCCCTCCGGCACCGAATAGGGGCTTGCACGGCCTTCCGGACGGGGTCTGCCGCGAGCCGACCCGCGGCCGTCCCGGTTCAGGTCTTCAGGCCCCGGGCGACGTGCTCCGGGACCGGCTCGTAGGCCCGCGGCTCGAGCGAGAACGTGGCGCGCCCCTGCGTCAGCGAGCGCAGGGCGGTGCTGTAGCCGAAGATCTCGGCCAGTGGGACGCTGCCGCGCACCACGGCCATCCCTCCCTCCGCCGTCACCGAGTTGACGCGCGCTCGACGGCCGTTCAGGTCGGCGTTGACGCCGGCCAGCAACTCCTGCGGCGCGCGGATCTCGAATCCCATGACCGGCTCGAGCAGCACCGGGCCGGCCGCGGCCAGCGCCTTCTCGAAGGCCAGGTGCGCCGCGTGGCCAAAGGCGACCTCGTTGCTGCCCTGCTCGCGCGCCGAGCCGCCCAGCAATGTGGCGCGGATGCCGGCCAGCGGCACGCCCAGCTCGCCGCCGCCGCCGGCCGCTCCGCGCACCGAGGCCTCGACCGCACCCTGGAACTGGACCGGAACTTCCTGCCGGCTCATGGCGTTGACCACGGCCAGGTGGGTCGCCGCGGCGTCGGGCTCGACCCGCAGCCGCACGCCGGCGTACATGCTGCGGCCGGGCAGGACCTTGTCGAAGACGGCCTCCGCCTCGGCCGCGCGCGTGACCGTCTGGCGGTAGGCCACGCGCGGCTCGCCCACGCGCACCTTCATGCGGAAGTCGCGCTCGATGCGGTGGCGCAGGATCTCGAGGTGCAGCTCGCCCATGCCCGAGACCAGCAACTGGCCGGTCTCGGCGTTGAGCGCCCAGGCAAAGGTGGGATCGTCGCGCGACAGGAGCCCGAGGACGCGCACCAGCTCGTCCTTGTCCTTCAGGCTCCAGGGCTCGACGGACATGGAGAGCACCGGCTCGGGAAAGCTCATGCCCTCGAGCACGATGGGCGCGGCCTTGTCGCACAGCGTGTCGCCGGTGGCCGAGAGCTTGAGGCCCACCACGCCCACGATGTCGCCAGCCTCGGCCTGCTCCACGGCCTGCTTCTCGTCGGCGTGCAGGACGTACAGGCGGTTGACACGCTCGGCCTTGGCGAGGCGCGGGTTCCAGGCTCCATCTCCCACCGCCAGGCGGCCGCTGTACAGGCGCACGTAGGCCAGGTCGCCCCGGCTGTCCCAGGCGGTCTTGAAGATCAGGCCGCACAGCGGCTGCGCCGCGTCCGGCGGGCGCTCGACCTCGCGGCCGTCGCGCGGGTCACGGCCGCGCGCGGGCGGCGACTCGTGCGGTCCGGGCAGGAACTCCGTCACCGCGTCCAGCACCGGCTGGACGCCCGTGTTGCGGAAGGCCGCGCCGCACAGCGCGGGCACGACCTGGCCCGACAGCGTCGCCGCGCGCAGCGCGGCCACGACCGCCTCGCGCGGCACGCGGTCCTCCAGCTCGAGGTAGGTCTCGGTGAACGCATCGACCGCGTCCGCCAGCGTCTCGAGCAATTCGTGCCGCGCCATGTGCGCCTCATCGCGCAGTTCGTCCGGCACGTCGCCGACGACGATCACGCGGCCCTGGCTGTCCTCGTCCCACCTCAGCGAGCGCCAGCCCAGCAGGTCGATCACGCCCTGGAAGCCCTTCTCGCGCCCCCAGGGCAGCTGCACCGGCAACACGCGCTTTCCGAGGCGCCGGGTCGCGTCGTGCACGACGCGCCCGAAGTCCGCGCCGGTGCGGTCGAGCTTGTTGACGAAGACCACGCGCGGCACGTGGTAGCGGTCGGCCTGGCGCCAGACGGTCTCGCTCTGCGCCTGCACGCCGGCCACGCCGCACAGCACCACGACCACGCCGTCCAGCACGCGCAGGCTGCGCTCGACCTCGACCGTGAAGTCCACGTGGCCGGGCGTGTCGATGATGTTGATGCGGTGGCCCTTCCAGTGCACCGTGGTCGCGGCGCTGGTGATGGTGATGCCGCGCTCGCGCTCCTCGGGCAGGTAGTCCATCTTGGCCGTGCCCTCGTGCACCTCGCCCAGGCGGTGCGAGCGCTCCGTGTAGTAGAGGATGCGCTCGGTGAGGGTGGTCTTGCCCGCGTCGATGTGGGCGATGATGCCGATGTTGCGGACGAGCTCGCGCTTCACGGCCCCTCCCTCCGGGCGGTTCCTGTGGCGCGGCGAGCGTCCGGCTGTCGACCCGGCGGGCCGCCGGGCATGGACGCTACCAGGCGAAGTGGGCGTAGGCCTTGTTGGCCTCGGCCATCTTGTGGGTGTTCTCGCGCGTGGTCCACGCAGCGCCCTGCCGGTTGTAGGCGTCGAACAACTCCTCGGCCAGGCGCCGGCCCATGGGCTTGCCCTTCTTGCCGCGCGCGGCGTCGATGACCCAGCGGATGGCCAGCGCCTGCTGGCGCTCGCGCTTGATTTCGTGCGGCACCTGCAGCGTGGCGCCGCCGACGCGGCGGCTGCGCACCTCGACCATCGGCTTGACGTTGTTGAGCGCCTCGCTGAACACCTCGACCGGGTCCTTGCCGGGCACCTTGGTGCCCAGCGAGCCCAGCGCCTCGTAGAACACGTTGCGCGCCGCGGTCTTGCGGCCCTGGTGCATGAGGCAGTTGATGAACTTGCTGGCCAGCTTGCTCTGGAAGCGCGGATCCGGCTCCAGGAAGCGTGCGGTCGAAACGTACTTGCGGGGCATCTTGGGTTACCGGGGGGCGCTCAGGACTTGGGCCGCTTGGCGCCGTACTTGCTGCGCTGCTGCTTGCGGTCGGCGACGCCGGCCGCATCGAGCGTGCCGCGGATGATGTGGTAGCGCACGCCGGGAAGGTCGCGCACGCGGCCGCCGCGGATGAGCACGATGGCATGCTCCTGCAGCGTGTGCTTCTCGCCCGGGATGTAGGCCGTGATCTCCTTGCCGTTGCTCAGCTTGACGCGCGCGATCTTGCGCAGCGCGGAGTTGGGCTTCTTGGGCGTCTGGATCTTGACCTGCAGGCAGACGCCGCGCTTGAACGGGCACTTGTCCAGCACGGGCGACTTGCTGCGTCCCCGGTTGGGGGAACGGCCCTTGCGGACGAGCTGGTTGATCGTGGGCATTCAGGACTCCGGGCCCGGCCGGCGCAAGGACCTGCGGGTCCGACCGCCGAAACGAGCCGCACATTCGACCAAGGTCCGGTCGCCGCGTCAAGGCTGGCGACCTCGAGAGACGCTCCCGGCTCCGCCGGCCGCTGGCCGGGAGAAGAGCCCGAGCCGCCTCGCCGCGGGCTAGACCGCCCCCTCGAGGCTCTGTACCGCCGTCGTCAGGTCGGCCAGCGCCGACTGCTGCACCGGCGCCTCGACCTTGTGCCGTACGCGCGTGCGCTGCAGCGGCCGGAAGCCCGTGCCCGTCGGCACCAGGTTGCCGAGGATCACGTTTTCCTTCAGGCCCAGCAGCGGGTCGCGACGGCCGGCGATGGCCGCCTCGGTCAGCACCTTGGTGGTCTCCTGGAAGGAGGCCGCCGAGATCATCGAGTCGCTCTGCAGCGCCGCCTTGGTGATGCCCAGCAGGATCGGGTCGGCCGTGGCCGGCCGCTTCTTCTGCTTGACCATGCCCTGGTTGGCGCGGCGGAAGCGGAACTTGTCCACCACCGCATCGGGCAGGAAGTCCGCGTCGCCCGGATCGCTGACCTGCACCTTGCGCAGCATCTGGCTGACGACGACCTCGATGTGCTTGTCGTCGATGGTCACGTTCTGGCTGCGGTAGACGCCCTGCACCTCGCGCAGCAGGTACTGCTGCAGGTTCTCCTCGCCGCTGATGCGCAGGATGTCGTGCGGGATCAGCGGACCTTCGGTCAGCGACTGGCCGGCGCGCACGCGGTCGCCCGACTGCACCTTGAGGTGCTTGCCGTGCGGCACCAAGTGCTCGTGCACGATGCCCGACTCGTCGTTCTTGACCAGGATCGTGCGCTTGCCGCGCTTCATCTCGCGCACCAGCTCCACCGTGCCGTCGATCTCGGCCATGATGGCCGGGTCCTTCGGGCGACGGGCCTCGAAGATCTCGGTCACGCGCGGCAGGCCGCCGGTGATGTCCTGCGTACCCTCGGACTCGCGCGGGGTCTTGGCCACCAGCGTGCCGGCCTTGACGTCTTCCCTGTCATCGACCTCGATGTAGGCCTTCTCGGGGATCGGGTAGTAGATCAGCGGCGTGCCGTTGTCGTCCTCGATCACGATCTGCGGGTGCAGGTCGCCCTTGTGCTCGATGATGAACTTGCGCTCGATGCCCGCGGCGTCCTTCTCGCGCTTCATCGTCTTGCCCTCGACGATGTCCTCGAAGCGCACGCGGCCCGCGCGGTCGGCCAGGATCGGGATGCTGTGCGGGTCCCAGTTGGCCAGGACCTCGCCGGCCTTGACCTTGGAGCCGTCGGCCAGGGGCAGCACCGCGCCCAGCGGCACCACGTAGCGGTCCAGCTCGCGGCCCTTGTCGTCGACCACGATGAACAGGCCGTTGCGATCGAGGCTGACGCGCAGGCCCTCCTGGGTCTCGCCCAGCTTGACCAGGTGGTAACGCAGCTCGCCCTTGCGCGCGGCCTTGATCTGGCTCTCGGTCAGGGCGCGGCTGGCCGTGCCGCCGATGTGGAACGTGCGCATCGTGAGCTGCGTGCCGGGCTCGCCGATGGACTGCGCGGAGATGATGCCCACGGCCAGGCCCAGCTCGGCCAGGCGGCCGCGCGACAGGTCCATGCCGTAGCACATGGCGCAGATGCCGTCGCCTGCCTCGCAGGTCAACGGGCTGCGCACGCGCACCTTCTCGTAGCCCAGCGCCTCGATCCTGCGCGCCACCTCGGGCGTGATGAGCTGGTCCTCGCGCACGATGACCTCGTCGGTGACGACGTCCACGATGGTGTCGCGCGCCACGCGACCGCGGATCTGCTGCGCCAGGGCCACGTCGACCTTGTCACCCTTCATCACCGCCTGCTTGCTGACGCCGTTGATCGTCCCGCAGTTGGTCTTGCTGATGACGATGTTCTGGCCCACGTCGGCCAGCTTGCGGGTCAGGTAGCCCGAGTCGGCCGTCTTGAGCGCCGTGTCGGCCAGGCCCTTGCGCGCGCCGTGCGTGGAGCTGAAGTACTCCAGCACGCGCAGGCCCTCGCGGAAGTTGCTCTTGATGGGCGTCTCGATGATCTTGCCCGAGGGCTTGGCCATCAGGCCGCGCATGCCCGCCAGCTGGCGGATCTGCTCGATGGTGCCGCGCGCGCCCGAGCGCTCCATGATGAACACCGGGTTCAGGTAGGGCTGCCCGTCGCGCATCTCGGAGCGCCACTCCTTCATCATCTCCTCGCCCACCCGCTCGCGCGCGTGGGTCCAGAGGTCGATGACCTGGTTGTAGCGCTCGCCGTCGGTGATGACGCCCTTGCCGTACTGCTTGTTGACCTCGAGCACCTTGCGGTCGGTGTCGTCGAGGATGGCCTCCTTCTGGCGCGGCGTGATCAGGTCGCTGGCGGCGAAGGACAGGCCCGCGCGCGTGGCCGACTTGAAGCCCAGCTCCTTGAGCGCGTCGAGCAGGTCGACCGTGCGCTCCTTGCCGATGACCTCGTAGGCCTCGCTGATGACCTTCTTGATGTTGCTCTTGTCCAGCTCCTTGTTCCAGAAGGGACACTCGACCGGCAGGATGTCGTTGAAGATCACGCGTCCGACCGTGGTCTCGACCGGCTTGCCCGACGAGACCGTCGTGCCGTCCTTGCCCTCGATGCGGCGCCCGGCCGGCAGCTTGACCTTGATGCGCGCGTGCACGCCGACCTTGCCGTCGGCGTAGGCGCGGAAGACCTCCTGGGTGCCGGAGAACGACATGCCCTGGCCGAGCTCGCCCTCGCGATTGGTGGTCAGGTAGAAGCAGCCCAGCACGATGTCCTGGCTGGGGCTGATGATCGGGCTGCCGTTGGCCGGCGTGAAGATGTTGTTGGTCGACATCATCAGCGCCGTGGCCTCGATCTGGGCCTCGTAGGACAGCGGCAGGTGCACGGCCATCTGGTCGCCGTCGAAGTCGGCGTTGAAGCCCGCGCACACCAGCGGGTGCAGGCGGATGGCGTTGCCCTCCACCAGCACGGGCTGGAAGGCCTGGATGCCCATGCGGTGCAGCGTGGGCGCGCGGTTGAGCAGCACCGGGTGCTCCTTGATGACCTCCTCGAGGATGTCCCAGACCTCCTCGTCCTTGCGTTCCAGCATCTTCTTGGCGGACTTGATGGTGTCCGCGTAACCCAGTTCCTTGAGGCGCCGGATGATGAACGGCTGGTACAGCTCGAGCGCGATGACCTTGGGCAGGCCGCACTGGTGCAGGCGCAACTCGGGCCCGACCACGATGACCGAGCGCGCGCTGTAGTCCACGCGCTTGCCCAGCAGGTTCTCGCGGAAGCGGCCCTGCTTGCCCTTGATCATGTCGGTCAGCGACTTGAGCGGGCGGTTGCTGCTGCCCAGCACCGGCCGGCGGCAGCGCCCGTTGTCGAACAGCGCGTCCACCGACTGCTGCAGCATGCGCTTCTCGTTGCGGATGATGACTTCCGGAGCGTTCAGGTCGAGCAGCTTCTTCAGGCGGTTGTTGCGGTTGATCAGGCGCCGGTACAGGTCGTTCAGGTCGCTGGTGGCGAAGTTGCCGCTGTCCAGCAGGACCAGCGGGCGCAGGTCGGGCGGAATGACCGGGATGACGTCCAGGATCATCCAGTGCGGCTTGTTGGGGCTGTCGCGCAGCATCTCCACCGTGCGCAGGCGCTTGACGATCTCGGCCTTGCGCTGCTTGCTGCGCGTGCTCTTGAGCTCCTCGCGCAGCTGCTCGGACAGGGCCGGCAGGTCCAGGCTGAGCAGCAGCTTCTTGACCGCCTCCGCGCCCATGTCGGCCTCGAAGCCCGCGCCGTACTTCTGGCGCGCCTCGCGCAGGCTCTCCTCGGTCAGCAGCTGCCCCACCTTCAGCGGCGAGTCGCCGGCGTCGGTGACGATGTACTCCTGGAAGTAGATGACCTTGTCCAGGTCGCTGAGCTTGACCGCCAGCAGGTTGCCGATGCGCGAGGGCGTGGCCTTGAAGAACCAGATGTGCGCCACCGGCGCGGCCAGGTTGATGTGGCCCATGCGCGCGCGGCGCACCTTGCTGTGCGTCACCTGCACGCCGCAGCGGTCGCAGATGATGTTCTTGTGCTTGATGCCCTTGTACTTGCCGCAGAAGCACTCCCAGTCCTTGGTCGGGCCGAAGATCTTCTCGCAGAACAGGCCGTCCTTCTCGGGCCGGTAGGTGCGGTAGTTGATCGTCTCGGGCTTGCGCACCTCGCCGAAGGACCAGCCGCGGATGTCCTCGTGGCTGGCCAGGCGGATGGTGACGTAGGCCGTCTCGACGGCACGGGTGCGCATCAGCGCGGGCTGCGAAGTGGTCATGAGGTGGCTCCCCGGGGCTCCGCGGTCACTGGTGACCACGGTGCAGTTCCATGTTGAGGCACAGGCCGCGGATCTCGTTGGTCAGCACGTCGAAGCTGATGGGCGTGCCGGGCTCGAGGATGTTGGTGCCCTTGACCATCGACTCGTAGATGCGCGTGCGTCCCTCGACGTCGTCGGACTTCACCGTGAGCAGCTCCTGCAGGATGGCGGCGGCACCGTAGGCCTCCAACGCCCACACCTCCATCTCGCCGAAGCGCTGGCCGCCGAAGCGCGCCTTGCCGCCCAGCGGCTGCTGCGTGATCAGCGAGTACGGGCCGGTGGCGCGGGCGTGCACCTTGTCCGCGACCAGGTGGTGCAGCTTGAGCATGTACAGGAAGCCCACCGTGACCTTCTGGTCGAAGGGCGCGCCGGTGCGGCCGTCGTACAGCACGGACTTGCCGTCCTCGGGCAGCCCGGCCTCCTTGAGCACCTCGCGGATCTGCTCCTCGGGCGCGCCGTCGAAGACCGGCGTGATGGCCTGGAAGCCCAGCTTGCTGGCCGCCCAGCCCAGGTGCGTCTCCAGGATCTGCCCGACGTTCATGCGCGAGGGCACGCCCAGCGGGTTGAGCAGGATCTGCAGCGAGGTGCCGTCCGCCAGGAAGGGCATGTCCTCGAGGGGCAGGATGACCGAGATCACGCCCTTGTTGCCGTGGCGCCCGGCCATCTTGTCGCCCACCTCGAGCGTGCGCTTGGTGGCCACGAAGACCTTGACCAGCTCGAGCACGCCCGTGGGCAGCTCGTCGCCGCGCGACAGGCGGTTGACGACCTTGTTCTTCTCGTTCTCCTGCTCCTCGATCTTGTCGGCGAACTCGCGGAAGCAGCGGTAGAGCTTCTCCGACGTCCCGCGCTTGTAGGTCTCCATGCAGCGCTTGCGCAGCAGCTCGAAGACCCGGCGCAGCTCGCTGGGCTCGGACTCCTCGTCGACGGCCAGGTTCTTGCCCTCGTCGTCCTTGATGGCGGCGGCCGAGATCTCCTTGAGGTCCGTGACGAGCCGCGTGACCAGCTCGCGCATGGCTTCGGTGAACTCGCGCTCCGCCTTGCGGATCAGGCGCAGGTTCTTGGCCGACTGCTCCTCGCTGGTGTCCACGTTGCGCGTGAAGCGGCGCGTGCCGATGACCGTGCCGTGCACGCCCGGCGGGACCTCGAGGCTGTCGTTCTTCACGTCCTCGCCGGCGCGGCCGAAGATGGCGTGCAGCAGCTTCTCCTCGGGGGTCAGCTCGCTCTTGCTCTTGGGGCTGACCTTGCCCACGAGGATGTCGCCCGGGCCGACCTTGGTGCCCAGCATGACCACGCCGCTGTCGTCCAGGCGCGACAGCGCGCCCTCCGAGACGTTGGGGATGTCGCGCGTGAACTCCTCGCGCCCCAGCTTGGTCTCGCGGATCTCGACGTCGAAGTGCTGGATGTGGATCGAGGTGAAGGTGTCCTTCCGGATCAGCTCCTCGGACACGATGATCGCGTCCTCGAAGTTGTAGCCGTCCCACACCATGAACCCGACCAGGATGTTGCGGCCCAGCGCCAGCTCGCCTTCCCTGGTGGCCGCGCCGTCGGCGATGACCTGGCCCTTCTCGACCTTCTGCCCGGGCGTGACGATGGGCCGCTGGTTGAGGCAGGTCTTCTCGTTCAGGCCGACGAACTTGCGCAGCTCGTAGCCGTCCTCGCCGATCACGATGCGCTCGGCGTCGACGAACTTGACCGTGCCGGCCTTGCGCGCGCGCACGACCATGCCGCTGTTGGAGGCGACGTCGCGCTCCATGCCGGTGGCCACCAGCGGCGGCTCCGTCTGCAGCAGCGGCACGGCCTGGCGCTGCATGTTGCTGCCCATCAGCGCGCGGTTGGCGTCGTCGTGCTCGAGGAACGGGATCAGCGCGGCCGACACGCCCACCAGCTGCATGGGCGAGATGTCGATGTAGCGCACCTCGTTGACCGGCACCGTGCTGAATTCGCCCTTGACGCGCGAGAGCACCGGGTCGCCGCTGATGCGCCCGTTCTTGTCCACCAGCGTGTCGGCCGGGGCCAGCACGCTGTCGTACTCCTCGTCCGCGCGCAGGCTGACGACCTCGTCCGTGACCTTGCCGTTGGAGACGCGGCGGTAGGGCGTGACCAGGAAGCCGTACTCGTCCAGCCGCGCGTACAGCGACAGCGACGCGATCAGGCCGATGTTGCTGCCTTCCGGCGTCTCGATCGGGCAGATGCGGCCGTAGTGCGAGAGGTGCACGTCGCGCACGTCGAAGCCGGCGCGCTTGCGGTTCAGGCCGCCCGGGCCCAGGGCCGACAGGCGCCGCTCGTGCGTGAGCTGGCTCAGCGGGTTGCTCTGGTCCACCACCTGCGACAGCTCGCCGCGGCCGAAGAAGTACTCGATGGCCGAGCTGATGGTCTTGGAGTTGACCAGTTGCCGCGGCGTGGCGGTCTGGATCGTCTCCTGGTTGTTCATGCGCTCGGCGGCGGTGCGGCGCAGCTTGAGCAGGCCCTTGCGGAACTCGTCCCCGGCCAGTTCGGCGATGGTGCGCACGCGGCGGTTGCCGAGGTGGTCGATGTCGTCCACCAGCCCGCGGCTGGCGCGCAGGTCCATGATGTAGCGGATGCAGTCCACGATGTCCTGCGGCAGCAGGGTCATCTCGGTGTCGACGCGATCGCCGTGGCCGAACTTGCGGTTGATGCGGAAGCGCCCCACCGCCCCGAGGCGGTAGCGCGTCGAGTCCTGGAAACGCTCGCGGAACAGCGTGCGCGCCTTGTCGATGTTGGGCGGATTGCCCGGGCGCAGGCGGCCGTAGATCTTGAGCAGCGCCTCCTCGTGGCTGCGGGCGTCGTCCTCCTGCAGCGTGTACAGGATGACCGGGTCGTCCTCGGCGTTCTCGATGATCTCCAGCGACTTGAGCGAGGACGCCAGCAGCGTCTCCAGCGACTCGGCCGTGATCTGCGCGCCGCTCTTGAGCAGCACCTCGCCCGTGCGCGTGTCGATCACGTCGCCCACCACGTGCTTGCCCAGCAGATCCTTGTCCTTGCTGCCCTTCAGCGTGACCTTGCGGGTCTTGTAGAACAGCGGCAGGATCTGCTCGTCGCTGCCGAACTCCTCGCTCATGGCGCGCAGGAAGGTGGTGGCGGGGAACTTGCCGGACTGGTCGATCTTGATGTCCAGCACGTCCTTCTTGGTGACCGACAGCTCCACCCAGCTGCCGCGCTGCGGGATGATCCAGCAGCTGTGCAGCTTCTTCTCGCTGGTGTGCAGCTCGACCGAGAAGTCGACGCCCGGGGAGCGGTGCAGCTGGCTGACGATGACGCGCTCGCTGCCGTTGATGATGAACTCGCCGCCCCCGACCATGATGGGGATCTCGCCGAGGTAGACCCACTCCTCCACCGGCTCGGGCTTCTCGAGGCGCACCAGCACCTTGAAGGGCATGCCGTAGGTCACGCCCAGGATGCGGCACTCGTCCGACGTGTAACGCGGCCGGCCGAGCTCGTAGCCCAGGTACTCCAGCGAGACGGTCTTGTCGAAGGAGTAGACCGGGAAGGTCTCGCGCAGGATGGCCTCCATGCCCGAGTCCTCGCGCTGGTTGAACGGCACGTCGACCTGCAGGAAGTCCGTGTAGGACGCGGTCTGGATGTCGGTCAGGTTGGGGACGGCGAGCGGGGCGCGGAACTGGCCGAAATGGCGGATGTTCATCGGTGTCCCAAGGGCTGGCGTGCCGGGTCGGCAACGGAGCGGATCAGGCCCGGCACGGCCCGGCCGTCGGCCGGGCCCGCGTGGGCCGGAAGGAAGATGTCAGGCGGGAGCGTCAGGCGACCTCGACGGTGCCACCGGCCTCCTCGAGCTTCTTCTTGACCTCCTCGGCCTGGTCCTTGGACACGCCCTCCTTCACCGCCTTGGGCGCGCTCTCGACCAGGTCCTTGGCCTCCTTGAGGCCGAGGCCGGTCAGCTCGCGCACGACCTTGATGACGGAAATCTTCCTGTCCGCCGCGGCCGCCTTGAGCACGACGTTGAAGCTGGTCTTCTCCTCGGCCACCGAGGCCGCGCCGCCCGCCGCCGGGGCAGCCAGCATGACCCCGCCGCCGGCCGCCGGCTCGATGCCGTACTGGTTCTTGAGGTAGTCGCTCAACTGCTGCGCCTCGAGCAGGGTGAGGCCGACGATCGAGTCGCCGATCTTCCTGATGCTGTCCTTGACCTCCATGGTCGCCGCGTCCGTCATGGTCTTCCTATCTCCTTGAGGGGCCTTTTGCCCCCCGATGCGTGGGCTGGTATTGCGTTGGACGAAGGCCTCAACCGGCCTTCTTCTCCAGATTGGTGACGTGTGCCTTGAGCGCGCCGGCCAACCGGCCGCCGCCCGCGATGAGCTGCGCCGAGAGGCGCCGGCCGGGAGCCAGGATCTGGGCCGCGAGGCGCGCCTGCAGCTCGCGCTTGCCGGGCATCTTCTGCAGTCCGGACGCCGCGCGCGCATCCAGGACCTGGCCTTCGAGGACGCCGCCCTTGAAGGCCGGAAGCTCGGAGCCCTTCTCGCGGAGCCACTCCGCCAGCAGCTTGCTGGCCGCGACGGCGGCACAGTCGACGTCCTGGCCCTCGGCGGCGCCAATGAAGGCGGCCGGGCCGACGAACAGCGGGGCGACACCGGACAGACCGCGCGCCTCGAGCACGCGCCGGGCCAGCGAGCCCTTGAGCACGCGCATGTTCAGCCGGTTGCCGGCGAGCTTCTCGCGGAAGGCATCGGCATCGGCGACGGACATGCCCAGGGGCTGGACGAAGAGGCCGTCGACCGTGCCCTGGAAGAGCCGCTCGTATTCGGCGTGGATGGCGACGTTGATGACGTTGGGCATGGCGTGGCTCCTCCCGGCTCAGAGCGCCGGGTCGACGTTGACCCCCGGACCCATGGTGTTGGCCAGCGACACCTTCCGGATGAAGTGGCCCTTGGCGGCGGCCGGCCGCAGGGCGTGCAGGGCCGCGACGAACGCGCGCACGTTCTCGGCCAGGCGCTGCTCGTCGAAGCTGCGCTTGCCGACCGGCGCATGCACGGTTCCGGCGGCGTCGGCGCGGAACTCGATCTTGCCGGCCGCGAACTCGCGCACGGCCGTGGCCACGTCGGGCGTGACGGTGCCGCTCTTGGGCGTGGGCATCTTGCCCTGCGGGCCGAGCACCTTGCCGAGCTTGCCCACCAGGCCCATCATGTCCGGCGCCGCGACGGCCACGTCGAAGTCGGTCCAGCCGTCGGCGACCTTCTTGACCAGCTCGTCCGTGCCGACCTCGATGGCGCCCGCCTTGCGGGCGGCCTCCTGCTTGACCGGGTCCTTGACGAAGGCCACGACGCGCAGCGAGCGGCCCGTGCCGTGCGGCAGCGAGATCGCGCCGCGCACCGACTGCTCGGTCTTCTTCACGTCGATGCCCAGGTTGACCGCGATGTTGACGGTCTCGTCGAACTTCGCCGGCTTGCCGGACTTGAGGAGCTTGATGGCCTCGTCCAGGCCGTAGACCCGGTTCTTGTCCACCAGCTTGTCGTTCGAGACCGCGCGCTTGCCTGTCGTGACCATGCCGCTCCTGCCCTCCCCTTTCAGCCTTCGACCTTGATGCCCATCGACCGCGCCGTGCCCTCGACCATGCGCATGGCGGCCTCGACGTCGTGGGCGTTGAGGTCCTTCATCTTGGACTCGGCGATCTCGCGCACCTGCGCGCGCCGGACCGTACCGACCTGCTCGCTGGCGGCCGCGCCCTTGACCACTCCGGCGGCGCGCTTCAGCAGCACCGACGCGGGCGGCGTCTTGAGCTTGAAGGTGTAGCTGCGGTCGGTGTAGATCGTGATCTCGACCGGGACCACGAGGCCCATCTGCGCGCGCGTCGCGTCGTTGTATTCCTTGACGAACTGGCCGATGTTGACGCCGTGCTGGCCCAGGGCCGGGCCGACCGGCGGCGCGGGCGTGGCCTGGCCGGCGGGCATCTGCAGCTTGACCAGCGCCTTGACTACCTTCGTGCCGCCCTTGCCGGAGGGGCCGCCCTTGGCGGGCGCTCCGCCCTTGCCTCCGGGCGCGATCTTCGTGGGTGCTGCCATGATGTGTCCTCAGGAGCCGGTCGGGCTCAGGTGGCCTCGACCTGCCAGTACTCGAGTTCGACGGGTGTCTCGCGGCCGAAGATCGTGACGATGACGCGCACGAGGCCCTTGGCCTCGTTGACCTCGTCGACGACGCCGCTGTAGCTCTCGAACGGGCCCTCGTTGATCTTCACGCGGTCGCCCAACTTGAAGTTGATCCTGAGCGCGGGGCGCTCGTCGGTCTTCTGCATGCCCTGCAGGATGCGCTCGACCTCGTGGCCGTCCATCGCGACCGGCTTGCGGTCGCTGCCCACGAAGTCGCCGATGCCGGCCGTCTCGCGGATCACGAACCACACCGGCTCCGGGATGCGGCCCTCCTCGTCCAGGTGCATCTCGACCATCAGGTAGCCGGGGTACAGCTTGCGCTGCACGATCTTCTTCTTGCCGCCCTTGATCTCGGAGACGGACTCCGTGGGCACCAGCACGCTGGGCACCAGCGCCTCGAGCCCGGCGTTCTTGAGCCGCTGCGTGAGCTTCTCGCGCATGCGGTTCTCGAGGTTGCTCGGGACACGCAGCACGAACCAGCGCGACGGGGAGACGGCGTTGGGGCTGGTCATCAGAAGACGTACCTGGAGAAGGCGAAGTTGAGCAGCAGGTCCATTCCGGCCAGCGCCACCGTGAAGAAGACCACCACCAGCAGCACCACCAGCGAGGACTTCCAGGTCTCCTCGCCCGTCGGCCAGGTGCACTTGCGCATCTCGGTCTCGCAGTCGATGAGCATGTCGGCCGCCTTGGGGCGCTCGAGCAGGTGGCGGATGCCCCACAGCAGGCCGGCCCCGAGCGCGCCGACCAGCAGCAGCGCCGGCGTCAACGGCATGGACAGCACGGGCAGCGGGCCGCCCGACAGGTCGCGGCCCATGAAGCCCGTGCTGCCGTCAGCCGCGTGGAACGAGAGCAGCCACCAGTACAGGGTGACCACCGCGAACAGCGCGAGCGCCGCCAGCAGCAGGAAGCTGGCCGTGCGCGCGTAGTTACCCTGATCTGGCTTGTACTTGACCATCGTCGTTTGACCGGCGCGACCACTCGGGGATGCTGGCAGGCCAGGAGGGGCTCGAACCCCCGACCCTCGGTTTTGGAGACCGATGCTCTACCAGCTGAGCTACTGGCCTTGCGCGGATCGCTCCTACTTCTTCTTCTCCTTGTGCGGCGTGTGCTTCCGATCGAAGCGACAGTACTTCTTGAGCTCGAGCTTCCACTGGGCCTTGGAGTTCTTGCGCAGCGTGTACGTCCGCCGCCCGCACTCCGAGCACTCCAGGAAGATGATGGTCTGCTTGCCCTTGGCCATGGTCCCTACTCGAGGATCTTGACGACCTTGCCGGAACCGACCGTGCGACCGCCCTCACGGATGGCGAACTTGAGCTCGTCGTCCATCGCGATGGGGGTGATCAGCTCGACCTCGATCTCGACGTTGTCGCCGGGCATCACCATCTCGGTGCCGGCCGGCAGGCTGACGTTGCCGGTCACGTCCGTGGTGCGGAAGTAGAACTGCGGGCGGTAGCCCTTGAAGAACGGCGTGTGGCGGCCGCCCTCCTCCTTGCTGAGGATGTACACCACGCCCTTGAACTTCTTGTGCGGGGTGATGGACTTCGGCGCCGCGAGCACCTGGCCGCGCTCGATCTGGTTCTTCTCGATGCCGCGCAGCAGCACGCCGACGTTGTCGCCGGCCATGCCGAAGTCGAGCAGCTTCTGGAACATCTCGACGCCGGTGCAGGTGGTGTCCTGCACCTGGTCGGACAGGCCCACGATCTGCAGCGCCTCGCCGACCTTGACCTTGCCGCGCTCGATACGGCCCGTGGCCACCGTGCCGCGGCCCTTGATCGAGAACACGTCCTCGACGCACATCAGGAACGGCTTGTCCACCTCGCGCTTGGGCTCGGGGATGTGCTTGTCCATGATGCGGACGAGCTCGTCGATGCACTTGTTGGCCTCGGCGTCGGCCGGGCCCTTCTCGAGCGCCAGCTTGGCCTGGCCGCGGACGATCGGGCTCTCGCCCGAGTAGCCGTACTTGGTGAGCAGCTCGCGTACCTCCATCTCGACCAACTCGAGCAGCTCGGGGTCGTCCACCAGGTCGACCTTGTTCAGGAAGACCGTGACGACGGGCACGCCGACCTGGCGCGCCAGCAGCACGTGCTCGCGCGTCTGCGGCATCGGGCCGTCGGCGGCGGACACGACCAGGATGGCGCCGTCCATCTGCGCCGCGCCGGTGATCATGTTCTTGATGTAGTCCGCGTGGCCGGGGCAGTCCACGTGCGCGTAGTGGCGCGCGTCGGACTCGTACTCCGTGTGCGACGCCGCGATGGTCACCGTCTTGTCGGCCGAGCGGACCGTGCCGCCCTTGGTGATCTCGGCGTACGACTTGGAGGCGGTGCCGAAGCGCTGCGTGGAGCGCGCGGCGAGCGCCGCGGTGAGCGTGCTCTTGCCGTGGTCGATGTGGCCGATGGTGCCCACGTTCACGTGCGGCTTCTTGCGGTCGAAAGTGCCCTTCGCCATGTGGCCTGCTTCTCCTTGACTTGAGCGCACCTGGCGGCGCGCGTCAGGGTGGTCCTTGAGTTGCGGTCGTTCTGAGGGTCCTGGTTGTCCGTGGCGCCCCGCGGTCGGGTGCGCGCCTCCATGCGTTGCGGGTGGTGTCGTGCTGGCTGCGCTGCGCGGTGCGGCCCGCAGCCGGCCGTTGGAGCTGCTGATGGGATTCGAACCCATGACCTCGTCCTTACCAAGGACGTGCTCTACCCCTGAGCCACAGCAGCCTCTGGTCTGGTGACGCCCGCCGGCCTGGCCCCACCCGCGGGAGCGGGTGATGGGAATCGAACCCACGCCACCAGCTTGGAAGGCTGGAGCTCTGCCATTGAGCTACACCCGCGTCGTCCGTTTTCCCGTGCGCATCCAGCCTGCTGCGGCGTCGTCCTGTCGATGTCCTCCTGGTCGGTGTGCGTTGCGGTGCGGGTTCTGCCGTGCGCGCTCTGGCCGTCGTGGTGGGTGGAGCAGGATTCGAACCTGCGTAGGCAAAGCCAACGGATTTACAGTCCGTCCCCTTTAACCACTCGGGCATCCACCCAAACTCCTGGGTGACCGGTGTCGAGCTCGATCGCGGCAGGCTCCTGCGTGAGTGCGGTGTTCCCTCCGGGCCGTCCCTTCCGCCTGCTGCCCGCTGCGTCCAGCCGCGTCCGCCTGCCCGCCGCCGCTGGAGCTAGCGACGGGAGTCGAACCCACAACCGCCGGTTTACAAAACCGGTGCTCTACCGTTGAGCTACGCTAGCGCGACGTCGCGAGCGGAAGTTCTGCCCTCGGGGGAAAGGAGGGGATCGTAGCGATGGCCCTGGGGGGCGTCAACTGCCGCTTGGCCGGCGAATTCGCGACCGGCTGCGCCCTTTCGACGCACCGAAGGCACGCGCGATCGCCGCGCGCTGCAGGGCCAGTGCGCGCGCCACCTCGACCAGCGTGTCCCCGCCCGTTTTCTCGAGCAGGGCGTCCAGCACGACCAGCGCCAGCATGGCTTCCCCCACAACCGAGGCGGCCGGCACCGAGGTGACGTCCGCGCGCTCGTAGAAAGCCCTGGCCGGCGCCCTGCGCGCGAGATCCCACGACGCCAGCGGGCGCGCCAGCGTCGGAATGGGCTTCATCCAGGCGCGCACCACGAGCGGCTGGCCGTTGGACAGGCCCGCCTCGATGCCGCCGGCGCGGTTGGACGTGCGCGTGGGCCCGCGCGGGCCCGGCCGGCCCAGCTCGTCGTGCACTTCGCTGCCGCGGCGCGCGGCCGACGCCACGCCGTCTCCGATCTCGACCGCCTTGATGCCCGGGATGGACAGGAACGCGGCGCCCAGGCGCGCGTCCAGCCGCGTGGCCCAGCCCTCCAGCGACCCGAGCCCCGGCGGCACGCCGAAGGCCAGCACCTCGAAGCGGCCGCCCAGCGTGTCGCCCGCGCGGCGCGCGTCCAGCACCGCCTGGCGCAGCGCGGCTTCCGCGTGCGGATCCAGCGTGGCGAAGTCCGAGCGCGCGCGGCGGCGCGCCAGCGCGGCCGGCCGCAGCGCTTGCGCGCGCGGCGCGCACTGGACCGGACCCAGTTCGAGCACGTGCGCGAACAGCTCCACGCCCAGCCGGCGCAGCGCGCTGGCCGCGACGGCCCCGGCCGCGACGCGCGCCGCGGTCTCGCGCGCGGAAGCGCGCTCGAGCACCGGGCGCATGTCGGAGGCGAGGAACTTGAACGCGCCGGCCAGGTCGCCGTGGCCCGGGCGCGGCACGCTGAACGCCGGCCGCCGCGCCAGCGAGTCGTCGCGGTTCCACACGGCCAGCGCCAGCGGCGCGCCCGTCGTGCAGCCGCGGTACAGGCCGGCCAGCACGTCCACGCGGTCGCGCTCGAGCCGCTGGCGCGCCGAGCGCCCGAAGCCGCGCTGCCGGCGCGCCAGCAGCGCGTCCACGGCCGCCGCGTCGAAGGGCAGCCCGGCAGGCAGGCCCGTGAGGCAGGCCAGCATCCCGCGGCCGTGCGATTCGCCCGCGGTCTGCAGCGCGAGGCGCCTCAGCACGCGCCGGCCTCCGCGAGGCCGCCGGCCTGCGGGCCGCGCACGGGCCGAGCCGCCGGGCGGCGTGCGGGCAGCACGCTCCACGCAGGCGACGGCTGCCAGCGCACGAGCGCCCAGCACGCGGGCGCTGCGCGCGGGCGATCCAGCACCGCGCGCACGTCGCGCACGAGGCGCGCGATGTCGAAGGGCTTGCGCAGCACGCCGGAGACGCCCGCCTCGAGGCACAACAGGCGCTCCGTCTCCGGCTCGAGGTAGGCGCTCATCACCAGGAAGGGCACATGGTGGCCGCGGGCCTCGGCGGCGCGCACCAGATCCAGCCCGGACAGGCCCGGCATGGTCATGTCGGTCAGCACCAGCTCGGGCGGTCGGGCCTCCAGGCAGCGCAGCGCCTGCTCTCCGTCGAGAGCCAGGTCGACCGCGATGTCCTCGCGGCGCAGCACGGCCGCCACCAGCGCGCCCACCGCCGGATCGTCGTCCACCACCAGCACCGCGCGCCTGACCACGAACGCCACCTCCGGCGCCCATCTTCGCGCGCCGCAGGCAGCGGTTCCACTGGCGCGACGCCACGGGGCGGCTGCTACGATCCCCGCCCCACCCGCCCGGGAGCCCGCGCGATGCGCTTCGGAACCCTCGCCGTCCACGCCGGGCAGCGCCCGGACCCGTCCACCGGCGCGATCATGACGCCCATCTACTGCACCTCGACCTACGTGCAGGAGTACCCGGCCGTCACCAAGGACGGTTACGACTACAGCCGCGGCAAGAACCCCACGCGCACGGCGCTGCAGGACAACCTGGCGGCGCTGGAGGGCGGTCGTCACGGCCTGTGCTTCAGCAGCGGCCTGTCGGCCATCCACGCGCTGCTCTCCACGCTCGCGCCGGGCGAGCGCGTGGTCTGCGGCAACGACCTGTACGGCGGCACCTTCCGGCTCTTCCGGCGCGTGTTCGCCAAGTACGGCCTGGTCTTCGACGTCGTGGACACCACGGACCTCGCCGCCACCGCACGCGCGCTCGAGCGGCCCTGCCGCCTGCTGTGGCTGGAGACGCCCACCAACCCGATGCTGCGCGTGACCGACCTGGCCGCCGTCGCGGCCCTCGGGCGCAAGGCCGGCGCGCTGGTGGCCTGCGACAACACCTTCGCCTCGCCCTGCCTGCAGCGGCCGCTGGAGCTGGGCTGCGACGTGGTCATGCACAGCGCCACCAAGTACCTGGGCGGGCACAGCGACGTGGTCATGGGCGCGCTCATGCTGAACGACGACGCGCTGGCCGAGCAGCTCGCGTTCCTGCAGCTGGCCATCGGCGCCGTGCCGGGCCCGCTGGACTGCTTCCTGGTGCTGCGCGGCACCAAGACGCTGCACCTGCGCATGGAGCGGCACTGCAGCAACGCGCGCCGCGTGGCCGAGTTCCTCATGGGCCACCCGCAGGTGCAGGCGCTGTACTACCCGGGCCTGCCCGAGCACCCCGGCCACGCCGTGGCGCGACGCCAGATGAGCGACTTCGGCGGCATGCTCTCGTTCGTGCTCAAGGGCAGCGTCGAGGACGGCATGCGCTTCACCACGCGCACGCGCATCTTCGCCCTGGCCGAGAGCCTGGGCGGCGTGGAATCGCTGATCGAGCACCCGCCGTCCATGACGCACGCCTCCATCCCCGCCGAACAGCGCCGCGCGGCGGGCCTGCACGACGGGCTGATCCGCCTCTCGGTGGGCGTCGAGGACCCGCAGGACCTGGTCGAGGACCTGCAGCGCGCCTTCGCGGGCGGCTGAGCGTCAGTCTTCGTCGCCGCGGCGCGGCGCGAAGGGCTTCTCCAGCGTCACGCACTCGCGCATGACGCGGCCGACCTTGAACTTGACCACCCGCTTGGGCGGCACCGCGACTTTCTCCAGCGTGCGCGGGTTCTGGGCGCGCCGCGCACGCCGCGCCTTGACCTCGAACACGCCGAAATCGCGGAACTCGAGCCGGTTGCCGGCGGCCAGCTCGCGCACGATCTCGTCCAGGAACATCTGGATGATGGTCTTGGTCACGACCTTGGTCTCGCCGCTGCTCTCGGCGATGCGATTGACGAGGTCCTTCTTGGTGACGGTCGCCCCATCGCCGGACGGCGCGCCGTGCGGTCCGGCCGCGCTGGCGCCGGGGGTGCCTTCGTCGCTCGACCTGGACCTCATCCGTGTCCTCCCGGAGACCGGGGGGCTGCCATGCCTCGGTAGCCGGCCCCGGGACCGCGTCGGGCGACACGCCGGTCGCCCACCGCGGGCACTATGGCAGACAAGTACTTGTCGAGCAAGCGGTTAGGTCGACGTCTCGACGCCGTCCACGGGCCCCAGCCGGCTGTCCAGCACGAGCGTGAAAGGCCCGTCGTTGAGCAATTCGACCTGCATGGCGGCGCCAAAGGCGCCCTGCTCCAGCGGGACGCCGGCCGCCGCGAGCCCGGCGCACAGGCGCGCCACCAGGCGGCGCGCCTCCTCAGGCGCGGCGGCGCGCGAGAAGGACGGCCGGCGGCCCTTGCGCCAGTCGGCGGCCAGCGTGAACTGCGGCACGACCAGGACCGCGCCGCCCACGTCGGCCAGGGCCAGGTTCGTGCGGCCCTGCCGATCCTCGAACACCCGCAACGCGGCGATCTTGTCCGCCAGCCAGTCGACGCCGCCGTCCGTGTCGCCGGCCACGCCGCAGGCCAGCAGCAGCAGCCCGCGTCCGATGCGCGCCAGTTCGCGGCCCTCGACCCGGACGGCGGCCGACGCGACGCGCTGGGCGACGACGATCAAGGCGCCGTGGCCGGACGCGCAAGCAGGCCGGTGGCCTCGCGCGCCGCGGCCAGCGTGCGTTGCGCCTCGGCCCGCGCGCGCAGGCCGCCGGCGCGCAGCACGTCCTCGACGAATCCGGGATCGGCCGCCAGCTGCCGGCGCCGCTCGCGCGCCGCGCCGAAGCGCTGGTCCAGCGCCGCGAGCAGGGCCTTCTTGGCGTCGCCGTAGCCGTAGCCGCCGCAGGCGAGGGCGTCCGCCATCTCGCGCGCCTGCTCCGGCCCGGCCACCAGCCGGTAGATCTGCCAGACGACGACCGACTCGGGCTCCTTGGGCTCCTCGACCCCGCGGCTGTCGGTCTTGATGGACATGACCGCCGTCTTGAGCGCCTTCCCCTCGGCGAACAGGTCGATCGTGTTGCCGTAGCTCTTGGACATCTTCTGCCCATCCACGCCGGGCACGACGGCCGCGCCCTCGGCCAGGCGCGCCGCCGGCCGGCGGAAGACCTCGCGTCCGAAGGCGGCGTGGAAGGCGTCGGCCATGTCGCGCGCCATCTCCAGGTGCTGCACCTGGTCCTTGCCCACCGGCACCTCGTCGCTCTGGTAGGCCAGGATGTCGGCCGCCATGAGCACCGGGTAGAAGAACAGGCCCGCCCGGGGCTGCAGCCCGCGCGCCAGCTTGTCCTTGTACGAGGTCGCGCGCTCGAGCAGGCCCATGCCGGTGACGCACGCCAGCAGCCAGGTGAGCTCGCACACCTCTGGCACGTCGGACTGGCGGAAGAAGGCCGCCTTGCCCGGGTCCAGCCCGAGGGCCAGGTAGTCCAGCGCCACGTCGCGCACCAGGCCGGCGAGGCGCTCGCGCTCCTGCACCGTGGTCAGCGCGTGGTAGTCGGCGATGAAGTAGAAGGCCTCGCCCTGGTCCTGCAGCGCGACGTGCTGCTGCATCGCACCGAACCAGTTGCCGAGGTGCAGCTTGCCGCTCGGCTGGACGCCCGAGAGGATGCGGCGGCGCGTCGGGGTCACGGCTCGGTCTCCATGCGCGGGCGCGACAAGCTAGCACGCGCCGCGCCCGCGGCGCGCCGGCTCACGGGGCCCAGCCCGAGCCCAGGCGCACGGCCCAGGCTTGCATCGCGTGGTCGATGACCCGCGCCGCAAGGCGGTAGACGTCCGCGTCCCAGCCGTAGGGGTCGTCCACGTCCACCGGCGCCTGCCCGGCAAGCGCCTCGTTGAACAGGCGCACGCGGGCCGGCTCGACCTCGGGCCAGAAGGCGTGGATGTGCTGCTTGTGCTCGCCGGCGGCGCACAGCACCAGGTGCGCCTCGCGCGCTGCCACCAGGTCCAGCGGCGTGGCGCGGTGCGCCGAGAGGTTGCCGCGGACCTCGGCCGTCGCCCGCACGGCCTCGTCCAGCGGCGGCCGGCCGGCCTGCGCGTGCGTGCCGGCCGAGGCCAGCTGCACGTCGCGCACGTCCCGCGCACGCAGGTGCTCGCGCAGGAAGGCCTCGGCCATGGCCGAGCGGCAGATGTTGCCGGTGCACACCAGCAGCACGCGGCGTGGCGCGCTCATCCGAGGGCCTCGGCGTAGACCGCCAGCGTCTCGTCGATCATGCGCGGCAGCGCGAAACGCTCCAGCAGCAGCCGGCGGCCGGCCGCGCCGCGCCGCGCGCGCTCGGCCGGGTCGGCCAGCGCCGCAGCGATCGTGCGCGCCAGCGCCTCGGGATCGCCCGGCGGCACCAGCCAGCCGCCTTCGCCGTCCGGCACCACCTCGGGGATGGCCGAGACGTTGGTGGCCACCACCGGCAGCGAGACCGCCATGGCCTCGAGGAACACCAGCCCCAGGCCCTCCCACAGCGACGGCAGCACGAACAGGTCGGACGCTCCCAGCAGGTCGGGCACGTCGTGGCGGATGCCGAGGAAGCGCGCGCGCCCCGACAGGCCCAGCCGCTCGGCCAGCGCCTTGAGGCGCAGCTCGCCGTCGCCGAAGGGGTCGCCGCCCACGACCAGCAGCACGACCTCCTGCGGCAGGCGCGCCAGCGCGGCCAGCAGCGTGGGGTGGTCCTTCTGCGGCGCGAGGCGGCCGACGCACACCAGCAGCGGGGCATCCGGCGCGAGGCCCAGCCCGGCGCGCACGTCCGCGCGCGGGCGTCGCGGCTGCAGGCGCGCGGCGTCCACCCCGTAGTACACGCGACGGATGCGCGCGGCCGGAACGCGGCCGTGCTCGGCGACGAAACGCGCCACGTGGTCGGACAGCACGATCGTGCGCGCCACGCGCCGCGAGAGCAGGCCGTGCACCAGCGACACCGGCAGGCGCAGCAGCGCACGCTCGTCGTTGTGCTTGCTGGCCACCAGCGCGCGCGCGCCGCCGGCGCAGGTCGCCCCGAGCGCGTCGGCCTTGAGCAGGTGCGTGTGCAGGACGTCGGGGCGCAGCTCGCGCAGCAGGCGCGCCAGCCGCTGGCGCGCCACGAGCAGCGGCCCCGCGACCGGCATGCGCGCCAGCAGCCCGCCGCCTGCGTGCAGGCGCGTCACGCCCACGCCCTGCGCCTCGAAGTCGCGCGTCAGCTCGCCCGCGCCCTTGAGGTAGGCCACGTGCAGCGCGTGCCCGCGCGCCACCTGGCCGGCGGTCAGCCACTGCAGGTGCTTCTCGGCCCCACCCACGCCCAGCGTGGTGATGACGTGCACGATCTTCATGCGGCGCCGAGGGCCTCGCGGTACACGGCCAGGGTGCGCTCGATCATGGCCTCCAGCGTGTACTCGGCGCGCACGCGCTGCGGACCGGCGGCGGCCAGGCGCTCGCGCAGCCCGCGGTCCTGCAGCAGCCGCTCCAGCGCGGCCGCCAGCGCGAGCGGGTCCTCGCGCGGCACCAGCAGGCCGCACGGCGTCACGGCCTGCAGGATGTCGCGGCTGCCGTTGACCTCGCTGGCCACGCACGGCAGGCCGGCGGCCATGGCCTCCAGCAGCGAGTACGGCAGGCCTTCCCAGCGCGAGGGCAGCGCGAAGACGTCCATGGCGGCATGCGCGGCCGACACGTCGTCGCGCCAGCCGGGCAGGTGCACGCGCCGGGCAAGGCCGAGGCGCGCGGCCTGCTCGCGCAGCGCGCCCTCGCGCTCGCCGTGGCCGACGACGAGCACGTGCACGTCTGCGGGCAGGCGCGCGGCCGCAAGCAGCAGCAGGTCGTGGCCCTTGGCGTCGTTGAGCAGGCCGATGCTGCCCACCACGCGCGCCGCTGCCGGGATGCCCAGCTCGGCGCGCAGGGCCGCCCCGCCCGCGGGCCGCTCGAAGCGCGCCGGGTCGATCCCGTTGGGCACGACGCGCTGCCGGCCGGGCGCGATCACGCGCAGCGTGCGCCCCTCGTCGCGCTCGCTGGCCGAGACGTGGATCATCCGCTGCGTCACGCGCCCCAGCATGCGCTCCGCGGACAGCAGCAGGCCGCGCGGCCCGGCGGCCTCCCCGCCCTGCCCCGAGCCGCCTGCGAAGGAGAAGGCGAAGGTATGCGGCGTGTGGATGCGCACCGCCCCGCTGCACAGCAGGCCGGCCGTGCGCCCCAGCGCGCCGGCCTTGCTGCTGTGCGTGTGCAACACGTCGAAGCGCCGGTCCAGCAGCAGGGCGGCCAGACGCGCGGCGTGCCAGGCATCGCGCAGCGGCGTGATGGCGCGCTGCATGGGCACCTCGTGCACGCGCGCGCCGGCCGCCGCCATGGCGGACATGTCCGCGCGCATGCGCGGCTCGCGCCGCGCCGCGCAGGCCACCTCGACCTCCACGCCCCGGCCGAGCAGCCCATGGACGAGGTCGCTCAGGTGGCGGCGGGTGCCGCCGATCGTGCACTCCATGACCTGCAGGACACGCACGGCAGTAGGCGCCTCTGGATCCGGTGGCCGCGCCGCCTACGCTGGAGGACGCGCCCGTGCTGCAGGCTAGCAGGCGCACCGCTTCCCTTTCCACGCCGCGGAGGTGCCGTGAGGCTGCTGCTCACCGGAGGCTCGGGCTTCGTGGGCCGCCACCTCGCGGCGCTCGCGCTGCGCGAAGGCCACGCGGTGGACGTGCTCACGCGCGACCCGCGCGCCGCCGAGCAGCGCTTGCGGCTGCTGGCCGGCTCGCACGCCGCGGTCTTGCGCTGCTTCCAGGCCGACCTCGAGCGGCCGTCGGGGCTGGCCGAGCTGCTGCGCACGGCGCGGCCGGAGGCGGTCGTGCACCTGGCTGCGCTGGTCAAGGGCGCGCCGCAGGCGCTGGCCGCCGCCAACGTCGAGGCCACGCGGGCACTGCTGGCCGCGCTGGAGCCGCTGGCGCCCTCGCCGCGCGTCGTGCACGTCTCCTCCTTCGCGGTCGAGGACACGCCACCCACCCCCTACAGCGACAGCAAGCTGGCCGGCGAACGGCTCGTGTGCGGCAGCCGCCTGCCGTGGGTCGTGCTGCGTCCCGCGCTGGTCTACGGGCCGGGCGACGAGGGCAACACGCGGCCGCTGGTCGCGCGCCTGCGCCAGGGCAGGCACTGGCTGCCGGCCGGCGGGCGCACGCGCATCCAGCCGGTGCACGTCGAGGACCTCGCGCGCGCCTGCCTGGCGGCGGCGCAGGCGCCGGCGGCGGTCGGGCGCACGTACCGTCTCGGGGGCCCGCAGCCGGTTCCGGTGGGCGACTTCCGCCGCGCACTGTGCGCTGCGTCGGGCGGCCGGGCGTCGCTGCGCGCCATCCCGCTGCCGCTCTTCGCGGCGGCCGCCCGGCTGCTGGCGCTGCTGGGCCGGCGCGGCGCGCTCGGCGTGCTGGCCTTTCACCGTGCCGACCACGCGCTGGACCTGACCGACGCGCGCCGCGACCTGGCCTTCGCACCGCGGCCGCTGGAGCAGGGGTTGCGCGAGACCTTCGCCGCCGGCGGTTAGCCGCGCTGCTCCAGCGCGCGCAGCACCCACTGACCCAGCTGGTCTGGCTCGAGGTTCAGCAGGTCGCCCGCGCGCCGCCGGCCCAGCGTCGTGAGCTCCAGCGTATGCGGGACCAGCGCGACGGTGAACCGGTCGGGTCCCAGCTCGGCCACGGTCAGGCTCACGCCATCCACCGCGACCGAGCCCTTGGGCAGCGTGCGGGCCGCGAAAGCCGGCCCGCATTCGATCGTCAGGCGCGTCTCGCCGGCGAGCGCGCGGACCTCGACCACGCGGCCGGTGCGCTCGACGTGGCCGCTGACCAGGTGGCCGTCCAGCGGGTCGCCGAGGCGCAGCGAGCGCTCGACGTTGACCGCGTCTCCCGCCGCCAATCCGCCCAGGTTGGTCAGGCGCAGCGTCTCGCTGATCACGTCGAAGGCGGCGCGCACACCGTCCAGGGCCGCGACGGTCAGGCAACAGCCGTTCAGGGCCACGCTGTCCCCGACCCGCAGGGCGGGCGCCGCGCCGCGCGCCGAGGCCGCGAGGCCGGCGAGATCCAGGACCAGGCGGCGCGCGCCCGGCCGGTCTTCGGCCGAGGCGACCGGGCAGTGGCATTCGACGAGGCCGGTGAACAAGGCCTTGGCCCCCAAGGGGTGACTTGCGGCGCCCGCCGCCAGGTGCCGCCCGGCCTTTGGGGCGGGGAGCGCTGGCGCCTTGACGGGCGACCGCAGGAATTTACACTGATCGTTTCGTGCCAAGCCCTTGAAACGACGCCTCCGGGTTCCGACCGGCTGCCCGCGCACCGGGCGCGGAAGGACACCGGCCCACGGTGTCCCCGAGGTCGGTTCCCGTGAAGGTCCACGTCCTGACTCTCTTTCCGCGACTGTTCGACAACTTCCTGGAGGAGAGCATCGTGGGCATCGCGCGGGGCAAGGGCCTGCTGGAGGTGGAGCGCACGGACTGGCGCGACCACGCCACCGACCGCCACCGCACCGTGGACGACCGGCCCTTCGGCGGCGGCCCCGGCATGGTGCTCAAGCCCGAGCCGGTCTTCGCCGCCGTCGAGGACGTGCTGGCGCGCTCGCGCCAGCCCGGAATGCCACTGGTGCTGCTGACGCCCCAGGGCCGCCGCTACACCCAACGCGACGCCGAGTGGCTGGCGCTGCAGACCGACTGGCTGGTCCTGTGCGGTCGCTACGAGGCCTTCGACCAGCGCGTCCACGAGGGCTTTCCGTGGCAGGAGATCTCGCTCGGGAGCTTCGTGCTCTCCGGGGGCGAGCTGGCCGCCATGGCCTTGATCGAATCCGCCGTGCGCCTGCTGCCGGGCGTGCTGGGCGACGAGGAATCCGCGCTCCAGGACTCCTTTGCGAACGGCCTGCTGGACCATCCGCACTGGACCCGTCCGCGCGAATTCCGCGGCCGGGCCGTCCCGGACGTGCTGCTGACCGGCAATCACGAACAGATCGCGGCCTGGCGGCGCGCGCAGGCCGAGCGGCGCACCGCCGCATGGAACAAGGAACGGAGCGAACCATGAGCCATCCCCTGGCTGCCATCGAGAAGACGCTGATGAAGCCCGAGCTGCCCGCCTTCGGGGTCGGCGACCACGTGAGCGTGGGCGTCAAGATCCGCGAGGCGCCGCCGCCCGGGAGCAAGGACAAGGAGTGGAAGGAGCGCATCCAGAACTTCATCGGCGACGTCATCGCCATCAAGGGCCGCGGCCTCGGGCGCACCTTCACGGTGCGCCGCATCGTGGCGGGCGAGGGTGTCGAGCGCGTGTTCCCCTTCCACTCGCCGCTGGTGGCCTCGGTCGACGTGGTGCGCAAGGGCGAGGTGCGCCGCGCCAAGCTCTACTACCTGCGCGGCAAGAGCGGCAAGGCCGCGCGCATCCGCGAGCGGGGCATCGGGGGCGACCGCGCCGATCACGGCACGGAGTCCTGAGCGCCCCATGAGTTCAGCCACGGCCAAGCGCCTCGCCTCCATTGCCCTGGTCCTGGGTCTCGCGATCTGGGCGATCCTGGCCAACGACGCCGTCCTCGGGCTGGACCTGCAGGGCGGCGTCACCATGCGCTACGAGCTGCTTCCGCCCGACGAACTGTCGCCCGGCTCGGACGTGGGCGCCATGATCAGTTCCACCATCGACACGCTGCGCGAGCGCATCGACACCTTCGGCATCAAGGAGTCGGTCATCTCGCGCCAGGGCAAGCGCGAGGTCGTGATCGAGCTGCCCGGCAAGGGCAAGGACGAGGCCGAGACCATCCGCTCGGTGGTCTCGCGCGTCGGCCGCCTCGAGTTCCGCATCGTGGCCTTCGACGACCTCAAGAACGGCGTCAACGTCGCGGACGAGCGCAAGCGCCTCGAGGGCCTGCTGGCCCAGGCTGCCGGCAAGACGCCGGACGAGGTCAACGTCACCGTGCTGGACCGGCGCTTCCCGGATGCGCTGTACCGCTGGGTGCCGTTCAGCGAGAAGCTGCTGCGGGAGAACCGGCCCCTGACGGAGGGTGGCGAGCGCGACTGGGCCGCGCAGCCGCTGACGGCCGACGACTACCGGTTGATCCGCAAGGAGACCTCTCCGGCGCGCACCTTCACCGGCGCCGACATCGCCACCGCCGGCACCGGCCAGGACAAGCGCGGCGGCATGGGCGTGTCCATCGCGCTGCGCGCCGACCGGCGCTCGGACTTCGGCGACTTCTCCGAACAGAACGTCGGCCAGAGCATCGCCATCCTGCTGGACGAGCGCGTGGCGCAGTCTCCCGCGGTCATCCAGGACCGCCTGGACGGCAGCTTCGTGATCGAGTCCAACCAGATCGGCGGCTTCAGCGAGCGCGAGATCCGCGACTACCTGACGGTGATCCGCTCGGGCAGCCTGCAGATGAAGCCGCGCCTCTTGTACGAGAACACCATCGGCCCGTCGCTGGGCGAGTCGGCCATCAAGGCCGGCACCAACGCCACCATCGTTGGCCTGGTGATCACCATTGCCTTCATGCTGCTGTACTACCGCTGGCACGGCGTGCACGCCTCGGCCACGCTGGTGGCCAACATGCTGGTGCTGGCGGCGCTGCTGCTGTTCCTGGGCGCCACGGTCACGCTGCCCGGGCTGGCCGGCCTGCTGCTGACCTTCGGCATGTCGGTGGACGCCAACATCCTGATCTACGAACGCATGCGCGAGGAGAAGGACCGCGCCCACAGCACGGCGCAGGTCATCAAGCTGGGCTTCGAGAAGGCGCTGTCCACTATCATCGACAGCAACCTGACCTCCTTCATCACCGCGCTGATCCTGTACAAGCTGGGCTCGGGGCCCGTGCGGGGCTTCGCCGTGGTGCTGATGCTGGGCCTGGTCACGTCGGTGTGGGCCGCGCTGGTCGTGGGCCGCGCGATCTACGAGACGCTGCTCGAGACCGGCAGGCTGAAGACCATCGGCTCGATGTCGCGCTGGGTCCGGCCGGACACCAACATCGGCTTCATGCGCATGGGCTTCACCTTCCTGCGCCTCTCGGGCGTGGCCGTGGCCGGCAGCCTGGTGGCCTTCTTCGCTATCGACAACACCAAGTTCGGCCTGGACTTCGTGGGCGGCTACAAGGCGCAGGTGCGCCTGGCGCAGGCCGCCACGCAGGGCGAGGTCAAGCAGCGCATCGATGCGGTCTTCCCGGGCGCGCAGGTCGTTTCGGTCACCGACCCCGACGCGCCCGCCGACGGCGGCACGCGCCAGTTCGTGATCAAGATCAAGGGCGTCGGCCAGGACGCTGCTGCCGACGCCGAGGGCGAGCAACTTCAGCACCCCTTCGAGCGGCCCATGCGCGAGGCGCTGGCTGGACTGCTCCTGCCCGACTTCCTCACCGGGATGACCTTGGCCGAGGACGTGGCTGCTGGCACCTCCGCGGTCGGTGGCACGCTCAACTTCGAGGGCGCCGTCGACCCGGCCCTGGTGCAGCAGGCGCTCACCACGCTGAACGACGTGCAGACCTCGGCCGCCGGCCCGGCCGCGGTCGGCTTCCAGGGCACGCTGCCCGGCGTGAGGCTGGCCCCCGCGGTCGTGATGCAGCGCATCAAGTCGACACTGGAGGACGCCGGCGGGCTTCCGCCCCTGTCCGAACCGCTGCTCGAGTCCACGTCCATCGGCGGACGCGTGGGGACCGAGCTGCGGGACTCCGCCATCCGCGCCCTGCTGCTGGCGTTTGCCGCCATCATCATCTACATCAAGCTGCGCTTCCGCGAGTACAGCTACGGCCTGGCGGCCGTCGTCGCGCTGCTGCATGACGTGTGCATCACGGCGGGCGTCATCGTGCTGGCGCGCGAGGCAGGACTGGTGGAGGTGGAGATCGACCTGACCATGATCGCGGTGTTCCTGACCGTCATCGGCTACTCGCTGAACGACACGATCGTGCTCTTCGACCGGGTGCGCGAAAACCTGCCGCGGCTCAACAAGCCCATGGGCGAGGTGATCAACATCTCGATGAACCAGGTGCTGGCACGCACGCTGCTGACCTCGTCCACGGTCATGCTGACGCTGCTGGTCATCTTCTTCATGAACATCGGCCAGCAGAACCTGCTGGAAGGCTTCGCCTTCGCCATGATCGTGGGCGTGATCGTCGGCACCTACTCGTCGATCTTCGTGGCCAGCCCCGTGCTGCTGATGCTCGACAACCGCCGGCGGGAGCGGACCACCTGAACCGGCGGCGGCTGCTGCTGCTGGCGCTGTTCCTGGCCATGGTCGGGCTGTCCGTGATCGTCATCGAGAACCTGCCCGCGCCCGGGCGCGCCAGCGCCGCACCGGCGCCGCCCGCCGCGCCGTCACGCCCGGCCGAGCCGGTGCAGATCCTCGAGGGCGACAGCCTGGTGCTGCGCCTGGGCCTGCCGGGCGGGCGCATCGCGGCCGCGCCGGCGCCACACCCGGGCGCGACCTCGGCCCGGCCGCCGGCGGCGCCGCCGCCGCGCGCTCCCGCCGACGCGGCCGCGGACGCCTACGTGGTCCAGCCCGGCGACACGCTCTCGGAGATCGCCGAGCGGCTGCTGGGCAGCGCCAGCCTGGCGGACAGCCTGGCGCGGCTCAACGGAATCCGGGATCCGTCGGCGCTGCGCGCCGGCCAGGTGCTCAAGCTGCGCTGACCGGCGTCAGTCGCGGCGCGGCGCGTGCCCGTTGCCGTTGACCGGCTCGAGCGTCAGGCCATTGGCACCGGCCCAGGCGCGCAGGCGACCGGCCTGCCGCGGACTGACTGAAAGCCGGAAGGTGACCGCCGTGTCGCTGGACTCGCTGTCCACGACCGTGGCCAGTTCGCGCACCTGCGCCATGAGGCGGCCCTGCCCCATGGGCACGGACACGCGCCAGCGCCGCGCGCTGCCCTCGAAGTGCCGGCGCACGCGGCGGGCGAGCTCGTCCAGCCCCTGGCCGGTGCGAGCGGAGACAGGCACCGCGTCGCCGTCGCGGTTGAGCAGCGCCCGCAACTGCATCCCGTCGTGCACGAGGTCGATCTTGTTGAGCAGGATGATCGCCGGCACTCCGTTGGCGCCGATCTGGTGCAGGACGTCGCGCACCGCGTCGGCGCGCGCCGCGGCGTCGGCACCCGTCGCGTCCACGACGTGCAGCACCAGGTCGGCCTCGATGACCTCCTCCAGCGTGGCGTGGAAGGACGCCACGAGGTGGTGCGGCAGATCGCGCACGAAGCCGACCGTGTCCGACAGGAGCACGTCGTCGCAGCCCTCGACCTCCCAGCGCCGGGTGCGCGTGTCGAGCGTGGCGAAGAGGCGGTTGGCCGTCGCGACGCTGGCTCCGGTCAGGGCGTTGAACAGCGTGGACTTGCCGGTATTGGTGTAGCCGGCCAGCGCCACGGCGCGCATGCCGGCACGGCCATCGATCTGCAGCCGCGTCCGCTGCTCGTAGAGTTCCAGGCGCTGCTGGAGCTCCTGGATGCGCCGCTGAACCAGGCGGCGGTCGGTCTCGATCTGCTTTTCGCCCGGGCCGCGCGTCCCGACGCCCCCGCCGCGGTAGCGGTCGAGGTGGCTCCACTGGCCGCGCAGCCGCGGCAGCGCGTACTGCAGCTGCGCCAGTTCCACCTGCAACTGGGCCTGCGCCGTGCGCGCACGGCGCGCGAAGATGTCCATGATCAGCTCGGAGCGGTCCACCACGCGCACGCCAAGCGCCCGGGTCAGGTTGCGCGCCTGCGCAGGCGAGAGGTCCATGTCCGCGATGGCCAGGTCGGCCGCCGTGCGTGCGACCAGCTCCTTCAACTCCTCGACCTTGCCCGAACCCAGGTAGGTGGCCGCCACGGGCCGGTCCAGACGCTGCACCAGCCGCGCGGCCACGCCCACGTCGGCGGCTTCCGCGAGGCCCGACAGTTCGGCCAGCGGATCCTCGGCGCGGTCGCGCCCGCTCAGCACTCCGAAGAGCACGGCCACTTCGGGCCGGCCGGCGGTGTCCTGCAGGCCGCTCTTCACGCCGTTTCGGGCCTCACCACGTCCATGTCGCGCAGCCAGTGCGCGTCGTCGGGCTCCGGATAGTCACGCCTGTAGTGTGTCCCGCGGCTCTCCTGGCGAGCCAGGGCGGCGCGCGCGATCAGCCAGCCGACGAGGACCTTGTTGGCCAGCACCCAGCCCTGCGGATCGCCGAAGACCCGCTGGCAGACCAGGTGGTGCCAGGTGGCCATGCGGTTGGAGGCCTGCTCCAGGCCCGGCCCGTCGCGCTCGATGCCGACCAGCCGCCACATGAGCGCGCGCAGCGCGTTGTCGAGATCCTGCAGGTCGAGGTCGCCCGAGAACGTGCGCGCCAGGAAGCTCGCGCCGTCCGCGCGCATCACGGGCACGCGCCCGCAGCCGGCAGCGTGCAGCCCCGCCCGGTGCCCCATCACGGCGCCCTCGAGCAGCGAATTGCTGCCCATGCGGTTGGCGCCGTGGAATCCGGTGGAGGCCACCTCGCCGGCCGCGTAGAGGCCCTGCAGCGATGTGCGGCAGTCGTCATCGCTCATGATCCCGCCGACCATGTAGTGGCAGGCCGGGTGCACCGGGATCAGGTCGCGCGTGATGTCGATGCCGAACTCCAGGCACGCCTTGTGGATCTGAGGGAAGCGGGCGCGCACGCGATCGGCCGGCAGGTGCCGCAAGTCCAGGTAGACGTGGGTGTCGTGCACCTTGACCAGTTGCCGCACGATCGCGCGCGAAACGATGTCGCGCGGCGCCAGCTCCGCATCCCGGTGGTACTCGGGCATGAAACGGTGGCCGTTCCGGTCGCGCAGGATCGCGCCCTCGCCACGAGCCGTCTCGCTGACCAGGATGCGCGACATGCCCGCGACGTACAGGACCGTCGGGTGGAACTGCACGAACTCGAGCCCGCGCAGGATCGCGCCCGCACGATAGGCCATGGCCAGCCCGTCGCCCGTGGCGACCGCCGGGTTGCTGGTCTCGCGATACAGCTGCCCCACGCCACCGCTGGCCAGGATGGTCGAGCCGGCCCAGACTGCGAAAAAGCCCTGTCGGGGAGCCCAGCACACAGCGCCCCGCACCGACCCGCCATCGGTGATCAGGTCGAGCACAAAGGTCCCCTCGAGCAACGTCAGCCGCGCGCGGCTGGCCGACCGCTGCAGCAGGAGCCGCTGGATCTCGGCACCGGTCTGGTCGCCGGCGTGGATGATGCGCGCGACCGAGTGGCCGCCCTCGCGCGCCAGCCGCAGGGACTGGTCCTCGCTCCGGTCGAAGCGCCCACCCCAGCTCAACCAACGCTCGATCACCTCGGGCCCGCCGCGCACGACTTCGTCCGTGAGCTGCGGGTGGCCGAGGCCGGCCGCCACGTTGAGGGTGTCCTTGACGTGCAGGTCCGGCGTGTCGTCACGGCCCTGGACCACGGCCATGCCCCCCTGCGCCCAGGCTGTGGCCGTATCGCCGCGCGCACCCTTGAGCAGCACCAGCGTCTCGGTCTTCTCGCACGCCGCCAAGGCAGCCGACAGGCCCGCCACACCGCCGCCGATGATCAGGACCTCGACGCTACGCCGAGGCAACTCCAGCGGGTGCAACTGCGCCAGCAGCCGCGGCACGGCCGGTCCCGACAGCAGCACCTGCGGAAGCTCAGCCTTGAGCGTTCCGATCGGCACTCCTACGACCTCCACCCGAGCGCCTGCCTAGCCACCAGCCGCATGACCGGATGCGGACTCGCCGTCCACGACACGTTCAGGATCAGCATCGACAAGGTGGCTCGGATCTCTCCTCGGCGACTCGGCCGCCGCGCCCTGACGCTGCATCGGCGCCGATGACGATGCCACTATAGACCGTCGTCCGCTCGGACCGCCGACCGTCACCGACGGGCAGCCGCCGACCGTGGCAGTCATGCACCGCCCCGCATTCCGACGGCTCCAGAGGCTCAGTCGCGCCACCTCGCCCGGAAGGGTCGTACTACCGACAAAAAACCTAAACTGCCCCCTCAGCCCACCCCGCATTCAGCCGATGTTAGGGTAACACCCGCCTAACTGGACCCAGCTGGCGAAGGCCGGCGGCGCTAGGCGGGCCTCGAAAGGAGGCACCCATGATCAAGGACATCCTCAGCAGCGAACGCCTGGCGGTCGCCGCCATGGTCGCCATGTTCCTGGCCATCGTCCTGGCTTGAGTCTCGGAGAAAAATGTTCCTGACCGAGCGGCAACTGGCTGTCCTGAACTTCATCCGGGACTTCATCCGTGACCGCGGCATCTCGCCCACGCTGGACGAGATGTCCCAGTACTTCCGCGTATCCAAGATCACCATTTACGAGCACGTCAACGCGCTCGAAAAAAAAGGCGCACTGCGCAAGACGCGCAATCTGGCCCGCTCCATCGAGCTCGTCAAACCCGAACCGGCAGCAGGCCGACGGACCCTGATGGTCCGCGGGCGCATCGCCGCGGGCGCCGCGATCGAGGCAATCGACAATCCGGAACTCTTCGACCTCGAGGACCTCGCGCCGGCAGGTCGCGATGCCTATCTCCTGCGCGTGTCCGGCGACTCCATGATCAACGCGCACATCTGCGATGGCGACTTGGTCCTCGTCCAGCCTGCCAGCACGGCGCGCGACGGCGAGATCATCGTGGCACTCATGCCTGACGAGGCCACGGGCAACCTGAAGGCCACGCTGAAGCGCTTCTTTCGCGAGGCCGACCACGTCCGACTACAGCCCGAGAACGACACACTGCAGCCCATTCGCGTGCGCGACGTGGCGATCCAGGGCCGCATCGTGGGAGTTGTCCGGTCGAGCGTCTAGCAGCCCGTCGACAAGGCCTTTCGCCCCGGCGAGTGGGTCTTTCGCGCCGGCCATTCGTTGTCCGATCCGCGGCACACTGCTGCGTCGGCGCGGTTCCCCGCGACGGGAGGCATATTCGGGACCTTCCCGGGCAGGTTTGGCGTCGAGTTGCGCGCGTCGCGATTCTTCGGGCATTCCGCCTCGATCCGAAGCGGAATCCCTAGGAGTCTGCGCCACAGATCGACAGCGACCCTTTGCGATGCCCTTCTTTCCTGCGGGAAGCGGCTTCCCGCGACGAAGCACGGCCTTTGGTGACGCCTCACGCGATCTGTGGCGCAGACTCCTAGCGCGCCGCGGTGACGGTCGTCGCCGCATCCAGCACCATCACGCCGCCGCCCGCGGCTCCGCGGCGGCGCAGCACGGTCACCTCCAGCGCGGGTTGCGGCGGCAGCGCCCACGCCGGGCCGTCCACGTGCCGCTGCGCCACGCGCACGCCCAGCGCCGCGGCCGAGCCCGCGCACGGCGCCTCGTCCGCGAGCAGCAGCAGCACCGTCTGCGCCGCACGCGCCTGGCGTGCGAGGCGGAACCAGGCCGAGAGCGGCGCGCGCTCGTCCGGCGCGTCCAGCACCAGCAGGCCGAAGGCCCGGCTGCGCAGCAGCAGGTCGGCGGCCAGCAGCGTGCGACGCCGCGGATGGCGGCGCTGCGCCCGCGCGGCCGCGCGCACGACGGCGGCCGGCCAGCCGTCCGCGCCCGACGCCCGAGGGCCAGCCGGTCCAGGGCCACGTCGGCCGTGGCCGGGCAGAACGTGCCCGGGCCGTCGACCCAGGCGACGGGCTGCCCGGCCGCCTGCGCCACGCGCACCGCCGCCTGCGCAGCGTGCTGCGGCCGTGCCCGGCCAGCTCGCTCAGCTCGCCGCCGGCCAGCCTCCGCCCAGGCGGAATCCAGCGCCGGCCATCCGCTGCGCAGCGGCGGCAGGGACGGCCACGGATCGCCTGAACGGAGGGCCGCAGGCGGGAGATCGAGGGGCCGAACCATGGTCCTAACATCTACCTAACACGCCCGTCCGTCAAGGGCCGTGAAGGGAGGCCCCTTCAGTCCGTCTCGACCCAGGTCTCGCCTGCCGGCGGATGGCTCAGGAAGGCGGTCATCGCCTCCGTGGCCCCGTACGCCCCGGCCATGCCGAAGGCCAGCAAGTCTCCCGGCCGCAGCTCGGGCAGCGCCACATCCCCCAGCCGATCGAGGCTGGTGCACAGGGGCCCGGCCAGCGTGACTGGCCCGCAGGACCCGCGCCCAGCGTCCTCCACCAGCCGCACCGGAAACGGTTGCCCGGTGAGCGCCGGCCGCAGCAGGTGGTTCAGGCCCGCCTGCAGGATGGCGAAGCGCACGCCGCGCGAGATCTTGGTGCGCACGACGCGCGTCAGGTAGACGCCGCAGCCGGCGGCAAGGAAGCGCCCGGGCTCGAGCAGCAGCTCCCCGCTGAACCACGCGTGCCGCGCCAGCAGCACCGCCAGCCCGGCCCCCAGCACGTCCGTGTCCAGCGGCGACTCGTCCGCCGCGTACGGCACGCCCAGGCCACCGCCGAGGTCGACCAGGCCCAGCCGCAGGTCGTGCCGCTCGTACAGCCGCCGCGCCAGGTCCAGCACCATGGCGTGCGTGGCCAGCAGCCGCGCCGCGTCGCGCTGGTTGCTGGCGGCGAAGACGTGCAGCCCGACGATGCGCACGTGCGCCAGGTCGGCCGCGCGCGCGAGCAGCGCCGGCACGTCCTCCTCGTCCACGCCGAAGGCCGACGGGCCCGCGCCGCCGAGGATGCGGCGCTCCTCCTCCACGCCGCCCGCGGGGTGCACGCGCAGGTTGACCGCCAGCGGCGGGCCGCCGCGCAGCAGCGCGTCCAGGCGCTGCAGGTCCTCCCAGCCCTCGGCCTGCACGCGCGCGCCCAGCGCGACGGCCAGCAGCAGCTCGCGGTCCTGCTTGCCCGGGCCGGCGAAGAACAGGCGCGCCGGTGCGCTGCTCGCGGCGTCGGGCAGCGGCGGCGCGCCCGCAGCGCGCAGGGCCGCGGCAGCGGCGCGCAGCTCGCCCTCGCTGGCGCAGTCGAAGGCCGCGCCGAGGTCTGCCAGCAGCGCCAGCAGCCGCGGGTGCGGGTTGGCCTTGACGGCATAGGCCACGCGCACGCGCGCCGGCAGCGCAGCGCGCAGCGCGCTCCACGCCTGCCCGGCGACCGCAGCGCGGTAGAAGAAGCCCGGCGTTCCTTGCCGCTGCGCCAGGCGCGCCAGCGTCGCGTCGTCGAAGGCGAACAGCGCCGTCGCGCTGCGCGCCCCCGCGGTCGTGCTCACCGCAGCGCCTCTTCCAGTGCCGTGGCCGCGTCGGTGCGCGCGTCGCGGTACTTGACGATCACCGGCGCCGCGAGCTGCAGGCCGCGCGCGCGGGCCCAGTCGCCGGCAGCCGGCCGGCTGCCCGGCACGACCACCGCGCCCTCGGGCACCTCGCGCCGCCACTCGCGCCCGCGCACGAGGTCGAAGACCACGGTCCCGGACGTGAGCACCACGCCCGCCGCCAGCACGGCTCGCGCGCGCACCAGCACGCCCTCGAACACGCCGCACAGCGCACCCACGAAGGCCTCGTCCTCGACCACCACGGGCACGGCGCCGGCCGGCTCGAGCACGCCCCCGAGCTGCGCGCCGGCCGAGAGGTGCACGCGCGCGCCGACCTGCGCGCAACTGCCCACCAGCGCGTGGCTGTCGATCATGGTGCCCGCGCCGACGAAGGCGCCCACGTTGACGAAGGCCGGCGGCATGACGACCACGCCGCGCGCCAGGTGCGCGCCGCGGCGCACGGCGCTGCCGCCGGGCACGAGCCGCACGCCGTCGCCGGCCGCGAAGGCCCGCGGCGGGAAGCTGGACTTGTCGTGCGCAGGGCCGGCCGGGCCGCCGGCGTATTCGACCAGCGTGCCGCGCCGGAAGCCGGCGAGGATGGCGCGCTTGACCCACGGCACCGCGGCCCACGCGCCATCGGCGCGGCGCTCGGCGGCGCGCACGTGGCCGGACTCGAGCGCCTCCAGCAAGGCCGCGTGCGCCGCGGGCCATGCGGCGTCGGCGGCCAGCGCCTCGTCGGACCGTTCGAAGAAGGCCGCCAGGCTCTCGGGTGTCATGCCTCGCCGCCCGCGCTGGCGCCCGCGACCCGCGCTGGCGCGACGCCGGTGCGGGCGAGGGCCGTGCGCAGCCGTTCGCGCGTGGCCGGCGTGGCGCGCGTCAGCGGCAGGCGCAGCGCGTCAGCGCACAGCCCGAGCTGCTGCAGCGCGGCCTTGACCGGGATCGGGTTGCTCTCGACGAACAGCGCCTGCATCAGCGGCAGCAGGCGGCGCTGCAGGACCTGCGCCTCGGCCAGGCGGCCGGCGCGCGCGGTCTCGACCAGCGCCTTGCACTCGCGCGGCAGCACGTTGCCCAGCACGGACACCAGGCCGCAGCCGCCCGCGGCGATGGTCGGCAGCGCCAGGTTGTCGTCGCCCGCGAGCAGGCGCTTGCCGGGTGGCAGCGCGGCGGCGATCTCGACGATCTGCGCCAGGTTGCCGGAGGATTCCTTGACCGCGACCACCGCCGGCAGCGCCCAGAGCTGGGCCAGCGCGTCGGGCAGCAGGTTGAGGCCGGTGCGGCCGGGCACGTTGTAGACGATCAGCGGCAGGCCCGGCGCGGCCTCGGCGACCGCGCGGAAGTGCGCCAGCAGGCCGGCGGTGACGGGCTTGTTGTAGTACGGGGTGACCACCAGCGCGCCGTGCGCGCCCAGTTGCCGGGCGCGCGCGGCCATGGCCGCAGCCTGCGCGGTCGAGTTGCTGCCGCAGCCGGCCACGACCGTGCAGCGGCCGGCCTCGGCGAGGCAGGCCTCGATCAGGGCGTCGCGCTCGGACGCCTCGAGCGTGGCGGCCTCGCCCGTGGATCCGAGGGGCACCAGGCCATCGGCGCCGCCCTCCACCACGTGCCGCACGAGGCGCCGGAAGGCGGGCAGGTCCAGCGTGCCGTCGTCCTGGAAGGGCGTCGCGAGGGCGACGAACAGGCCGCTGAAGTCGGTGCTCATGCGGAAGCCTCCCGCGCGGACGGGCGGGCGGCCGGGCGTGGCGCGGCGCGCGGCGCGTCCAGCCCCAGCACGTGGCGCGCGAGCCGCAGGTTGAGGGTCAGGCCAAGCGACAACTCGTCCGTCGTGATGCGTTCATCCGCGGTGTGCGCCAGCAGGATGGAGCCCGGACCGGCCAGCGCCAGCGTGCCGTCGGGCACCAGGACGCGCAGGCGCGGCGCGTCGCTGCCGAAGGGCACGGGCGCGGCGTCGAAGCCGGGCAGGGCCGGGAAGCGGTCGGGCTCGCTGCGCGCGAGCACGTCGAGCACGCCGTCTCCGGCGCCGGGCGGCGGCGCGAGCGCGCGCGCGCGCTGCAGGAAGTCGCTGCCGGGCACGGTGCGCACGAAGAGCTGGGCGCGCGCGTGCGCCGGCACGACGTTGAGCGCCTCGCCGCCCTGCAGCAGCCCGAGGTTCCAGGTCTCCTCGCCCAGGTGCTCGTCGCGCCGGCCGGTCAGTGCGCGCAGGCGCGCCAGCCAGTCCAGCAGCGGCCAGATGGCCGAGCGGCCGCGCTCGGGCGTGCCGCTGTGCGCCGCGATGCCGCGCGTCGTGAGCGCGAGCTGCAGCGCGCCGCGCTGCCCGGTGGCCAGGCGCGCGTCGGTGGGCTCGCCGTTGACCAGCCCGCGCGCGGCGCGGAAGGGCGGCAGCGTGGCGGCGGCGTGCCTGGCGCCGTCGCTGTCGGTCTCCTCGCCCACCACGCCCAGCCAGGCGAGGCCGTGCGCGCCCGGGCCGCAGGCGTCGTCGCGCAGCAGCGCGCGGATGGCGGCGAGCTGGCAGGCGACCTGGCCCTTGGCGTCGCACGCGCCGCGGCCGTGCAGCTCGGCGCGCGCGCCGTCGAACGCCACGCGCGGCGGCAGGAAGGGCGGCACCGTGTCCACGTGCGTGGAGAAGACCAGCTCGGGCTCGCCCCACGTGGCCAGCACGTTGCTGCGGCCGGACGCCACCCGGTGCAGAGCGACGTCGGCGCCCAGCTCGCGCAGCACGGCCAGCAGGACGGGCAGGCCGGCGTCCTCGCGGCCGGTGGTCGTGTCGACCGAGCACAGCGCCTCGAGGCGGTCGAGCATCCAGGCGACGTCGGCCGCGTGGGCCGCGGGCAGGGCGGCGGAGTCGGGGGTGAGGCGCACGGGTGTCCTGGCGGCGCCGGTCCGGAAGGGACGTCCGCCGCGCGGCGGTCGAGCCGCCGGGCAGCCACGGCGAGCCATTTCCTCCTGACGCCGGCGGACAGCGTGGCACGCCCGCACTTCGGGCTCAAGCGGCGGGCGGGAAGCGGGCGTCGCGCGTCGGGCTTCCGGCCCGTTCGACAGCCGCGCCGTTGACCGCCGCCGGCGCGGCCCGCATCCTCGCGACGTGAGCGGCCCCGACGCCACCGCCGTCCTGCTCGAGCGTCTGCGCGCCGGCGCGCCGGGGGCCGCGGACGAGCTGGTGCTGCGCCATGCGCCACGCCTGCGACTGTGGGTGCGCGCCCGCCTCGGGCCTGCGCTGGCCCGCCGGCTCGAGGTCGAGGACGTGGTGCAGGAAACCTGGCTGCGCGTGCTGCCGTCCCTGGCCGGCTTCGAGGCGCGCGGGGAGGCAGCCTTCCTCAAGCTGCTGGTCACCGTGGCCGGACACGTGCTGGCCGACACGGCGCGTGCGGCGCGGGCCGCCCGGCGCGGCGCCACCCCCCTGCACCTCACGCGCGGCGGCAGCGGCAGCGGCGTGCCCGAGAGTCGCCTGCCCGGCGCCGCGCCGGGGCCGCTGACGGCAGTGCTGCTGTCCGAGCAGGACCGCCGCCTCGAGGCCGCCCTGGCCAGCCTGCCGGCCGAGCAGCGCCGCATCATCCGCCTGCGCCAGATGGAGGGCCTGCCCGCCGCCGAGGTCGCCCGGCGCCTCGGCCGCACGGAGGGCGCCGTCCACGCCGCCTACCGCCGCGCCCTCGACGCCTGGGCCCGGGCCACCGGGAACGGCCGGTGAGAATCGCCCGTCGATTCGGCGCCCGTTTCGCGCTCCTTCCTGCGGCCCCCCCGCGGAGGACGCGCGCATGACCAGCCCCAGGACCGAAGACCTGCTCGACCGCCTCGTGGGCGACTACGCCGACCGCCTCGCCCGTGGCGAGACGGACGCGCGCGAGGCCCTGCTGGCCGCCCACCCAGCGCTGCGCGAAGAGCTGCTGCGCTGCTTCCGCATGGTCGAGGCCGGGCGCGCGCCGGCCGGCGGCGAGGCGCCGCGCGAGGGCGAGGCCCTGGGCGAGTTCCGCCTGCTGCGCGAGATCGGCCGGGGCGGCATGGGCGTGGTCTACCTGGCCGAGCAGCCCAGCCTGAAGCGGCGCGTGGCGCTCAAGGTGCTGCGCCGGCACCTCACGCTGGAGCCGCGCCATGTCGACCGCTTTCGCCGCGAGGCCGAGGCAGCCGCGCGCCTGCGCCACCCCAACGTGGTGCCCGTTCACGGCGTCGGCGAGCAGGACGGTCACCACTGGATCGCGATGGAGCTGGTCGAGGGCCCCACGCTGGCCGACGTCGTGACGCGGCTCGCGGCCGCGGGCCACCCGCCCACGCCCGCCGACCTGGCCCGCGAAGCCGGCGACCCGGCCCTCGCGCGCGAGGCCAGCTACGCGCACGCCGTCGTGCGCCTGCTGCGCCCGGCGCTGGACGGCCTCTCCGCCGCGCACGCCGCGGGCCTCGTGCACCGCGACGTCAAGCCCGGCAACATCCTGCTGGCGCGCGGCGGCCGGCCGCTGGTGGCGGACTTCGGCCTGGCCAAGGGCGAGGGCGACCTCGCGCTCTCGCTGTCCGGCGAGCCGCTGGGCACGCCCTACTACATGTCGCCCGAGCAGGCCGACGCCGCACACCGCCAGGTGGACGCGCGCACCGACGTGTATTCGGCCGGCGTCGTGCTCTACGAGCTGCTGGCGCTGAAGCGGCCCTTCGAGGGACGCACCAGCGTCGAGGTCCTGTCGCGCATCCTGCACGAGGCGCCGCCGCGCCCGGCGGCCGTGTCGGGCGCGCTGCCGCGCGGGCTCGAGGCCGTCGTGCTCAAGGCCATGGCCAAGCGGCCCGAGGAGCGCTACGCGTCGATCGACGAGCTGGCCGCCGACCTGCAGTGCGTCCTGGACGGACTGCCGGTGCGGGCGCGCGCGCCGGCCGTGTGGCGCGCCGCGCTGGCGGCCGTGTTCCTGCCGGGACTGGGCCTGAACCGCGGCCGCTTCGAATGGCGCAGCGCGACCACGATCGGCGGCTGGCCGCTGGTGCACATCGCCACGGGCGTGAACCCGGCGACCGGCCGTCCGCGGGTGGCGCGCGGCATCGTCGCCATCGGCAACCTGGCCGTCGGCGTGTTCGCCGGCGGCGGGCTGAGCCTGGGCGTCTTCAGCTTCGGCGGGCTGGCCGCCGGGCTCTTCGCCCTCGGTGGACTCGCGGCGGGTGGCGTCGCACTCGGAGGCCTGGCCGTCGGGCTGGTGGCGTTCGGCGGCGTCTCGGCGGGCGTCGTCGCGGTCGGCGGGCGCGCGTGGGGCTGGCTGTACGTGCTCGCGGGCGAGGGCAGCGCGCGCTGGGTCATCGACCACGCGCGGCGCGATCCGGAGGCGCTGTGCTTCTTCGAGACCTGGGCGCCGTGGATCGTCCGCAGGTTGCTGGGCGGAGGGTGAGGGCCCTCACTCCCACTCGATCGTCGCCGGCGGCTTGCTCGAGATGTCGTAGACCACGCGGTTCACGCCGCGCACCTCGTTGATGATGCGGCTGCTCACGCGCGCCAGCAGCTCGTACGGCAACTGGCTCCAGTCCGCCGTCATGAAGTCGTCCGTCTGCACGCAGCGCAGCGCGAGCACGTTGGCGTACGTGCGCCCGTCGCCCATCACCCCCACCGAGCGCACCGGCAGCAGCACGGCGAAGGCCTGGCTCGTACGCGCCATCCAGCCCGAGGTCTCGAGCTCCTCGCGGAAGATGGCGTCGGCCGCCTGCAGCACGGCCACGCGCTCGGCCGTGACCTCGCCGGGGATGCGCACCGCGAGGCCGGGCCCGGGGAACGGGTGGCGGTTGACGATCGCGGCCGGCAGCCCGAGCAGCGTGCCCAGCCGCCGCACCTCGTCCTTGAACAGCTCGCGGAAGGGCTCGATGAGCTGGAACTTCAGGTCGGCCGGCAGGCCGCCGACGTTGTGGTGCGTCTTGATCGTGGCCGTGGGGCCGCCGTGCGCGGCGACGGACTCGATCACGTCCGGGTACAGCGTGCCCTGCGCCAGGAACTGCGCGTCGCCGAAGGCGCGCGCCTCGCGCGCGAAGACGTCGATGAAGATCTTGCCGATGCGGCGGCGCTTCTCCTCGGGGTCGGTCACGCCGGCCAGCGCGCCGAGGAACTCGGCGCCGGCGTCCACGGCGCGCAGCGGGATGCGGTAGGCGCCGGCGAAGGTGTCCGCCACGGACTGCGCCTCGCCCTGCCGCAGCAGGCCGTTGTCCACGAAGATGCACTGGAGCTGGTCGCCCAGGGCGCGGTGCAGCAGGACGGCCAGCGTGGAGCTGTCCACGCCGCCCGAGAGGCCGCAGATGACCTGGCCGCGGCCCACACGCGCGCGCACGGCGGCGCTGGTCTCCTCGAGGAAGCTGCCCATCTGCCAGGAGCTGTCACAGCCGCAGCGCTCGTGCAGGAAGTGCGCCAGGATGGCGGCGCCGAACTGGGTGTGCGTGACCTCGGGATGGAAGAGCAGGCCGAGGTAGCGGCCGTCCAGGCCCTCGACGGCGGCGAAGGGCGCGCCGTCGCTCTGCGCCAGCGCCTTGAAGCCGGCGGGCAGGCGCGTGATGCGGTCGCCGTGGCTCATCCACACCACCGACTTGCCCGGCGCGCCCGGCAGGCCCTCGGCGCGCAGCTCCGCGCGGCCGTACTCGCCGCCGTGCCCGCCCTCGACCTGGCCGCCGAGCGCGGCGACCGTGGCCTGGAAGCCGTAGCAGATGCCCAGCACCGGCACGCCGAGGCGCAAGAGCGTCGCGTCGAGCTGCGGCGCGCCGGGCTCGTAGACCGAGCGCGGGCCGCCCGAGAGGATGATGCCGCGCAAGCTGGCGCGGTCGCCGGCGATGGTCTCGAGCGGCGTCGTGCACGGGTGGATGCGGCAGAACACGCCCTCCTCGCGCACGCGACGCGCGATGAGCTGCGTGAACTGGCTGCCGAAATCGACGATGGCGACGGTCGGGCGCTGGCCGGGCGCGGCGGGACGCACGGGGAGCGCGGCGGCGGGCCGGGGCACGGGGCCGGGCGCGGTCGGGTTCATCGATTCACCTGGTAGTTCGGCGCCTCCTTGGTGATCTCGATGTCGTGCGGGTGGCCCTCGATGACGGAGGCGGCCGAGACGCGCACGAAGCGCGCGTGCTCGCGCAGCTCGGCCAGCGTGGACACGCCGAGGTAGCCCATGCCGGAGCGCAGCCCGCCCACCAGCTGGTAGACGAAGGGCGCCAGCGGCCCGCGGCTGGGCACCAGGCCCTCCACGCCCTCGGGCACCAGCTTGTCGGTGGCGGCCACGTCCTGCTGGCCGTAGCGGTCCTTGCTGCCGTCGATCATCGCGCCCAGCGAGCCCATGCCGCGCACGGTCTTGTAGCTGCGGCCCTTGTAGAGCACGGCCTCGCCGGGGCTCTCGTCCAGGCCGGCGAAGAGCGCGCCCAGCATGGTGCAGCTCGCGCCCATGGCCAGCGCCTTGACGATGTCGCCGCTGTGCCGGATGCCGCCGTCGGCGATGACCGGCACGCCCGCGGGGCCCGCGACCGAGACGGCCTGCGCGATGGCCGTGAGCTGCGGCACGCCCACGCCCGCGACGACGCGCGTGGTGCAGATGCTGCCGGGGCCGATGCCCACCTTGATGCCGTCCGCGCCGGCGTCGATCAGGTCGCGCGCGGCGTCGGCGGTGGCGATGTTGCCGGCCACGACGTCGATGTCGAAGCGCTGCTTGATGGCGCGCACCGTCTCCAGCACGTTGGCGCTGTGTCCGTGGGCCGTGTCCACCACGATGACGTCCACGTCGGCCTCGACCAGCGCCTCGACGCGCGCGAGGTCGTGCACGCCCACGGCCGCGCCCACGCGCAGGCGGCCGCGGGCGTCGCGGCAGGCGTCGGGCCAGCGCGCGAGCTGGTTGATGTCGCGCATGGTGATCAGCCCGGCCAGCGCGCCGTCGCGGTCCACCAGCAGCAGCTTCTCGATCTTGTTGCGGTGCAGGATGTCCTTGGCCTGCTCCAGCGTGGTGCCGGGCGGCGCGGTGACCAGGCGCGTGGTCATGACCTGCGCCACCGGCGTGGCGTCGTCGCGGTGGAAGCGCAGGTCGCGGTTGGTGAGGATGCCGACCACCTTGCGCCCGTCGACGATCGGCAGGCCCGAGATGTTCTGGCGCGTCATGATCTCGCGCGCCTCGCCGATGACGGCGCCGGGCGGCAGCGTGACCGGGTCCGTGATCACGCCGTGCGCGCTGCGCTTGACCTTGGAGACCTCGCGCACCTGGTCGGCGGGCTTGAGGTTCTTGTGGATCACCCCGAGGCCGCCCGACTGCGCCAGCGCGATGGCCAGGGCCGACTCGGTCACGGTGTCCATGGCGGCGGACACCAGCGGGACGTTCAGCGCCACGCGGCGCGTGAGCAGCGTGCGCGTGGAGGCCTGGCTGGGCAGGACGTCGCTGCGCCGCGGCAGCAGCAGCACGTCGTCGAAGGTGAGGCCTTCCATGACGATGCGCGCGAGCGGATCGAAGGACGGCTGGCCGGAGCTGGAGGAAGCGGCGCTCATCGAGGGGCCGCGGGCAGGGGTGGCGTGCGGCGGAAGGAGCTGTTCCATCGGGAGATTGGAACACACTCCGCGCACTGCAGAAAGAACCCGGGCCCCCAGGGGGCGAACCCCCTGGAGGCCCGGGCCGTGGGAGAAGGAGGAGAGTGAACCATGCTTCGGTCTGCGGCAGGGGTGACTTGATCGGCGGCCCGCGAAGTGCGGATCAGTCGTCCTGCCACACCGATGGATGCCGCCAGCTGCCCGGGGAAAAGGCCTCCGGCGGCAGTTCCCAGCCCGGGTACAGGCGCCGCTCGCCCTCGGTCAGGGAGATGCCCAGGGCGGGCCCGGGGATGCCCCAGCCGCCCTGGTCCAGCCAGCGGCGGTAGGTGCCCTTGAACCAGGAGTCCGGCGCGCCCGGGAGGGACTGCAGGCGATGGGTCAGGTCGCGGAAGGTCGCGTCCAGGGATGGCCGGCGCGACGGGTCTTCCTGGGCCACGACGGCGTACCAGTGCCGGGCCTGCACCAGCGCACGCTCCTGCTCCGCGCCCTGCACGCCGTTGGCGTGGCGGCGCGCGGAGTCGGCCAGGCGGATGATCAGCGCCACGTCGACGGCCTCGTCCTCGCGCACGCGCTGCTCGAGCGCTTCCACGGCGCGCAGGAGCTGGCCCGAGCGGTCCAGCGCGAACTGCAGGCGCAGGAACGGCTCGTCGGCGTCGGGCGTGGCGCGCACGGCGGTCAGGTAGGCCTCGGCCGCTGCGTCCCAGCGGCCCAAGGCCCCCAGCACGTCGCCCTCGTCCACCATCAGATCCACGCTGTACGGAGCCAGCTCCCGCGCGCGGCGCACATGCAGGAGCGCGGCGTCCGGCCGGCCGCGCTGGCGCTCGAGCAGCGCCTGGGCGCGCTCGGGGTGGTAGGCGCCGGTTCGGAGGGCGCCGACCCGGCCGTACAGGGCCAGCGCCTCGTCCAGGCGCCCGGCACGCGCAGCCTCGCCGGCGCGCGCCATGATCCAGCTGGCCGGCAGGCGCACGGCCGCGAGGCCCGCCGCCAGCACGCCGGCCAGCAGCGTGACCGCTCCCAGCGTGCGCGAGCTGCGCGCGAGCTGCAGCGCACCGTCCCGCTGCAGCGCGCCGCACAGGCCCAACAGCCACGCGAACTGCGCCTGCGTGGCGGCCAGCGCCAGCGGGACCTCGAAGCAGCCGCCCGCGACCAGCACCGCGAGCATGCCGCCCAACGCCGCCAGCACGGCGAAGCGCTGCATCTCGGTGTGGCCCGCGAGGCCGCGCGCCAGCAGCAGCGCCACGCCGGCCAGCAGGCCGAGCAACAGCAGCAGGCCCGGCAGCCCGGTCTCGGTCAGCACCTGCAGCGCGTCGTTGTGCGCGTGCGGCTTGGCGACCTGGTAGTGCTCGAAGCGCGGGAACTCGACCGGGAAGTTGCCGGCGCCGACGCCCCCCAGCGGACGCTCGGCCGCCATCTCCAGCGCCTTGCGCCACAGGATCGGGCGGAACGACGCGTCCTCGAGCTGCAGGCCGGTCAGCCTGACCGTCGCGTAGTACAGGTCCTTGGCGGCCCCGCGCGCGGCGTCCGACAGCGGCAGCAGCGCGCCAGCCAGCACCAGCGCGCCGGCCAGCAGCAGCGCGCGTCGCCCCGGCGGTTCCGCGCGCTGCAGCCGCGGCCGCAGCAGGAACAGCGCGCCCGTGACCAGCACGGCCAGCAGCGCGGCCAGCAGGCCCGCGCGGCTCTCCAGCAGCCCGAGGTACACCAGCAGCAGCAGCAGCGTCGCCAGCCAGCCCGCCGTGAGCCCCCAGCTCGCGGCCGCCAGCACGCCGGCGATGGCCAGCGGCAGCAGCGTGGTCACGAAGCCGGCAGCCATGTTGTTGTGCACGAAGAGCTGGCTGGCGTGCTTGGCCTCCGTGCTCCCCAACGTCTCCCGCACGCGCAGCAGCAGCAGCGCGTCGACGGCCACGGCCAGCAGTCCCGCGGCCAGCAGCGCCAGCAGCCAGCGCCGCGCCGCCGCCGGCTCCTGCACCTCGGCCCGCACGCCGCGCGCGACGCCCGCCAGGCCGACCAGCCCGAGGACCCGCGACAGGCCCAGCGCCGGATTGGTGGCCCACGCCAGCGAGGCCGCGCTGAAGGCCGCCAGCAGCAGCAGCAGCGCTTCGGGTCCCGTGGCGCGCGGCACCGGCCGCCCGGCGACGACGGCCGCGCCCTCCAGCGCCAGCAGCGCCCCGCCCACCAGCGCCAGCAGCCCGGCCTTGGTCGCCTGCGTGTCCGCGCCGAACGGGTCCACGGCCAGCGGCACCAGCAGCGCCAGGACCAGCAGCGTGCGACGGACGGCGACCGGTGCGCTCATGCGCGCATCATCCGCGCCGGGCACGCGGGTTGAAGCCCCTGCCGGTAGCCGCTCCCCTGGGGGTTTGCGAGACTTCCGACCCATGAGCGGCTTGTCCGACCACGCGCGCCAGCAGGTGGAGATGCACCGGCAAGTGGCGCACATGTACCGCCGCCGCTCGCAGTGGGCCTGGGCCGAGGCCTTCCAGGACGAGCGCAACGCGCTGCTGGAAAGCCTGGCTCCCGAGCGCCCCGCGGGCACCGCGCTGGACCTCGGCTGCGGCACGGGCGTCATGCTCGACCGGCTGGGCCGGCGTTTCCCGCGCGTGCTGGGCCTCGACCTCAGCCAGGAGATGCTCGAGGGCTTCGACCTCTCGCGCCTGCGCGCCGGCCTGAGCGTGGCGCTCCTGCGCGGCGACATGGGCGCGCTGCCGCTGCGCTCCGGCTCGGTGGACGTCGTGGTCTGCCGCTCGGCCCTGCACCACATGCAGGACGAGGCCGCCGTGCTGGCCGAGATCGCGCGCGTGCTCCGGCCCGACGGCCGGCTGGTGCTGGGCGAGCCGGCCAACGACAACCTGCTCACGCGCGCGGCACGCGCCTGGGTCAGGCGCCGCCCGAGCTACGGCAAGATCCACACCATCGACCGCGCCTACACGCGCGCACAGCTGCGCGCGCTGCTCCACGCGGCCGGCCTGCGCGTCGTGCGCGAGGTGCGCTTCGGCTTCCTGGCCTACCCCCTGTGCGACAACCCCGAGCTGGTGCCGCTGCTCAAGTACCTGCCGGGCGCGGGCACGCTGGCCGCCCTGCTGCGCGCCATCGACCGCCTGCTGGCGCGCGTGCCGCTGCTGCGCACGCAGAGCTGGTACACCCTGCTCGAGGTGGTGCGCGCCGACGCCGGGGCCGCGCGGGCGTGAAGAAGCTCGTCATCGCGGCGCTGGTCTCGGCCGTGCTGATCGGGGTGCTCGCCAGCTTCACCAGCCTGGACTGGACCCGAGTGGGCGGCAGCCTGCTGCACCTTGACCCGACGCTGGCGGCGGCCGCCTTCGGCGTCTACGCGCTGTCCTTCGCCGGCCGCGGGCTGCGGCTGGCGATCCTGCTGCCCGGCGCGGGCTCGCGCCTGCACATGGCTTCGATCGCCACGCGGCACATCTTCCTGGCCGTCGTGCTGCCGGCCCGCACCGGCGAGGCCAGCCTGCCGGTGCTGCTGTCGGTCGAGTGCGGCCGACCACTGGAGGAGGGCGTCTCGATGCTGGCCCTGCAGCGCGTGCTGGACCTGGCCTGCGTGGCCTTCTTCCTGGTGGCGGGCGTGCTGCTTTCGGGCGCGGGCGCTGACGCGACCGCCATCCTGCCGCGCGCGGCGACGGTGCTGGCGCTGCTGGTCGCGGGCGTGCTGCTGCTGCGCCCGGTGTGCACGCGGCTGGCCGGCCTGTCCGGGAGCACGCGGCGCCCGGTGGCCTTCCTCGGCCGCGCGGCCCGGCACGTCGCGGCCCTGGGCTGGCGCCAGCTCCTGCTGGCCACGGCCACCTCGCTGGCGACGTGGCTGTGCACCTACGCCGCCTGCTGGCTGCTGCTGCTCTCGCTCGCCACCCCCGCCGCGCTGGGCGACGCCGTGCGCGTCAGCTTTCCGGTCAGCCTGATCGGCACCACCGGTCTGCACCTCTCGGCCGTGCTGCCCGTCAGCCCGCTGGCCGGCGTGGGCACGTGGGAGCTGGGCTGGGTCGCCGGCTACCGGCTCGCCGGCCTGACCGAGGACGCCGCGCTGGCCTCGGCGATCGTCTCCCACGCCCTGATCCTGGGCTTCATCGTGCTGCTGGGTGGCGTCGCCTGGCTGATTCGACCCGCACGGTGACGTCGTCGTGGTCAGCGGTCGGGCCTGGGCTGGAGGCGCGCTGGCGCCTCGGCTTGCCTTCAGGAAGCAGGCGCTGCGCGCCTGGCTTCCTGAGGGCTGCGAACGAGTCGCCAGCACGCCTCCAGCCCAAGCCCGACCGCTGACCCGCGACGACGTCCGCGGGGTTGGAGCGCGGGCGTTAAGCGCGTGCCGCGAGTCGCTCGCGGGCGGAGGCTCCGTTCCGGTGCATGAATCGTCCTCGCTGCCGTGCCGCCTGCGGCGGCGTCGCGATTCGCCGCGGGCCTGGCTGTGGGTCTGAAGCGAGACCTCCGCGAGATGCGCTTCGGCACACTCCTCGACAGCGCGTACCACCGGCGGCTCCCGCGTGCGGGGTGAGGTACCCTCGCGGCGTCGGGGGCGGCGCCGGCAGCGGGCGCCGCTGGGCGGACTCGGAGACTGCGTGACCGACCTGTGCGCACCGGGCCGCGGCGTCGGTCCCCGCGGCTCGCGCAGCACGAGATCAGCGTGGCCGGCGTGCGCGCTCCGGGGGCGCCGCGCAGCGGCGCCTCCTGAGCCCGTGTTCACGGCGCAGCCGGTTCTCGTCGTGCGCGGGAGCTTCGGCCGCCCGCTGCGCAGGGGCTGGGGCCCCAAGGCGGCGGGCGGCCGAGGCGAACGCGCGGGGAACGCCCAATGCCGGTCACCGTCTCGACCGCCCGCACCCCCGAAGCCTCGCGACTCGCCGACCCCGTGCGCGCGGGCGTCGTCGCGGGTCAGCGCGCCTCCAGCCGAAGCTCGCTCGCTGACCTCGACGACGCCTGCGCGTGGTGGTCGGGGTGACTGGATTCGAACCAGCGGCCTCAGCGTCCCGAACGCTGCGCTCTACCAAACTGAGCCACACCCCGACGATCGGGAAGGGGGCCTAGGATGACGCCCGCACCCGCCGCGCGCAAGCCCGGGCGGGTCGCCAGGGTTCAGGCGCCGAGCTTGACGAACACGCCGCGGTTCTCGCGGGCGAGCTTCTGCAGGTCCTCGCCGCCCTGCTCGCCCACGAAGATGACGTGGATCTGCACGCCGCGGTAGGCGTTGACGCGCTGGACCTCCCGGCGGATCTCGTTCATGTCGACGGTCTTGCCGACCGTGGGCTCGCCGTCGGTCAGGAAGAAGATCGTGTCGAGCGGCAGGCGCGACTCCTCGGTCACGTAGGTCTGCGGATGGCGCACGTCATCGACGGGCTCGCCCAGCGCGGTCATCAGCGCCAGGTAGGTGTTGGTCGAGCCCACGTTGTCCGGCGCGAGCGTCTCCATTCCGGTGGCCAGGCCGAACGAGGTGCCGCCCTGCTTGAGGCCCAGCGGCTGGAGCTTGGACACCCAATCCGAGGCGCCAGCCTTGTTGAGGATGGTCGCGCGCTGCGGGTCCTTCTTCCAGGAGCGCACGTCGGTCGCGAAGGCCACGATGTTGAGGGTCGTCGTCTCGGGCAGGTCGGTGATGGTGGCGATCAGTTCGTCCTTGACGATGGCCAGGCGCTGCAGCGACGAGTACGTGCGCCCGGTCATCTTGAGGCGCTCGGGGTCGCCGAAGGGCGTGTCCATCGAGCCCGAGACGTCGATCACGAACAGCAGGTTCTCCGACTTGGTCTCGATGGTCAGGAACTGCCTGGTCGATGCCGACTTGCGCCCGGCGAACGTGCCGCCCTTGGAGCGCGCCGCCTCCAGCGCGGCGAGGAACTTCTCCTTGTCCGGCACGATGAAGGTGGACTCGCTGCGCGCCCACCACTTCTTCCATTCCTCGACGGCGTCGCCGAAATGGTGGAACGTGAGCGTCTCCAGCGCCGTCTCGGCGTCGCCCCGCAGGCGGCCGTCCTCCACCTCCAGCGCGCGGATCAGCGGCCCGATGCCGGCCTTGAGGCGCAGGTTCGTGACGGCCTCGATGGCCCACAGCCGCGCGCGGCTGTCCGGGTGCGAGAACGCGCCCACGACGGCCGCTTGCGCGCCCTCGACCGAGCCGATCCGGACCAGCGAGTCCAGGGCCGCGAGCGCCATGGTCCCGTCAGGATCCGCCGCCAGCGCGGACAAGGCGGCGCAGGCGGCGGGGTTCTTCAGGTTGCCCAGCGCGGCCACGGCCGCCAGGCGCAGCGTCAGGTCCTTCTCGCCGAGCAGCGCGGTGCAGGCGTCGTAGGCCCAGGCGTGACCCATGCCGCCCAGCGCCTCGGCCGCGCCCGCACGCAGCAGGGTCTTCCTGGACAGCTTGCGCTCGAGCAGCACGTCGTCGCACAGCCAGCGCGCGATCTCCTCCTTGCGGTACGTCGCCAAGGCCTCGATGGCCGAGCGGCGCACGCTGAAGTCCTCGTCCTCGAGCGCCACCAGCAAGGTCTGGGCCGCCTCCAGCGTGTCCAGGCCACGCATCTCCAGCACGGCCTCGTAGCGCTCGCGCGGCGCCTCGGACCTGGCGTAGACCTTGCGGAACAGGGCCACCGTCTCGGACGAGCCGTCCACCTGCAGCGGCGGCAGGAGCGGCAGGCAGACGCAAGCGAGCAGCGTGGGCAGGCGGGTCATGCGGCCCATGGTAGTCGCTGTCGGCGCACCGGTGAAGTGCGCCTGCGGCACCGCTAGAGTGACCCGCCATGCAGCCCGAACCGGCTTCCGCACCCGTCGACAAGCCCTTGGCCTGCGACGAGAGCCATTGGCTGCCCGGCGAGGCCAGCACCCGCCGCTACGCGCGGCTCGTGCGGCTGCATCGCTACGACCTGCCCAGCGCCGTGGCCATGGTCTTCGCCCGCGGCACCGCGCCGGACGAGGTGCGCCGGGTCGAGCGCAGCACGCGGCTGCTCGCCCGTGCCGGCCTGCCGGTGCCCGTCATCTACGACAGCGACCCGCAGCGCGGGTGGATCCTGCAGGAGGATCTCGGCGACGTCTCGCTGGCGGCCGCGCTGGGCGCGGGCCAGCCCGCCGACGAGCTGTACGCCGAGGCGCTCGGCCTGCTGCCGCGCGTGGCCGCGCTGGGCGTCCTGGACACCTCGCCGGCGCCGCCGCTGGACGCCGCGCGCCTGCGGCGCGAGCTGGACCTGTTCGTCACCACGGCTCTCGCGCTGGACGGGCCGCCCGGCGCAGGCCTGCAGCGCGACCTCGAGCAGCTGGTCGAGGCCTGCTGCGCCACGCCGCTGGTCCTGTGCCACCGCGACTACCACGCGCGCAACCTGCTGTGGCACGGCGGCCGACTGCGGGTCATCGACCACCAGGACGCCCTGCCCGGCCCGGCGTCCTACGACACGGTGTCGCTCGCCTACGACCCCTACGTGGACTTGCCCGACGCGCTGCGCGACCGGCTGGCCGATGCGGTCGAGGGCCGCGTGCCCGTCGCCGTGCAGCGCCTGTGCAAGGCCATCGGCACCTACGCCGGCAAGGGCGGCGCGTGGCGTGCGTGGATCGCGCCGGCCGCACGCCAGGCGCGCCGGCTGCTGCGCGAGGCCCGTCCGGTCCTGCCCGTGCTCGACGCGGCGCTCGCCCCGCTGGCCGTCGCACGCCCGTGAACGCGCCGCGCCAGGCGCTCGTCCTGTGCGCGGGCGAGGGCCGCCGGCTGCGCCCGCTCACCGAGCGCCGCCCCAAGCCGCTGCTGCCGCTGCTCAACGTCCCGCTGCTGCAGCACGCGCTGCAACGCCTCGCCCGCGCGGGCGTCGAGCGCGTCGCGCTCAACGCCTGGCACCTGGCCGACCAGATGCGAGCCGCCGCCGACGACGCGCCCGCGGGTCTGCAACTCCACGTGCGCTGCGAGCCGCAGCTGCTGGGCACGGGCGGCGCCCTGTGGAACCTGCGCGACTGGATCCGCGACGAGCCCCTGCTGGTGCTGGCGGGCGACATCCTGGCCGACTTCGACTTCCCGGCACTCCTGCGGCACCATGGCGCCGCGCGCGCCGAGGCCACCATGGCGCTGACCGCCGCCGCCGACGTCGCCCGCTACGGGGCGGTCGAGCTGGACGCGGACGGGCTGCTCACGGACATCGTCGGCACGCTCGGGCGGCCGGGCGCACGCGCGCTGGTCAACGCCAGCGCGCACATCCTCGAGCCCGCCTTCCTCGCCCGCCTGCCGGCCGGCAGCAGCTGCCTGGTGCGCCAGGGCTACCTGCCGGCGCTGGCCGCGGGGGCGCGCTGCGCCGGCCATCTGCACGCGGGCGCCTGGACCGAGCTGGGCACGCCGCGCGACCTGCTGCTGGCGCAGCGCGCCGCGCTGGCCGGACGGCTGCCGATCGACCCGGCGCTGCTGGCCGCGGGCGGACGACGCGACGCAGCGCGCTCGCTGGTGCACGCCCGCGCCCGCGTGGCGCCGGACGCACGCCTCGACGGCGGCACCGTCGTGGGCCCGGACGCTTGCGTCGGCGCTGCCGCCCAACTGCACGGCTGCCTGCTGCTGCCCGGCGCGCACGTCGCCGCGGGCGCGCGCCACGTCGACGCCATCCTCGAGCCCGAGGCGGTCGCCGTCCCGTGAGCGGCCCGCGCATCCTGCTCGCCGTGCTGGCCATCGCGCTCGTCATGGCCTGGCTCGCGCTGGCCAGCGGCGGTGAAGACCTCGAGCGCGGCATGCAGGAGAGCGAGGCGGCGCTGCGGCAGCTCGAGGCCGAGCTGGAGGCGCTGGCCCCCGCCTACCAGGCGCTGCGCAGCCAGGGCCTGGTGCTGGGCCTGCGCGAGCAGCATGACCGCGTGCTCACGCTGCTGGCCCGGCACAAGGACCGGCGCGTGGAGGTCAGCACCGACCCGGACATCGACCCGCGCCAGCGCCTGCCGCTGCTGCGCGAGCTGGTGGTCGGCATCGACGAGACGCTGGCGCTGGCCGTGGTCCTGCACCGCACCGTGGAGGCCATCGTGGCCTTTCGGCGCGATGCGGCACCCACCCTCGAGGAGGCCCGCCGCCAGGCCGGCCAGCTGCTGGCCGTCGACCCGCCGCCCGACGACGACTGGACGACCCGGCGCGCCACGCTGGCCGGCAGCCTGGCCGAGCTGGAGCAGCGCCTGGCGCAGGCCGACCGCCAGCTGCGCGACAACCCCGAGCAGGGCGGACGGCTGGGCGACCGCACGCTGGCCGACCTGCGCACGCTGATCGACGAGCAGCGCACGCTGCTGCGCGCCGCCGGCGTCGAGCACTGATCAGCGCAGGTCGGGGCTCGCGGGCCACGCCGCGCGCAGCTCGTCCTCCGCGCTCTGCGCCTCGGCCGTGCGGCCCAGCGCGCGCAGCGCCCGCAGGCGCACGCTGAGCAGATCCGGATCCCACGGCCGCTCCGCCAGCCTTGGCGTGACGCGCTCGAGCGCCGCCGCCGGCTGCCCGCCCAGCAGGTCGGCCAGCCCGCGCAGCGCGGTCGCGCGCGGGTCGCGCGGCGACTGCGCCAGCGCGGCGTCCAGCGCCACCGCAGCCGCGGCCCCGCCCGCGCCGGCCGCAAAATCGCGCGCCAGCAGCGCCGCACCCCACTCGGTCAGCAGCTCCGGAGTCGGCTGGCGCGCGCAGGCGCGGCGCAGCTCCTCGGCGGCCTCGGCCGGCCGCTCCAGCGCGCGCAGCGCCCGCCCGCGCAGCAGCCGCAGTTCCGGCACGTCTTCGTCCGCGTGCGCCGCCGCGTCCAGGCGCGCCAGGGCTTCCGCAGGTCGTCCCTCCACGATGTCGGTGTTGGCCCGATCGAGCGCCACGATCAGCTCCATGTGCAGCCGTGGATCGACGGCCTCGCCCGTGGCCGCCACGGGCGGCCGGCTGCCGACGTAGCCGAGGGCGCGCAGCGTCGCATCGTCCAGCAGCGGCTCGGCCTCACCCGCCGGATGCGGGTCGGGCGCCGCCGCCACCAGGGCGTGCCGGTCAGCCGGGACGCCCGAGTTCTCCTGCGGGTCGGCTTGCAGGTCGTGCAGCGTCCAGCCCGGCGGACGGGCCTGCGGCGCGCCGACCAGCTGCAGCATGTCGCGGCGCACGCCCGCGAGCGGCGAGAAGCCGTAGTAGGTCCACGGCGCGCGCGCCTCGAGCGGCAGCGCGCGGCCCGGGCGTGGCTGCACCACCGAGGCGCCGTCCAGGTCGGCCAGCGCCGGCAGGCCCAGCACCTCGGACAGCGTCGGCGCCACGTCCAGCAGCGAGACGACGTCCGCACGCACCTGCCCCGGCGCCGCGAACGCGCGACCCGCGCCCCCGCGCAGCCAGGCGCACACCAGCGGCACGTGCAGCGTGGCCTGGTGCAGCAGCAGGCCGTGCGTCTCCTCGCCGTGCTCGCCCAGGCCCTCGCCGTGGTCCGAGACCACGACCACCAGCACGTCTCCGCGCGCGCGGGCCGCCACGCCGTCCAGCAGCCGTCCGAGCTGCGCATCGGCCCAGCGCACCTCGGACAGGTAGGCCGCGCGGTCGGCACCGGCAGGCGCGCCCGGCGCCGCGTACGGTGCGTGCGGGTCGAACAGGTGCACGAAGGCGAAGAAGGCCGGCCGCTCCCAGCCGTCCCAGGCCAGCGCGGCGTCCACGGTCGCATCGCCGCGGCGCTCCGTCGGCCGGGGCGGCCCGCCGGGGACGGCCAGCCGGTCGTCGTAGGTGTCGAAGCCCGGCGACAGGCCCAGCCGCCCGTCCAGCACGGCCGCGCTGACGAAGGCGCCGGTCGCGTAGCCGCGCCGGGCCAGGCGCTCGGCCAGCGTGGGCACGGGCAGCGGGCCGCCCCCGGCTCCGTTGACCGTCAGGCCGTGCCGGCCGGGGCGCAGCCCGGTCAGCAGCGACGCGTGCGCCGGCAGCGTCAGGGGCGCCACGCTGGTGGCGTGCGCGAAGCGCGTGCCGGCTGCCGCCAGCGCGTCGAGCCGAGGCGTCGTGGCCGCCTCGCGTCCCCAGGCCGACACGGCATCGGCACGCAGCGTGTCGATGCTGACCAGCAGCAGCGAGGGCGGCGGCTGCGAGCCGCTGCAGCCGGCCAGCGCCAGCCCCAGCAGGCACGCCGCGCGTTTCACGGCCGGCCCTCGACGTGCCGCAGCGTGCGCCGCTCGCCGTGCCGCACCGTCAGCCCCGTGGCGTCCAGGTGCTCCAGCAGCGGGATCAGGAACTTGCGCGTCGTGCCCAGCTCGTCGCGCAGGGCCGGGATGTCGATCGCGCCACCGCGCGCTCGGCCGTGGGCCGTGACCTGCGCGCGCATCCGGGCCAGCACGTCGCCCGCGAACCAGTGCTCGCCGACAGCCACGATCTCGCCGGCCACCTTGAGGCGCGCCAGCAGCGCGCGGCGCTCCTGGACGGGCAGGCTCTCCAGGGCCGCGTCGACCGGCGGCGGCGCGAGCCCGCCCGCGCGCAGCGCCGCCAGCAGCGCCGTCCGCGCCTGCCCGTGCGCCTCGGAGATCTGCGGGCGCCAGCCGCGCAGCCGCACGCGGCCGCCGGCCGCCGTCTCGAAGCGCGCGTCGCGCGCCAGCACCGCGGCCAGCAGCGCGTCGTCGGCCTCCACGCGTCGGCGCACCGCGGCCAGGTCGGCCCAGTCCTGCAGCGGGCAGGCGCGGTGCTCGGCGCGCAGCTCGCGCTCCAGCTCCTCGGCCAGTTCCTCGGCTGCGGCGCCGTCCACTAGGCGCTGGGCGTCCGGCGCCAGCAGCTCGCCCGCGGCTGCCAGCGGCGCGAGGCGCTCGCGCAGCTCGGCCGCGAGACGCCCGGTCTCCGCCGCCAGCTCGGCCAGCGTCAGGCCGCGACGGCCGGCCGCCGACAGCGCAACGCGCGCCAGGCGCAGCGGATCGCCCTGGGCTTCCAGGCGCTCGCGCGCCTCGAGCAGAACGCGCTCCTTGAAACGCTTGAGGCGGCCGTCCGTGCCGGCCAGCACCGTCCCGCCGCCCAGCACGGCCAGGCTGGCGGCATGCCGCAGGAGGTAGCGGTCGCCGGGCGCTGCGACCAGCGGGTCGTGCAGGCGCAGCTGCAGGAAGGCCTGCGTGCCGGGCGCGACCTCGTCGGCATGCAGCACCACGGCCGCGCCCAGGACCTCGGCCGTGCCGTGGTGCAGGCGCACCTCGGTGTTGTTGCGCAGCGGCGCCGCACCCACGTGCAGGTAGTGCACCGAGAGCCGCCTCCGCGCGGCGAAGACGCCCGGCGTGGCCAGCACGTCGCCGCGGCGCACATCGTCCTTCGAGGCCCCGCTGACGTTCAGCGCCGTGCTGTGGCCCGCGCGCCCGGCGTCGCACGCCGCACCGTAGGCCTGCACGCCGCGCACGCGCAGGCGCACGTCGCGGCCGACCAGCTCCAGCTCGTCGCCCGCCACCGCGCGGCCGCTCACGGGGACGCCCGTGACCACCGTGCCGTGCCCGGCGGCGGAGAAGACGCGCTGCACCGGCAGCCGGAACGGCCCGTCCTCGCCGCGCGGCGGCACCTGGTCCACCAGGGCGTCCAGCACCTCGCGCAGCTGCGGCAGGCCCGCGCCGGTGAGCGCCGAGACCGGCACGATGGGCGCGTCCTGCAGCAGCGTGCCGCGCAGCAGCGCCGCCACGTCCGCGCGCACCAGCTCGGCCAGCGCGGGATCCACGAGGTCGATCTTGTTCAGCGCCACCAGGCCCCGGCCCACGCCCAGCAGCTCCAGGATGGCAAGGTGCTCGCGCGTCTGGGGCATGACGCCGTCGTCGGCGGCCACCACCAGCATGACCACGTCCACCGAGGTGGCCCCCGCGACCATGTTCTTGACGAAGCGTTCGTGGCCCGGCACGTCGATGATGCCGACCAGCGCTCCGCTCGCGTGCCGGTAGGGCGCGAAGCCGAGGTCGATGGTCATGCCGCGCGCCTGCTCCTCGGCCAGCCGGTCGGGATCGACCCCGGTGAGCGCGCGCACCAGCGCGGACTTGCCATGGTCGATGTGACCGGCGGTGCCCACGATGACCTGCCGGATCGCGGTCATGCGCGCGCCCTCACGGCGCTCAGGACGGCGAGGCCTGCAGGATCTCGGGCAGGTAGACGATGCGGCTGCACACGCGGCACGTGACCAGCTCGCGGCCCGAGACCAGGCGGCTGCGGTCGTTGGGCGTGACCAGCGAGAAGCAGCCCTGGCAGATGTGGGTCTCGACCGGCGAGACCGCCTCGCCGAGGGCCTTGAAGGCGCGGTCGTACAGCTTGAGCACCTCGGCGTCGAGCGCGCGGCGGATCTGGGCGCGGCGCTCGTCGTGCGCTGCCAGCTCGGCCTGGTGCGCGGTCAACTCGTGCCGGGCGCGCTCCTCGAAGGCCTTGAACTCCGCCTGCGCCTCGACCAGCCGGCCGTCGGCCTCCTTGACCAGGCCCTCGCCCTGCTTGATGACCTCGAACTGCTCGAGGATCTGCTCCTCGACCTTGCCCTTCTCCTCCTTCTTGCGGGCGATCTCGCCGATGAGCAGGCCGTACTCCTGGTTGGTCTTGGCCAGCATCAGGTTGCCGTTGGCCTTCTGCAGCGCGCCCTCGCGCTCCGCCAGGTCCAGTTCGAGCGTCTTGAGGTGGCTGCGGAAGCCCAGCAGCTTGTGGCGCGCGGCCTCCAGGCCGTCCTTGGCCGCCGTCGTGTCCCGCTGGCGCGCATTGAGGATGCGCGGGACCGACTCGATCAGCAGGGTGGTCTGGGAGCGGAGGCGGTCGACATCGCGCAAGGCGACGAGGTGGAAGATCTGTTGCCGCTGCTCTTCGCGCGTCACGGTTCCTGGAACCAAGGGAGTCCGGAAACCTTACCAGACCGGGCCGCCCGGAACCAAGCGCCCCCGCCGCCGGGAAGTGCCGGCGGCCCCTGCCCGCGGGCGCCGGGCCGCCGGCGCGGCTCAGCCGGCGGCAGCCGAGTCGATGAAACCCTCGAGCAGCCGCGCGCGCACCGGGTGCTGCAGCTTGCGCACGGCCTTGGCCTCGATCTGGCGCACGCGCTCGCGCGTGACCTTGAAGATCCGCCCGACCTCCTCGAGCGTGTAGGTGTAGCCGTCGCCGATGCCGTAGCGCAGCTTGATGATCTCGCGCTCGCGGAAGGACAGGGTGTCCAGCACCGCCATGATCTTGTCCTTGAGCATCTCCTGCGCCGCCGCCTGCACCGGCGAGATGGCCGACTCGTCCTCGATGAAGTCGCCGAAGTAGCTGTCGTCGCCCTCGCCGATCGGCCGATCCAGCGAGATCGGGTGCTTGCTGATCTTCATCACCCGCTTGGCCTCCTCGATGGAGATGTCGCTGTTGCGCGCGATCTCCTCGATGGTCGGCTCGCGGCCCAGCGTCTGGACCAGCTTCTTGGTGACGTTGCGCAGCTTGCTCATCGTCTCGATCATGTGCACCGGGATGCGGATGGTGCGCGCCTGGTCGGCGATGCTGCGCGTGATCGCCTGGCGGATCCACCACGTGGCGTAGGTGCTGAACTTGTAGCCGCGGCGGTACTCGTACTTCTCGACCGCCTTCATCAGGCCGGTGTTGCCCTCCTGGATCAGGTCGAGGAAGGACAGGCCGCGGTTGCGGTACTTCTTGGCGATGGACACCACGAGGCGCAGGTTGCCCGAGGACAGGGCGCGCTTGGCCTCCTCGTACTGCGCGTACTTGTCGTCGATCAGCCGCAGGCGGATGGCCAGGCGCTTGGGGCTCTCGAGCGCCTGCACCTGCAGGACCTCGAAGTCGGCCTTCAGCTCCTTGCACTCGCGCGACTGCGCGTTGCCCTTGAAGTAGCGCAGCCGCCGCTCGAGGGTGGCCATCTCCTGGTGCTTCTCGCGCACCAGCTCGATCATCGGCCGCACTTTCTTGAGCTGGATCTGCAGCTCCTCGAGCAGGTCCGCGGCCTTGCGCCGACCCCACGCGATGCGGCGCACCAGCAGGCGGCGCTGGGCGGAGCTGCCCTTGGCCTCGAGGAAGCGCCGGTAGTCGTCGGTCAGGCGCGCGTGCAGCGCCTTGAGCGTGGCGATGCTGCCCTTGAGGCGCGCCGAGACCTCCTGCTTGCCCGGTTCGAAGCCGCTGGTCGAGACCTTGAGCGTGCGGTCGAAGGCCAGCCGGCCGCCCTCGACGTCCTCGATGATCTGGATGCCCTCGCGCACCGCGAAGCCCGTGGCCATGATCAGCTTGCGGAAGTGGCGGCGCGTGACCTCGATCTGGCGCGCCAGGCTGATCTCCTGCTCGCGCGTCAGCAGCGGGATCTCGCCCATCTGCGTGAGGTACATGCGCACCGGGTCGTCGATGCGCTCGGTGGGCGTGCCCTTGTCGGGCGCGTCCTCGGCCACCTCGGGTCGCGGGCGCGTCTCGCCCTCGTCGACCACGTCGGCCTCGTCCAGCACGTCGATGCGCAGCTCCTCCAGCAGCGAGAGCACCTCGTCGATGTTCTCGATGTCGCCGGGCAGGATCTGGTTCATCTCCTCGTAGGTCACGTAGCCGCGGGCGCGGCCCTGCTCGACGAGGATGCGGACGCTCGGGTCCATCTTGTCGATGGTGGCGGCCAGGTGGCCCGGGTCGTTCTCGGGATTGCTCACGTCAGGGGGACTCCGGGATCCGGTTGGAACGGCGTTGGATGCGTTGGACGGCGGTCGGTCATGCGGGTTCCTCCCGCGTCAGGCGGTCGGCGAGCGGGCGGCGGCGCAGCAGCTGCTCCACCTCGCGCAGGGCCTCGGGGTCGGCGGACAGCCCCGTACGTCCGAGGGCCAGCCTCCGCTGGGATTTGGCGCGCTCCTCCTGCGCCTGCCGGCGCAGGTGCTGCACGGCCTCCTCCCACGTCGCCACCACCGAACCCGGCGGCGCGAACAGGGCCCGGTCCAGCGCCGCGTGCCAGGCGCTGTCGCGCCCGGCGGCGGCCTGCAGCCAGTCCTCGGCGTCCAGCGCCTCGGGCCGCGCGGCCAGCAGCTCCTCGGCCAGGGCCAGCAGGCCCGCGACCGACGCCAGCGGCAGCGCGCCCTGCGCGCGCAGGTCGCGCAGCACCGTGATCCGCAGGGGGTCGTCGACCAGGCCGGCCACCGCCAGCAACTGCGATCGATCGAGCGCGCGCATGGGCGCGGCCGGCGCGCCGATGCGCACCACGCGCGGCGGCGCGACCACGGCCCCGCCGGCGCGACGCGCCAGCACCGAGCGCTCCAGGTCGCAGGCGCGCGCCACATCGGCCACGATGGTCTCGCGGCGCAGCGGATCCTGCAGCGCCGTCGACTGCCGCAGCACCTCGCGCGCCACGCCCTCGCGCACGCCCGGCTGGAGCGGGTCGGCGCGCTCCAGGCCGCGGCGGCACAGGTACTCGACCGAGCTCTGGCCGTTCAGCGCCAACAGCCGGTCGAAGTCCTCGCGCCCGCGGGTGGCAAACCAGTCGCACGGGTCCTTGCCCTCGGGCACGTTCAGCACGCGGCACTCGAGCCCCTCGGCCAGCACGAGCTGCACCGTGCGCTCGGCGGCCTGGCGGCCTGCAGGGTCGCTGTCGAAGACCAGCACCAGGTCCGAGACGCGCGCCTTGACCAGCCGCAGGTGCTCGGCCGTGAAGGCCGTGCCCATCGTGGCCACGGCCTCGTCCAGTCCGCGCTGGTGGGCCATCATCACGTCGGTGTAGCCCTCCATGACCACCAGCCGGCGCGTGCGCGCCAACGTGCGGGCCGCCTTGTCCAGGCCGTAGAGCAGGCGCCCCTTGCTGAACCAGGGCGTCTCGCGCGTGTTGACGTACTTGGGGCCGGCGTCCTCGGCCAGGCGCCGCGCGCCGAAGCCCACGAGGCCGCCGCTGGCGTCGCGGATGCCGAAACCGACGCGCCCGCCGAAGGCGGCCGTGAAGCCGGCGCCGTCCACCGCCGCCTGGTCCAGCCGCACCCCGCGCAGCCGCGCCAGGAAGTCGGACGCGATGAAGCCGATGTCGAAGCGCAGCAAGGTCTCGTCCTGGAAGCCGCGCCCGCGCATGTAGTGCAGCGCCGGGTTGTCCGGCGCAGCCGACAGCGCGCGCCGGAACTGCTCCAGCGCCAGCTCCAGCACGGCCCGGCTGCGGCGTGCCTGCTGGGCGCGGCGCTTGTCCTCCGGGCTGAGCGAGGCCAGCTCGACGCCGGCACGCGCGGCCAGCAGCTCGAGCGCCTCGCGGAAGGGCAGGCCGCGCGACTTCATCACGAAGCTGATCGCGTCCCCGCCCGCGCCGCAGCCGAAGCACTTGAACATGCGCCGGCGCGGCACGACGTGGAACGAGGGCGTGGCCTCCTGGTGGAACGGGCAGCAGGCCCACAGGTCCTCGCCCCGCGGCTCGAGCTCGCCGACGACCTCGCGCACGACCTCGGCGATGTCCACGCGCTGCTTGACCAGGTCGACCTCGAGGGAGCGCTCGCCGGTGGTCACGCGCACCCCCTGCCGGGACGGAACGCATGCGGCGCGGCCGGACGGACCCCGTCCGGCCGGGTCTCCCCGGCACCTGCGCGCCTCGTCAGCCGTCGACCCACTCTCGTCCTCGCTCCAGCCGCCGGGGCGACCGCTGGGCTGGCCGACCCGGATGACAGTCCTCGACCGCACGGCTCCCGGGGGCCGCACGCACGACTCAATCGCTCGCGGCGCCTCCCGGACTCCACGTTTTCCGGATGACGCCGAATCGACCGAGAATACCCCGCCAAAAGGCCGCCGGCCAAAGCCGGACTGGTGTCCGGACGAAGCCTTTCCGCGCGCCTGGCCGTCACGATGGCCGTGCGCCACGTCCAGGATCCCGTCCGTGATGGGTCAGGTGTGTGTTCGCCCATCCTCGACGTCATCGGCCCAGGATTGGGCCAAGGACCGGAATTGTGCCGGGGAGAGGGCTTCCGCACGCAGTTTCTGGAGTTTTTCTCCCAGGGCGAGACCCCTGACGACCTGTGCGACCGGCACCCGGCTGGCCGAGGCGATCGAGTTGGCGAAGGTCTTGCGGCGGGCATGGAAGGCCAAGTCGAGGAAACGATGCAAACGGGCCAGTTCGGCGGGTTCCGGGCGGTCGGCTCGGCGAATCAACTCCACCACCACGGAGGCCACCTGCGGCACGGGCCAGAAGGCCTCCGGGGGAACCCGCCGCAGGATCCGGCCCGCGGCGCACAGGGCACGGATCACGGAGAGCCCCCCATAATTCCGGGACCCCTCGTGAGCGAGCAGGCGCTGGCCCATCTCGGCCTGGATCAGGACCACCAGCCGGTCCGGTGCGGCCCCGTGCTCCAGGAGGAGGATGATCAGGGGCGCGGCCACGTTGTAGGGCAGGTTGGAGACCACCCGGCTGCACCCCGGAAGGCAGGCCTGCAGGGCCTCCGAGAGCCGCTGCGGGCCATCCAGGGCGTCCGCTGTGGTCCACGACAGCCTCGCCTGCAGTTCCGGCTCCACCAGCTGGCGGGCCGCCGCCTCGATGCGGACGTCGATCTCGACCGCCCGAACCGCTGCCCCCGTGGCCAGCAGGTGGCGCGTCAGCAGGCCGGGGCCGGGACCGATCTCGAGCACCACGTCGTCCGAGCCGACCCCGGCATCCCGGACGATGGCCGCCAGGAGGTTGGCATCCTGCAGAAAGTGCTGCCCGTGCCGGCGCCGCGGCGGCGCCCCGGCGGCCGCGACGGCGCCCCGCAGGACCGCCAGCGGGATCGGAGGCAGCAGCTTCACGCGGGCGGCCCCGAAACGCCGGAAGGCGCCCCCCGCGGATGCGGCGGACGCCCCCCGGTCGGACGTGACGGCGTGCGCCGGCTCAGTGCGCCGACTTCTCGCCCGCCACCTTGAGCATGACCTCGACGCGCCGGTTCTTCTTCTTGGCTTCGGCGCTGTTGCCGGTGGCGACGGGCATGTGCGCGCCGTAGCTCTGCAGCGAGACGCGGCCCTCGGGGATGCCCTGCGAGACCAGGAACTCCAGGACCGAAAGCGCGCGGCCCGCGCCGAGCTGCAGGTTGCCACGCGGCCACTGGTCGGCCGTGCGCACGACCGGGTCGGAGTCGGTGTGGCCGACCACGACGACCGGGTACTCGTTCTTCTTCAGCTCGGTCGCAACGCTGCTCAGGATCTTCTTGCCCTCGGCCGTCAGCTTGTCGCTGCCCGACGAGAAGAGCACGTCGCCCTGCGAGCGGTAGCCGATCATGCCGTCGTAGGCCACGACCGTGGTGCCTTCGGGCGTCGTGAAGGCTCCCTGCTGCTTGAGCTTCTCGACCAAGGCCTGCAGCTCGGCGTTCTTGGTCTGCATCTGGTCGGCCAGCGCGGCGCGCTGGGCCAAGGCCTCGCGCTCCTCGCCGGCGGCGATGAGCGCGTCTTCGGCCTCTCGCAACTGGCCGCTGTGCTGCTGCAGCTCGTCCTGCGTGCGGGCCAGCTCGTCGCCCTGCTGCGCGTACCTGGTGCCCGTGACGCAGCCCGGCAGCACGCACAGCGCGACCAGGGAACCGACCGCCGACCATTTCATGGTGCTGGAAAACAAGGTGAAACCCTCCCTCGAACGGATCTGGAACGGCAGCGGGACCGCTCCCGCCGCCTGGAATGTCAACCGAACATGTTCGCGACCATCTCGGACAACGGATTGCTGTGGGAGCCCGTGACGGCATCGAGAACGACGAAGTTGGCCACGATCAGGAACAGCACCCCGCCGATCAGTGCGACCAGCGTCAGCGGGCTGTCCTTGCCTTCGGACTCCTCGTCCGCAGCGGCGCGCGGCGCGCGCCGGGCGGCGCTGGCCGCGGCGCCCTCGCGCGCAGCACGACCGCGGACCGGCGAGGCCGCGACCTCCGCCTCGGCTTCGGCGGCCAGGTCGAGCTCCTCGATCTGCGGCGCATCGGGCTCGGCCGCATCCTCGAGCAGCAGTTCCTCGTCGGCTGCCGGCGCGGCTGCGGCCGGAGCCGCCGCCACGTCGTCCAGGTCCAGCTCGAGGTCGTCCAGCGCCAGATCCTCGGCGTCGCCGCGCGTGGTCTTCAGGCGCGCCACGTCCTCAGCCTTGAAGCGCATCGTGTTCTTGTCGCGGAAGGCGCGGATCTCGCCGGCCGAGACCAGGCGCTTGAGCTCGTTCTCCTCGAGCTTGAGGTCGTTGAGGACCTCCTCGAACGAGTAGTAATCCTTGTCAGCCACGCGCAGACCTCCGGACACGGTCGTGGTGTCGCGGCGCGATGGAACGCCGCGCACGAAGGCGCGCGGGATGATCGCCTGGATGAGCCCGCGTCCGTCGAGGCCGATCTTAGGAAGCCCCCGGGACGGATGCAACGCAAGCCCCTGCTCCCTGGAGGCCCGCAGACCGCGGCTGGCCGGCCTCGACCAGGGCTGCCAGCGGCGGCCGGGCGCCGGGTAGGCGCTGGCCGGGCCTGGCCCGCAGGCGGACCCCTCGCCCCCTGGCGCCGCGCCGGCAACCCGCTCAGCCGCCGGCCGGGAAGGACTCCATGATCCGCACGATGGGCAGGAACAGGGACACCACGATGCCGCCCACCAGCAGGGCCATGACCACCAGCAGCAGGGGCTCGAGGAACTTGAAGAAGTTGGCGACCGAAATGTCCACCTCGAACTCGAAGTTGTCCGCGATGCGCAGCAGCATCGCGTCCAGCTGGCCGGTCTCCTCGCCCACGTCGATCATGTTCACGACCACGTCGTCGAAGACGCCGCTCTCCCCCAGGGGGCCGGCCACGCTCTCGCCCTCGCGGATGCTGTCGTGGACGTGCCCGACGGCCTGCGCGAGCACGCGGTTGGCGATCGACCCGCGCACGATGGCCAGCGCCTCGAGGATGGGCACGCCGCTCTGCAGCAGCGTGCCCAGCGTGCGCGAGAAGCGCGCCACGATGGTCTTGCGCACCACGTCGCCCAGCTTGGGCAGGCGCAGCATCAGCGCGTCCATGCGCCGGGCGAAGCTCTCGCTGCGCAGGGCCAGGCGGAAGCCGGCCAAGGCCAGCACGGGCAGCGCCAGCGCGACGTACCAGAAACGGCCCAACGCGCGCGACAGGCCGATGACGATCTGCGTCGGCAGCGGCATCTCCACGTCGAAGTTGGCCAGGATCTCCTCGAACTTGGGCACCACGAAGAGCATCACGACCATGATGATGATGGCCGCGAAGGACAGCACCACGACCGGGTAGACCAGCGCCGAGCGCAGCTGCGCCGTGATGCGCTCGCGCCGGCGCGCGAAATCGGCCAGTCGCTGCAGGATGGTGCCCAGCACGCCGCCCGCCTCGCCGGCGCGCACCATGTTGACGTACAGGCGATCGAAGACCCGCGGGTACTTGGCCAGCGCGTCCGAGAGCGTCGAGCCGCTTTCCACGTCGTCGGCCACGGCGCCCAGCACCTCGCGGAACGGGCCACCCTTGAGCTGGCCCTCCAGCACGCGCAGGCAGCGCACCAGCGGCAGCCCGGCGTTGACCAGCGTCGCCAGCTGCTGGCTGAAGTCCGTCAGGGCCTTCTCGGACACGCGGCGGCGCGCGAACAGCCCGCCGCCCGCCGGCGCCGGCAGAAGGGCCGTCGGCTTGCCGGCGCGCGCGCCGGCGGGCCGTGCGGCGGCGGGCCTGGCGACGACGGGCTTGGGCACGGCCATGGGGCTCGGGATCCTATCAGGCTTCCAGCAGCGTCTCGCGCAGCACTTCCTCGACCGTCGTGGCGCCGTCCAGCACGGCCAGCTGTCCGGATTGGCGCAGCGTGCGCATGCCGCCGGCAATGGCCGCCGCGCGCACTTCCTGCGTCGGCACTCCGTCCAGGATCAGCTGCCGCAGGCGCTCGTCCAGCGGCATGATCTCGAAGATGGCGCGCCGGCCCTTGTGCCCGGACCAATTGCAGGCCTCGCAGCCGCGCCCGCGCGCCAGCCGGCGGCCCGCCACGGCCTCCGGCTCGAGGCCGATCTCGCGCAGCACCTCGGTCGTCGGCTCGTACTCCTCGCGGCAGCGCGGGCAGATGCTGCGCACCAGGCGCTGCGCGATGACGGCCTCGAGCGTGGAGACGATCAGGTACGGCGGGACGCCGATGTCGACCAGGCGCGTGATCGTGGACGGCGCGTCGTTGGTGTGCAGCGTGGACAGGATCAGGTGGCCCGTGAGCGCCGCCTCGACGGCGATCTGCGCCGTCTCCTTGTCGCGGATCTCGCCCACCAGCACGATGTCCGGGTCCTGCCGCAGCATGGTGCGCAGCACGGCCGCGTAGGTGACGCCGATCTCCTCGTTGACCGGGATCTGCACGATGCCGTCCAGGTCGTACTCGACCGGGTCCTCGATGGTCAGGATCTTGGTCTCGACGTCGTTGAGCCGGTTGAGCGCCGAGTAGAGCGTGGTGGTCTTGCCCGAGCCCGTCGGCCCGGTGACCAGCAGGATGCCGTGCGGCCGCTGCAGCAGGGCCTCGATGGCGGCGCGGTCGTCGTCGCGCAGGCCCAGCTTGGCGAGGTCCAGCGAGACCACGCTGCGGTCCAGCACGCGCAGCACGGCCGACTCGCCGTGCACCGTGGGCAGCGTGGAGACGCGCAGGTCGATCGGACGGCCCCCCAGCGAGAGCTCGATGCGCCCGTCCTGCGGCACGCGCGTCTCGGCGATGTCCAGGCTGGCCATGACCTTGACGCGCGAGACCAGCGCGGGCGCGAGGCTCAGCGGCGGCGCCTCGACCTCGAACAGCGAGCCGTCCACGCGGTAGCGCACCTTGAACTCGTGCTCGAAGGGCTCGAGGTGGATGTCGCTGGCCTTGTCGCGGATGGCGGCCAGCAGGATGTAGTTCAGCAGCTTGACCACCGGCGCCGAGGCCGCCATGGCCTGGCGGTCCTCGAGGTCCAGCTTGCCGGCCGACTGCGTGGCCTCGACCACCGCGCCGTGCAGACCCTCCTTGCCGGCGCCGCCGTAGTGCTGCTCGAGGGTGCGCGCCACGTCGGCCTCCGTGGCCAGGACCCCGCGCACCGGCGAGCCCACGACGAAGGACAGGTCCTGCAGGATGCTGGCGTTGAGCGGGTCGGCCAGCGCGACGACCAGCGTGCCGGCCTCGTCGCGCAGGGGCACGACGCGGAACAGGTTGCAGGTGGCTGCGTCGAGGCGCTTGAGCGCGGCCGGCGCCGGCGGCGAGGCCGAGATGTCCACCAGCTGCAGGCCGGCCTGTGCGCCCAGCGCCGTGAGCAGCTGCTGGCGCTCCAGGCGCCCCATGGCCTGCAGGATCTCGCCCAGGTGCCCGCCCGCGCGGGACTGCTCGACCAGCGCACGGTCCACGTCGGCGCGCGTGCACGACCCGAGCTCGACCAGGATGTCGCCCAGCGGCTTGCGTCCGGCCCGGATGCTCACGCGGGCGCCTCCAGCGAGGCCACGATCTTGAGCACCTCGGCGACGGAGGTGGTGCCGGCCAGCACCTTGCGCAGGCCGTCCTCGCGCAGCGTGGACAGCCGGCCCGAGCGCTCGGCCTGCGCGCGCACGGCCACGGCCGACGCGTTGCGGAAGGTCATGTCGCGCAGCGTCGCGTCCAGCTCCAGCAGCTCGTACACGCCGACGCGCCCGCGATAGCCGGTGAAGCCGCAGGACGCGCAGCCCTCGGCGCGCCACAACGTGCGGCCACCCAGGCGCGCGGCGTCCAGCCCCACCGAGCGCAGCTCCGACTCGCCGGGCGCGCACGGCTGGCGGCAGGTGCCGCACAGCTTGCGCACCAGGCGCTGCGCCAGGATGGCCTGCACGCTGGCCGAGACCAGGAAGGGCGCCACGCCCATGTCCACCAGGCGCGTCAGCGCCGAGGGCGCGTCGTTGGTGTGCAGCGTGGCGAAGACCAGGTGCCCGGTGAGCGCTGCCTGGATGGCCACCTCGGCCGTCTCGACGTCGCGGATCTCGCCGACGAGGATGACGTTGGGCGCCTGGCGCAGCATGGCGCGCAGGATGCGCGCGAAGGTCAGGCCGATGCGCCCGTGGACCTGCACCTGGTTGATGCCCGGCATCTCGTACTCGACCGGATCCTCGGCGGTGATGATCTTGACGTCCGGCCGGTTGAGCTCCTTGAGCGCGGCGTAGAGCGTGGTGGTCTTGCCCGAGCCGGTCGGGCCCGTGACCAGCACGATGCCGTTGGGGCGGCTGGTGATGCCGCGGAAGCGCCCGAGGTCCCCGGCGTCCAGGCCCAGCTCGTCGAGGCCCACCAGCCCGCGCTCCTTGTCCAGCAGGCGCATGACGATGGCCTCGCCGTGCGAGGCCGGCAGCACCGAGGCGCGGATGTCGATCGGCCGGCCCTGCACGCTGACGGCGATGCGGCCGTCCTGGGGCTTGCGCTTCTCGGCGATGTCCATGCCGGCCATGATCTTGAGCCGCGAGTTGAGCGGCGCCAGCAGCGCCGGCTCGTGGCTGGCCACCTCGTGCAGCACGCCGTCCTTGCGGAAGCGCACGCGGACGCGGCCCTCCATGGGCTCGATGTGGATGTCGCTGGCGGCCTGCTCGATGGCCTGCTCGATCAGGCGCGACACGAGGCGCACCACCGGGGCGTCCTCGCCCTCGGGCTCTCCGGCGCCCAGCGCCGCGGCCACGTCGGGCCCGCCCGCGTCCACCGCGTAGTAGCGCCGCAGCGCGGCGCGCAGGCCGCCCGGCGTGGTCAGCGCCGCGGCCACCTCGCGATTGAGCACGAACGAGAGCGTGTCCAGGCCGAAGGTCTTGAGCGGGTCGTCCAGGGCCAGCACCAGCCGCCCGTCCTTGAGCGCCACCGGCACCACGCGCTGCTCCTCGGCCACCGTGGCCGGCACGGCCGCGATGACGTCGGCGCGCACGCGCCCGCCGCGCGCCACGTCCTGCACCAGGTCCACGAAGGGCAGCTTGTGCTGCCGGGCCAGCACGCGCCACACCTGGTCCTCGCTCGCCAGGCCCAGCGCGACCAGCGCCTCGCCCAGCGGCAGCTTGCGCGTCTTCTGCAACGCCAGCGCCTTGCCGAGCTGCTGGGCGTCGACCACCCCCTGCGCGACCAGAAGTTCCCCGAGTCGGTCGGTCATGCTGCTCCGCGGCGCCCGGCGACGACGCCGGCCCGCCGATTCTTGGGGCCGGACGTCGGCGATTCAAGCGCGGGGCCCTTTGACAGGGCCGGCGGGCGGGCCTAGGCTCCGTTCTCCGTCGCGGCAGGCCGGGCAGGCCCGACGGACACCGGTTCCGCGGCGCGCGGCGGCCGGACGCCAGGCGGCCCGCGATCCGGAGCGACACGACGTGAGGCGTCGGCCAGCGGACCCGGGCACGGCCCACCGTTGGAGGCGTGCGCATCCGCTGGTCGTGCTGGCGGCGCTGCTGGCCTCAGCCTGCCGCTGCCCCGACCTCGTCGAGCGCTGGGACACGCCGCAGGCTGCGCTGGCCACCTGGCAGGCGCGCCTGTGCCGCGACGACATCGAGGGCGAGTACTCCTGCCTGGCGCGCTCCTTCCAGGCGAGCATGGGAGGCTTTCCGACCTACCTCGAAGCCCGCAGCGCGCTGCTCGCGCGCGAGCCGGCCGCGGCCTGGCTCTTCCGGCGCGCCGACCTCGATGACCACGTCCGCTCCGCCAGCTTCGCTCCCGACGGCCGTCACGCGGCGCTGGTGCTGGAGGCCGGCGATGCGCAGTTCACCATCGGCTTCGAGCGCGAGGCCTTCGTCACGGTGGAGTGGGACGATGGCCGCAGCGAGACCGCCCGCCAGCGGGCCGCGCCGGCCGAGCTGCTGCTGCGCGACGAGCGCAACCGGCGGCAGTGGCTGGCGATCGAGCGCCCCGACATCCCCGATCCGGCGCGCGTGCGCGAGCTGCGCTTCAGCCTGCGCTGGCTGATCTCCGACCTCGCCGGCATGCGGCTTGCCGGGACAGGCAGCGAGGTCCGGGAGACGGTTCCATGACGCGCTGGACCTGGTTCTTCGGCGCCGGACAGGCGGATGGCGGCGCGCAGGACAAGACGACGCTGGGCGGCAAGGGCGCCAACCTGGCCGAGATGACGCGCCTCGGCATTCCGGTGCCGCCCGGGTTCACCATCACCACCGAGGCCTGCGCCGAGTTCGCCGCCACGGGCCGCTGGCCGGACGGGCTCGCCGGGCAGGTGCGCGAGAGCCTGGCGCGCCTCGAGCAACTCACCGGCCGGGCCTTCGGCGACGCGCAGGGACCGCTGCTGCTGTCGGTGCGCTCGGGTGCGGCCGTGTCCATGCCCGGCATGATGGACACGGTGCTCAACCTCGGCCTCAACGAGGCCACGCTGCCTGGCCTGTGCGCCGGCGGGGACCAGCGCTTCGCCTGGGACAGCTACCGCCGCCTGGTCCAGATGCTGGGCGACGTCGTGCTGGGCGTCCCGCGCCAGCTGTTCGAGGAGCGCCTGGACGAGGTGCGCCGCGCGGCCGGCGCTGCCAACGACGCCGCGCTGTCGACCGCGGACCTCCGGCAGTTGGTCGCGCGCTTCAGGTCCCTGGTGCGCGAGGCCACCGGCCGGCCCTTCCCCGACGACCCGCAGGAGCAGTTGCGCCTGTCCATCGACGCGGTGTTCCAGAGCTGGAACAACCCGCGCGCCGTGACCTACCGCAGGCTGCACGACATCCGCGGCCTGCGCGGCACGGCCGTCAACGTGCAAGCCATGGTCTTCGGCAACCGCGGCGACAGCTCGGCCACGGGCGTGTGCTTCACGCGCAACCCCAGCACCGGCGAGAACCGCTTCTACGGCGAGTTCCTGCAGAACGCGCAGGGCGAGGACGTCGTGGCGGGCATCCGCACGCCGCGCCCGATCGAGGAGCTCGAGTCCCTGCTGCCCGGCATGCTGGGCCAGTTGCTGGCCATCAAGGAGCGCCTCGAGCAGCACTTCCGCGACCTGCAGGACATCGAGTTCACGGTCGAGGAGGGTCGCCTGTACATGCTGCAGACGCGCACCGGCAAGCGCACCGCCGCGGCCGCGGTGCGCATCGCGGTCGAGATGGTGCGCGAGGGCCTGATCGACGAGGACCAGGCCGTGCGCCGGGTCGAACCGTCGTCGCTGGACCAGTTGCTGCACCCGGGCTTCGATCCGGCGGCGCAGCGGCGCGTGCTGGCCACCGGGCTGCCGGCCTCGCCCGGCGCGGCCTGCGGCCAGGCGGTCTTCGACGCGGCGCGCGCCGAGGAGCTGGCCGGCCGGGGCCAGGCCGTGCTGCTGGTGCGCAACGAAACCTCGCCCGAGGACATCGGCGGCATGCACGTGGCCAAGGGCATCCTCACCGCGCGCGGCGGCATGACCAGCCACGCGGCGGTCGTGGCGCGCGGCATGGGCACGTGCTGCGTCTCGGGCTGCGGAGCCCTGGTCATCGCGCGCGACGGCCAGCGTGCCCGACTCGGCGACCACGAGCTGAAGGAGGGCGACTGGCTCTCGCTGGACGGCAGCACGGGCGAGGTCATGCTGGGCCGCGTCCCGCTGGTCGAGCCGCAGCTCTCGGGCGATTTCGCCACCCTGATGGCCTGGGCCGACGAACGCCGGCGCCTTGCCGTGCGCACCAACGCCGACACGCCCGAGGACGCGCGCCGCGCGCGCTCCTTCGGGGCGCAGGGCATCGGCCTGTGCCGCACCGAGCACATGTTCTTCGGCGAGGACCGCATCGCCGTCGTGCGCCGCATGATCCTGGCCGACAACGACCGGCAGCGCACGGCCGCGCTGGACGAACTGCAGCCGCTGCAGCGCGCGGACTTCATCGGCATCTTCACGGCCATGGACGGTCTGCCGGTGACGATCCGCCTGCTCGACCCGCCGCTGCACGAGTTCCTGCCGCACGAGACGGAGCAGCAGGAACAGCTGGCGCGCAGTCTGGGCTGGTCGCTGCAGGCGGTGCAGGAGCGCGTGAGCCAGCTGGCCGAGCTGAACCCGATGCTGGGGCTGCGCGGCTGCCGCCTGGGGCTGATGCACCCCGACATCTACGACATGCAGGTGCGCGCCATCTACCTGGCGGCCGGGCATTGCGAGCAGGCCGGCGTCAGGGTGCTGCCCGAGATCATGATCCCGCTGGTGGGCGTGCCGCAGGAACTGGCCACGCTGCGCCAGCGCATCCTCGAGCGCGACGCGGAGCTGCGCATGCTCTCGGGCTTCAAGGGCCGCCTGCTGATCGGCACGATGATCGAGGTGCCGCGCGCCGCGCTGACGGCCGCCGCCATCGCCATGCACGCCGACTTCTTCTCCTTCGGCACCAACGACCTGACGCAGATGGGCCTGGGGCTGTCGCGCGACGACACCGGGCCGGTCATCGCGCGCTACGTCGAGCAGGGCTACTACGAGAAGGACCCGTTCGCGTCGATCGACCAGGACGGCATCGGAAGGCTGGTGCACCTGGCCTGCGTCGAGGGCCGTGGCGCCAAGCCGCAGCTCAAGCTGGGGGTCTGCGGCGAGCACGGCGGCGACCCGGCCTCCATCCGCTTCTTCGACCGGGTGGGGCTGGACTACGTCAGCTGCTCGCCCTTTCGCGTGCCCATCGCCCGCCTGGCGGCGGCACACGCGGCGCTGGAGAACCGCGCGATTTCCAGGGCCCCGCAGGCCGAGCCGGCCCGGACCTGAGCGAGGTCAAGCTGACAGGGCGCACGGGACGAGGTATTTTTCCGACTTGTCGGTCTGGTTATATCACCCAGGTGCCGGTGCACACCCGAGGCCGACGCCCCCCCGTGGGCGGGACACCTCGACCATGCGCGTGCTCTTCCCCTCCTCGTGGCTCGCCCAGGAACCGCTGGGCGTCATGTACCTGTCGGCTGCGCTCAAGCGGGCCGGGCACGAGACGAAGCTGATCTTCGTCCCCGACCCGCTGCTGCCCGGGAAGATCCGCGACTGGGACCCGGGCGTCCTCTGCACCTCGACCATGACCGGCGCGCACGCCGCGCTGCACCGCATCGTCAAGCGCTGGGCGCCGAGGGCGCTGTCCATCGCCGGCGGACCGCACCCCACCGTGGTGCCCGAGTACCTGCGCGAGGACGGCCTCGACGCCATCTGCCGCGGCGAGGGCGAGGACGCGCTGGTGGATTTCGTCAACGCCGTCGAGCAGGGCGGCGACCTGCGCCACATCCCCAACATCCACTGGAAGGACAAGGACGGCCGCATCTGGGAGAACGCGCCGCGTCCGCTGGTGCAGGACCTGGACGCCGGCCCCCTGGCCGACCGCAGCCTGGTCTACGACGCCGCCGACCTCTATCGCGACAACCCGCGCAAGGTGGTCAAGGGCGACCGCGGCTGCCCGATGAACTGCAGCTTCTGCTTCCACCACGCCTGGGAGCGCAAGGTCTACGGCGTCACCAACAACGAGTACGTGCGCCACCGCTCGGTGGGCTCGGTGATCCGCGAGGTGCAGCACATCCGCGCCAGCTACCCGCTGACCTTCGTGCACTTCGTGGACGACATCTTCAACATCAGCAACACCTGGCTGCAGGAGTTCGCCGAGCGCTGGCCCGGGGAGGTCGGGCTGCCCTTCGACGCGATCCTGATGGCCAACATGGTCACGGAGCGGCACGTGCAGCTGCTGGCCCGGGCAGGCTGCATCGACGCGCGCATCGACTTCGAGGCGGCCAACGACCACATGCGCAACGCGATCATGCGCAGGAACACCACGCGCACGCAGCTGGTGCGCGCGGCCACGCTGATCAAGGCCCAGGGCATCCGCCTCGGCCGCCTCAACATGCTGGGCGACCCGGGCGCCACGATCGAGGACGACTTCGAGACCGTGCTCCTCAACATCGAGTGCCGGGTCGACCACCCGCTGGTCTCGCTGCTGCAGCCCTATCCGGCCACCGACATCAACGACATGACGCGCGAGATGGGCCTGGCCACCGCCGAGTGGGACCAGTTCCCCACGCTCTTCAACCGCACGTCCTCCATCGCCCTGACTCGCCGGCACGAGTTCGAGAACCTGCACAAGTGGTTCCCGATCGTGGTGCGCCACCCGCGCCTGCTGCCGCTGGCCCGCCGCGCCATCCGCTGCCGCACCCTGCGCCTGCCCTTCACCTGGATGGACATGCTCTACAGCGAGTGGCTCGTGACCGAGCAGAACACGCTCTACAACCGCGCCCAGCACAAGCGCGGGCCGTCCACCTGGCCGGCCATCGACTACGGCCGGCGCGTGCTGACCAAGGGCCTGCTGCGCGCGGCCACGGTCGTCGCCGGCCGCACCGCCGTGCGCCTGGCCACGAAGAGCAAGCTGGGCGACGAGCGCCTGACGACGCACGCGGAGTGAGCGCGCGCGGGATCGAGGAGTCGCGAGGCTTCGGGGATGCTGGCGGTCGAGACGCTGTGCGGCGTGGAGCACTCCCCGCGCGTTCGCCTCGGCCGCCCGCCGCATCGGGGCCCCAGCCCATGCGAAGCGGGCGGCCGAAGCTCCCGCGCAAGGCGAGACCTGGCTACGCCGTGATCACTGTCTCAGGAGGCGCCGCTGCGCGGCGCCACCGGAGCGCGCTCGCCAGGCACGCTGATCACGGGCTACGCGGGCCGCGGGGCTCCACGCCGCGCCTTCGGTGCGTCCAGGCCGGTCACGCAGCCTTCGAGCCCGCCCAGCGGCGCCCGATCAGGCGCCGCCACCGACTCCGCGAGGAAACCTCACCCCGCACGCGGGAGCCGCGGGCAGTACGCGCTGTCGAGGAATGTGCCGAAGCGCATCAAGCGGAGGCGTCGCTTCAGGCCCGCAGCCAGGCCCGGGGCGATGAGCGCTGCCGCCGCAGGCGGCACAGCAGCAAGGACGATCCATGGACCGGAACGGAGCTTCCGCCCGCGAGCGACTCGCGGCATGTGCCCCACGCCCTCGGCCTGTGCGCGCGGACGTCGTCGCGGATCAGCGGTCGGGCTTCGGCTGGGTGCGCGTTGGCGACTCGTCCGACGCCCTTCCATGAGAGGGCCGGTCGATGTCAAGTCATGCGGGGCTTCTCCTGGCGCCTTGGCGCCGGGCCCGGCGCGCGAGG
>Ga0247727_10000459_pt1 | contig 98941 bp, 65 predicted proteins | sample WisWelCaveWW1625_FD_202498 | JGI IMG/M metagenome (GOLD analysis project Ga0247727, IMG submission 202498) | Biofilm microbial communities from Wishing Well Cave, Virginia, United States - WW16-25 | ecosystem: Environmental > Aquatic > Deep subsurface > Groundwater > Cave microbial mat | place...
ATGCGAACCTCAATGAATCTTCAGGATTCCGAACCCGAACAACAAGACGACGACGAAGACGTAGATCGTCAACGCCTCGATGAACGCACACCCGAGGATCATCGCCGTCTGAATCCGCTGGCTCGCTTCCGGCTGACGCGCCATCGCTTCCATCGCCGCCGCGACCGCCTTCGCCAGCCCCAAGGCCGACGCGATGGCCGCGGACGCCAACCCGAGCGGCAGCGCCGCTCCCAATACTACCGACTGCATTGACTGCACCTCCATCATAACCTCCTTTTGTTAAGCACAAATTGGCACAGACGAATCGTTCGAATCAAACCGTGTCCACAGATGATCACAGATCGTATCTACCGACCCGTATACCGCTCTCAATCTGCGCTTATCCGTATCGGTTCATCCGTGCCCATCCGTGTGATGAGTTTCATGATGCGGAAGCACCATGAAAATGTAGATCGTGCTCAGCAGCGTAAAGACCAGCGCCTGCACAAAACTGAAAATCACCGACAACAACATGAATGGCAGATGAAACGGGATCCCGATCGGTAAATGCAACCCGCTGACGGCCAGCGCGCCCAGCATCAGAAAGACGCCGAGCAGAATGTCTTCGCCGGTGATGTTGCCGAAGAGTCGCAGCGCCAAACTGACCGGCTTGACGATCTCGCCGACGATGTGCAGCACCAACATCAGCGGCGCCAGCACCCACCCTGCAACGTCCCGCGGCTCCCCAGCCAAATGATCGAAGAACCCCAGGAGCCCGAGCCGACGGATCGCCGTGTACTGGACGAACGCGAAGACGCAGAACGCCAGCGAACCGGTCGTCACGATCGACGACGTCGGCGACTTCAGCCCGGGGACCAATCCAGCGAAGTTCATGCCCACGATATAGAGGAAGAGACTGCCCAGGAACGGCAGATAGCGACGCGACTCCGCGCCGAGGATGCCGCGGAAGAACTCGTCCAACCACTCCACAATACTCTCCACCAAACTCTGGAAGCGGTTCGGCACGGGACCCGACGGGCGCGCTGCCTTCGCGGAGCAAAACACCAACAACGCCACGATGACCAACGCGAAGAGCTGATTCTCCCATGTGTGTAGGAAATGCACGGCGGGGTTCGATCCCCAGAAGTGATTCAGCATGGTGACGAGGTTCGGAATCTCCGGCGCGTGGCCACCAGCCGCGTGTTCACCACCGGCCTCAACCGCTGCCGCATGCTCAGCGGCTTCAGCATAAGCGAGGGGAGCAACAAGCATCAGCAGAGCGAATATCCAGCGGCTCACCATGGATCGCTGACGACACGATCGTCCGACATCCAACCGATCATACCCACGTCCGCTCTTCCCCTGATACAAGACACCCAACGCCTGCCGCCCGATCACTTCGCTCTCCCGATCGCCATGCGCGCCGCGACCGACGCCAGTACCGCCGTAAAACCTGCCAGAAACGGCAGCGCCTCCACGCGACGGCTGATCAACAACCACAGCCCAACTCCATACAACCCCGGAAACTTGACCAGTCCTACGGCGATCACCCACAGCCACCGACGCTTGCCCTCGGTAGCCAGGAGACGACTCCACACGCTCAGCAGCGCCAGATTCAGCAGATTCCATGCGGCCCCGGCACCGAAGCCGATCGCCACCGAGGGACGCCCGAACCACGGCATGGTGGCCGTCACCACCAGCATCAGGAACGCCACGTCGCGTACCGCGATCAGCGTTGGAGTTAAAACCATCGAGCAAGCGTCCTCTTCAACTCAAACTTCCCGATGCAGCCGGACATCGGAGCCCCTGCCTATCTGTACCGCCTCAACGCAGCTAACCGGCCGGCGCCAGGCACCCTTTGGCAGAGCACCGGTCGCCGACAACCGGCGCCTGGCACCGTGTGGCAAGGAGTCTCGTTGTCTCACGCCCCAATCATGGCGCAAGAGGACTCGCCGTCCGCCAACGATCTCTGGCGGATCGGGCACTCGCGCTCCGAATGTCATCACACTCCTATTCGTCGTGTGACCTAAAACGCTTGGCTTCGCGCTCACCTTCGAATCCTCTTGCACCGCAGCTTTTGTTCCACCCATCCGAAGGTTCAGGTCAGCTGAACCGTCGGATACAGCGGAAGGGGAAGCAGTCCGCCACGATTTATCGGCGGACGTCGAAAGGGGAAACTCCGGTTTCCCCTTCGAGCGACTGTGAAGCTGAAAACTTCCTGCACAGCTACTGAAGAGGATTCGCCGCCTCCGCCCTCCGCTAGCGCTCCGAGCTCCGGTCGGGCAGCCGCCCCTCCTGAGGAATGTCGCCGCTCCTGTTCGTCGCGGCTCCCTGCACCAAGTCGGGGCTCCGTCGAATCCCCTTGCGCCTTCTGTTCATACCGGCGATCTCAGCCAGCCAGAGCGATGGTGGGCGCAAGAGGATTCGAACCTCTGACCTTTTCCATGTCAAGGAAACGCTCTAACCAGCTGAGCTATGCGCCCGATGAGCTGCCTGTGTTCGGGTGAACGGTGCAAGGTGTCAGGAAGTTCACAGCCGAATCGCCACAACCGCCGAGCAAATCCCTTGCTGACACTTGGCACCCGACCCCGCGCGCCACGGCGCGTTGGACGCCGTCTACCGAGACCGCCGACCCCGGCCCTCGATAGCCCGACGCTCTTCGGCAGGCACCGTGCCATGAATCTCTTCGACGTCCGCCTCGGCCTCCTCAGCGACCGCAAACGCTGAGTGATCTGAAGACGGCGTCTCGCGTACCGGGCTCGCTGACGCCACAGGCGACGGCACGACCGATGCAGCCGATGGGCCAATCAGACGAAGCGCCTCATCTCGCCGCGGATGCTCGGGCGAGAGCGCCAAACCTCGCTCAATGTACGGCACACCTTCCTCCCGACGGCCACTCTCCATCAACAGGCGGCCGAGATCGATGTTGGCCGTCGAGTAGCTCGGCTCCGTCTGCACCGCTTTCGTCAATGCCTCGATCGCCTGATCGCGTCCTGCCTCATCGCCAGCTTGGCGACTCTTGGCCCAGTACGCCAGCCCCAGGCTGCGGTACGCCACGGAGGATTCGTGCATCGTCAGCGCCTGCTCCAGCATCTCGATCGCCTGATCGATAACGCCTTGCTCCAGCAGAGACTCTCCCTGGGCGACCAGCGCTTCCGCTTCCTTCACCGATGCCTGAGTCGATGCACTGGACGCCGCCGAGGTCGCCTTACCCGATGTCCGAGGAGCTACCGGGGCCAACGATTGGTCGACGCCAAACGCGTCTGCCGTTGCCGCGGCAGCCTCGACTGCTACTGGAGCAGCATCGACCGGCTCCTGCGACTGCAGCTCCTGATGAGTTGACCCTGACGGCCTTCCTTGTTCAGCGGCCGCGGCGATCACCACAGATACTCCGAACAACGCAACAACCCCGCACCCGATGATCGCGCGTACTACCTCATGCCTTCTCGAACGCAACGTCATTTGCACGCCTTCCTCTCTCATGGACACGAGCGAAGTCATCGCTCACCAACAATCGCTGGTCTGCTCAGGTGCCGCTCACGAGGAGATCGTGACTCTTCCTCGTCGCATCTCCCCACCCGCGTTGGTCGTGGACCCGTCGACTCCCGTCTCATCTATCAACAAACTCATGGGCGAGGTGGGAGTCGAACCCACACGCCTTGTGGGCAAGAGATTTTAAGTCTCTCGTGTCTGCCATTCCACCACTCGCCCATTCGAATGTGGAACTCGGAATGGCGAACGTGGAATACCCGCTGCGAAGCAGGCCGGATCATTCCGCATTCCGAAATCCGCATTCCGCATTGCCACGCCAATGAGTGATGGAGGCGCGGGTCGGAATCGAACCGACGCATAAGGGTTTTGTCCCTCGACCCGCCAGCCACACGCGAATGGAGGCGGCGATCGGAATCGAACCGATGCATAAGGGTTTTGCAGACCCTCGCCTTACCATTTGGCTACGCCGCCGAACGGCCTGGCTTGCTCGGGATGCCGAGCTAAGCCGAGGCACAGACCCTCGCCTTACCATTTGGCTACCGCGCCAGCTCGAAACCGGAGTGTTCGGTGTCATGTGTACAGCGTCAAAAAGCCTCGAGGACACTTACTCCCCAGTCCTTGTCGCGCTACACCCACAACACCTGACACGAGGCTACGACCCAGGCGGGCTCCATGAGCCGCCGGACCCCGTGCTCCACCGGACATCGCCCCCGACATAGAGGACATTACCACCGTCGCCGCGATGGTTGGCGGCCGCATCGGTGGCAATCGCCGTCGTGGATGATTCAGAGGTCGTCAGCCCACTCACATAGCTATATCCCCCGGCGCTGGCCGATGCCGGTGCCGTCTGTCCGCTGGCTGGGCACACAAACGTCTCCAGATTATCAATATACGAGGGGTACAGGTCGTCGATGCTGGCCGGGAACCGCTCGCCATGATCGCCGGCATACAGCTGTAGCGCGATGCCGACCTGACGCAAGTTGTTGGCACATTTGGCTTGGGACGCCTTCCGGCGGGCGACCTGGACACCGGAGGTCAGGAAACCGAACAGCAGACCGATGATCGCGACCACCACCAGCAACTCCACCAGCGTAAATCCGTTGCGCCACCACTGCTGCAGTTCCTTCATCGGAGCCCTCCCCAACGACTTACCGCGCACTGCGCAACAACACATCGCGCTAGAACCGCTAGAACGAAAACGCCCGTCCGCTAACTCCGTCGCACACTGGGACGAGCCGACCGACCATAACATAGCCCCTCTACACTGTCAAGCAACCGGCGGGCCAGCACGCGCTTCGGCCGGACGCCGAGCGGCTCGACCGCCCCGCTGGAGGTGACCAGCGTCGCCTGCATGGCTCCGGAGCCGAACGGTGAAACTGCGGCGCGCCCCACAGTCGTCACCATGATCAGATCAAGCCGCTTCTGCACCAGCTTCCTGGCGGCGCGCGCGACCGCCCGGGACGACTCGACCGCGCAACCAACCAGCACGCGACGTCCCTTGCGCCGCCCCAGCGCGCCGATGATGTCGGGCGTCGCCACCAGCTCCAGCCGCAGCGCGCCGGAGCGCCCTATCTTCGTCACCGATACCCGCCTCGGACGGAAATCGCTGACCGCCGCCGTCATGACGACCGCATCGCACCAGCGCCATCGCCTCCGCATGCTGCGCAGGAGCTCCGCAGCCGTCTCGAACCACTCCAGCCGAGCACCGCGCGGCGGCTCCAGCGCCGTCGGACCACTCAGCAGCACCACCCGATGCCCCCGACGCACTCCTTCCGACGCCACCGCGTATCCCAATGTACCGGAAGAACGGTTGGAGATGAACCGCACCGGATCGATCGGCTCGCGCGTCGGCCCCGCCGTCACCAACAGATGCAGCGAGCGTCGACCCGATGACCGCGTACGTGGGTGAGCGATCGACATGGAGCTCACCGCTACCGAGCCCGCTGCCGCGAACCCCCGGCGATCCGCCGCACCTCGCTCACGATCGTCTCCACTTCTGCCACATGACCGATCCCCTCTGTGCGGCAGACGAGATGTCCGCGCGTCGGCGGGACAAAGCGGTAGCCACGCCGCGTCAGCAGCGCGATGTTCTCCTGCACGGCGCGCTTGCGATACATCGCGTCGTTCATCGCCGGGACAAAGACGACCGGCGCCTCGGTTGCCGTGATGACGCAGCTCAGCAGATCATCGCACAAGCCATGGGCGATCTTGCCGATGAGATTCGCCGTCGCTGGCGACACCAACACCAACGCTGCCCGTTCGGCCAGCGTCGTATGGATCGGATCCCATCCCGCCACCGGATGCAGCAGATCGTCGAAGACCTGATGACCAGAGAGGGCTTGCAACGTCAGCGGCGTGATAAACGCCTTGGACTCCTTCGTCATCACCACCAACACATCCCACCCATCATCCCGCAATCGATTGATGAGATCGCAGCTCTTGTAACAGGCGATGCCGCCGGTGACGCCGAGCACGATCGTTCGGCTATCGCCCTTCGAGAAGCCAGGCGCTCCGGCGCTCTGGCTTCGGCGCTTTTTTGAGGAAGCCTCACCAGGCGCTCCGGCGCTCTTCTCCGCTTCCCCGAAGCTCCGAAGGAGCAAGGGAGAACTCCGGCCCTCGCTCCGCGGGGACACCGCACCGCGCAACGCTGCGCGCTGTCCCCGCCCACGCTGGATCACTTCGAAGATCCTTTCTCCTGCGCTTTGATCCGGTAACCGATCTTCCCGTGCAGCGCTTCACGAAGCGCCGTGATGGTCGCCTTGGCCGATGGATTGGCGATCAGCGCCGGTGACCCATTGGACAACTCCTTCGCTCGCTCCGATGCTGCGATCACCAACTTGTACAAGCTGCCGGTCTTCGCCAACAGCTGCTCCAACGGAATCTCTGCATGCCCCTGTACCTTCATCGAATCCTCCTTGGTCCGGATGTGATGCGGGCCCGCTCGGCCACCACGATCGACCGAAACTGGTCCAACGCCGCATCCAACTGATCATTGACGATCACATAGTCAAACAACGCAATCTGCCCGATCTCGTGCCGAGCGACCGAGAGCCGCCGCTGGATCGCTTCCAATGTATCGAGCCCTCGCGCCACCAGCCGACGCCGCAGCGCCGTCGTGGACGGCGGCAGGATAAAGATCAACACGCTGTCGTGGAACCGGCGACGCACCTGCGCAGCGCCCTGCACATCGATGCTCAAGAGTACGTCACGACCGGACCGCAGATCCCGCTCGACCGCCCGTCGCAACGTGCCATACTGCTCGCCGAAGACCCGGGCCCACTCCAGAAATTCGCCGCGCTGCCGACGCCGCTGAAACTCCTGACGCGAGACGAAATGATAATCCCGCCCGTTGACTTCGCCGCGCCGCGGAGTTCGTGTCGTCACCGACACCGACCGCTCGATACTAGGCACCGATGCCAGCAACCGCTCGCACAGTGTTGTCTTGCCGCTGCCGGATGGCGCGGAAACGACGAAGAGCTTCGGTCGGTGAGCCAACGGCCGACCCGCACCTCGCTTCACCGCCCGCCGCGCAATCGCATTAGTCATCGATCAACTCATGCATCCTTGATACGCTCCACGAGCGTATCGGGATTGAGTGCCGATAGCACCACATGATCACTATCGGCCACCACGATGGCACGCGTGCGACGGCCGTTGGTCGCGTCCACCAGCTTGTTGAGCTTCTCGGACGCCTCTTTCAACCGTCGGCTTGGTGACGCATCTGCCAAAACCACCGCCACGATCCGTTCAGCCATCGCGAGAAAACCAAGATTGACGAACTTCACGACGATAAACCGTTCCTATGTGCAATGCCAGGCCTATTGGACCGGCTTGTGCCTATGTGCTTGCGCGGTCTATGCGCTCTCATCTTCTTATCAGCCACTACGGCGCCAACCTGCTGCACGCGAGCACTGAGGCACGCCTCTTACCTTACTCGACGTTCTGCACCTGCTCGCGGACCTTCTCGACCTCGCCCTTGACCTCGATCACCCACCGGGAGATCAACGCATCCTGCGCTTTCTGTCCCGAGGTGTTCGCCTCGCGCTGCATCTCCTGCGCGATGAAGTCGAGCTGGCGGCCAACCTCTTGTTGTCCATTGGTCAGCAGCCGGCGAAACGCCACGATATGCGCGTCCAGTCGCGTCAGCTCCTCGCTGACATCACAGTTGCGCGCAAACATGGCCACCTCCAGCTCCAGCCGCGAGCGATCAAGCTGGACGGCACCGTCGGAGAGCTGCGCCGACAACCGCGACAACCGCTGGCGATAGTGCCGCAGCACCATCGGCATGCGACGACGGATCTGCCGCACGTGCCGCTCGATCCGGTCGACTCGACGGCTCAGATCGGCGGCGATCGCCTTCCCCTCCGCCTCCTTGCTGCACACCAACGCCTGCAACGCACGATCCAGCGCCGCGCTCACCACCGGCCACTGACTCGCCGGATCGGCCGACGACGCACTGGCGACCGTCACCACCTGCGGCATCGACAAGATCTGCTCAATGCCCACCGGCGCATCCAACCGCAGCCGACGCTGGAGACGCCGGATGGCCGCCGCGTACCGCTCCGCCAACGCGACGTCGATCGTCACCGGAACGTTCCCGCGCTGACGGCCCGCGCACGTCACCGACGCCGTCACCTTGCCACGGCGCACGCGGCGCTGCAGCAGCTCGCGCACGCGATCCTCGCACCCGAGGAGACTGTCGGGCAGCCGGCAGTTCAACTCGAAGTACCGGTGATTGAGCGACCGAATCTCCGCCTGCGCCTCGGCACCGCTTCGCTTCACCACGCCACGCCCAAATCCGGTCATACTGCGGATCACATCATCCTCCGACTTCCATCGCTGCCGCTCCGACCGACACGCTCACGACCATACCCGACGCCGCAACGACAGCTCTTCCGTTCTTGTTGAGTAGAGATCGAGAATAATCTCATCGGGCTGGAACCAGAGCTTGATCTCCCGTTCGGCTTCCACCTCGCTCGAGGAGGCATGAATGACATTCTCGTAGACCCCCTTCGTCGTAATGCGGCCGAACGCTCCACGGATCGAGATTGGGTCAGCCTCCTCGGGATTCGTCGCGCCGCCCATCTCCCGAATCCTCCGGATGGCCTCGTCGCCCCAATAGACGATCGCCAGCACCTTCTTCTTCTGGTGAAACTCCCCCTGTAGATACCGCACCAAGTCCTCGAAGAACGGCTTGTCCTCCAGCTGCCGGTAATGCTCCGCCGCCAACTCTCGACTGACACGCATCATTTTCGCCGCGATGATCTCCAGCTTTGTCTCCGACAGCCGTGTCAGAATGTTCCCGGTCAGCGACTTCTTCAGTCCATCCGGCTTGATCAACACCAATGTCTGCTGCGTCATGCCCCCCTCCGAAGAATCCCCACCAATCGATCCAGATCCTCCAACGAATAGTACTCAATTTCGATCGTGCCACGCTTGCGGCCGTGACGGATATGCACGCGCGTGGCGAGCCGCTGCTGCAGCTCCGTCTCCAGCGACGCCACGTGCGGCTCCGAGCCCCCACGAGTCCGAGGGGCCGAGGCCCGACGCGCAACGCCACGCCCCCGCGCCGACTCCTTGACCAACTGCTCCACTTGACGCACCGAAAGCCCCTCGGACACGATCCGATCGGCCAGCATCGACTGCACCTGCGGATCCTCGAGCACCAGCAGTGGCCGTGCGTGCCCAAGACTCAACCGCCCATCGGTGAGAAATGCCCTCACAGGATCTGGTAGCCGCAGCAGCCGCAAGCAATTAGCGACGGACGAACGGTCCTTGCCGACCGCCTCGCCCACCTGCTCCTGCGTCAACTGACACTGCTCAATCAGTCGCTGATACGCCGTCGCCTCTTCGATCGGATTCAAATCGTCACGCTGCACATTTTCCAGCAGCGACAATCCCAACGCTTCGGTGTCGGTGAGCTCATCGCGCACCACCGCCGGGATTGTGGAAAGTCCTGCCATCTTGGCAGCGCGCAGCCGACGCTCTCCGGCAATCAGCTCATAGCCCGATGCTGTCCGACGGACCAGCACCGGCTGAATAACGCCGCTGGCCTTGATGGACGCCGACAGTTCTTTGAGCTTCTCCTCATCGAAATACGTCCTCGGCTGCAAGCGATTGGCGACAATCTGATCCACGACGATCTGTGCATACTCGGAACCGGACGACGGCTGACGACCAGCACTTTCAGTCACCGGGCGCTCCTGAATGAGCGCCGACAATCCCCTACCCAACACTTTCCGCTGCACCGCTCATCCCTCCAGCTGCCACACGCTCTCGCTGCCCCGGATTGACTCGCGCCATAAACTCCAGCGCCAGCTCACGATACTTCTGCGCCCCAACCGATGATGCATCGTACATCGCAATCGGCTTTCCAAAGCTTGGAGCTTCACTCAGCCGAATCGATCGAGGAATTACAGTGTCGAAGACTTTTTCCTTAAAGAAGCTTCTCGCCTCCTGAATGACTTGATTAGTCAAATTCGTCCGCATATCGGCCATGGTCATCAAAACACCCAACAGCTCCATCTTGCTATTCAACCGTTCTTTCACAAGTTTAATAGTATCAACTAAATGTGACACTCCTTCCAACGCATAATACTCACACTGCATCGGCACCAGAACACCGTCAGCCGCCGCGAGAGCATTCACCGTCAACAAGCCGAGCGATGGCGGGCAATCAATAATAATGTAATCGAAATTACCTGATACCTTCTCTACGATTTTCCGCAACCGGTATTCCCGATCATCCGCAGAAACGAGCTCCACCTCAGCTCCAGCCAAATGCACCGATGACGGTATAATCCACAAGTTATCAACAGACGTACTAGTTATAACACTATCTATATCATGTACTTGCATCAATAAATCATATAATCCAACATTAACAGACTGAGGCTCGACGCCAACGCCGCTGGTCGAATTCGATTGAGGATCTGAGTCGATCAGCAAAACGTGCTGATGTTCAATGGCAAGATACGCTGACAGATTGATGGCCGTTGTGGTCTTCCCAACGCCACCTTTCTGATTGCACACTGATACTACCTTCATCTAGTTGGCCTATGGAAATGTTCCACGTGAAACACTCATCGACGTTAATCAAATATTAACTGCTGCGCTATCACAAGGCAAGCAAATTCTCAGATATGGATATTACTGAGACAACCCCATTCGCTTAGTTACAAACCACTGCATCGATGCTGTAATCATCGTATGTGTGATCCAGTATATGATGAGACCAGATGGCATTTTGTAGCATATGACCAAGAACATCAGAGGAAAAATCACCATCATCTGCTTAGTTTGATCAGATGATACGGTTGACATAGTCTTTTGCTGTATGAACATCACCGCACACATGACTATCGGCAATATATTCAAAGACGACCCAATCAAAGGAGCAACAAATGGAAGACTCACGAGGTGATCTGGTCTCGACAGATCACTGATAGCCAAGAATGAAGTCCCCCACAACTCAACAGATTTCGACAACGCCTGATACAAAGCTATGAATATCGGCATCTGGAAAACCATAGGTATGCACCCACCAATTGGATTGATACGGTTCTTTCGATACAACTCCATAAGCTCCTTATTCATCTTCTGATAATCATCTTTATATTTCTCTCTCAAAGCATCAACCTGAGGCTGTACAGACTGTATTTTGCGCATAGACATAAGACTTTTGAACGTCATCGGGTATAGCAACACGTTAAGCAGCACCGTCATCAAGATGATGGAAAAACCATAGCTCCTTGTCCATGATCTCATCCAGAACATCACTGAAAGAATGACACGACTGATCGCCCCAAACACTCCAAAATCCAAAACGTCGTGGAATCCTCCCCTCTCCAACTCAGACAACTCCATAGGTCCCATATAGAGCTGAAACTCACGTCTGATCTCTCCTCCAGATGGCACGTCGATTGTATCAACGACACCGAGGACCGGAGACTGATTTGCACCAGCTGACTCCACGAAGAGCTTCGCATCAGACCATTCTGGCTTAAACAGTGTTGAGAAATACCTGTTATGCACCCCAGCCCACTCAAAACCTGAAGGAATATCCGGTATAGGTTTCTTGGACAGCTCGGAGAAGTGCCTTCTGATTGTTTCCATTGATCCTTTCTTCTTCACGGCCACGCTACTGAACTGTCCATTTGTTTCCTCAGAGCTCGCTAAACTTGAAGACCCAACTATTCGAAAAGCCAATCGCTCATTACGAGCTGATCTATTCTTGAATACGAACGAAAGCTTTGCTATGTACGAATCTTGATTAAACTCAAATGACTTCTCAACATAAACATACTCTCCTATTTTCGATTCATACGTCACGCTCAAATCCGCCCGCTTGATAATACGAGCGCCATTCTCAATCACCTTCATCGATTCATGGTCAATGACTGATCCTATACCTCCAATTCCAGATGAAATGAATAAACCATCATCTTTAAAGTTGAATTTATTACTTTTATTAAACATAACAAACGGGTGAATACCAGAGACGCCAAGCGTTGTCAGACCAGTGTCTATTTCAAATCCACCATGATTATCTGATTCTGGTTGAGGATAATAGAACGCGGCTGCTCTGTCTCCATCTGGCTGACTTACAACCGCTGGCTGACTATCATGAGAACTGTCAACGCGAGAAACTGTTTCGTGCTTAGGCGCCGCCTTGCTTAATGCAGGATATCTCTTGGAGAGATAAAACTGAAACGTCAGCATAATAACAACAGATACGAGTACGGCAACGAGTGCTCGAGATTGCATGCGTGGACCCTCGGCTATAGCAGAACGCAAAGAACTATCGATTCAACCAGTGGCATCTCAAAAACTGACCAAAGAACACCTTACAGCCTCTGGTAACACCAGCGCTTTGAATCTGCTGAATGGCAAATTCCGAACACGACGGAACAAAGCGGCAACACGGAGGGGAAAGTGGTCTCACGACCATCTGGTAGATTCTGACAACCGCGATGCAAGTTAGAGCTACGCAATTATCCATATCTATATTATCATTTAACAACTATTCCTTCAATTACTTGCAATAAATCAGAGCGAAGCTCTAATCGCATCAACCGGTCTTGAGATGAAACCTGCATGCGAATGACAATATCTAGTCCAACTCCCAGCAGCTGCTTGTGCGCTCGATACGTCTCAAGCAACCGCCGGCGAAAATAATGCCTCACCACCGAGGACGGCGCTGACACGACGGTTACATTGACTCGGTTGATCGTAAGCTGATTGGGCTCAACGAAACACCGCACCCAACGACCGTCGCACCGACGACCATGCTGACGGACGTACGCAATGCGGGCTGAATCGGTCAAACGTTCTGCACGAGGGAGGCGTTGACGACCTCGGACCACGGGCAGCGCTAGACAGTCAGCGACCAGCGACCCTTTTGGCGTCGTCGTCGAAGCACTTTTCGGCCATCAGCGGTCCGCATACGTCGACGGAATCCGTGGCGACGTGTTCGCTTGATATTGCTTTTGCGTCGTAATGTCTTCTTCATAATGAAGGATGGATTATAACATAGCCGACTGAGCCGTCAACCAAAGCGTAACAACTCATGATGGTTGACTGATCGCTCTCAAAGAACCTGCTCGATACCAGAGCAGCCCACAACACTATGCACAGCGCGTCGGAGGCTTGACTGCAATACAGGGACCGCATGCTTGGTGTAGATCCATCAGATTACAAATTGAAAGCACGAAAAACGTCTGCTATAATCTCCGTTGATATGACGCTGTGCACAATTTGTGGACAATGTGGAAATGCATGTGGAGTGTTTCTCATATTCTCAAGATGAGAAACCGTTGCCCGTTTAATTACAGCAGCTTGCGAACAAGCATACGAAGTCTCACATACCAGTCTGAAAGTGGATAACCGAACTGTCGATCTCGATCACACAGCCGACCATCACACTAAATGGCTGCAATTCACCGGACAGCTCAAGCGTCAGGTGGGTGATCAGGCATACGAGACTTGGTTCGGACAGCTGAAACTGATGAGCTGGTCCGGTGACCAAGTCATCATCGAAACCCCCAGTCGATTCATCCGAGATTGGATCATCGACCACTATATGGATCCCGTGGAATCGTCACTGCAGACAGTTTCGCCGAACCGTCCACAACTTCACTTCGTAATCGGTAGCGACAGACCGGAGTTACCAAAGACTGAACCAGCGACTGAACCGAGGCAGCCCGAAGGCATGCGGCTCAACCTGCAATACACCTTCGATCGGTTCGTCATCGGAACAAGCAACCGGTTCGCACACGCCGCTGCCGTGGCAGTTGCCGAGTCGCCGGCCAAAGCCTATAACCCACTGTTCATCTACGGGGGGGTCGGCCTAGGTAAAACGCACTTGCTACAAGCTGTCGGCCATGAATTGTTACGACAACGATCCGACTGTCGCGTGCTGTACATTTCCAGTGAGCAGTTTACGAACCAGCTGATCGGTGCTATTCAGCACCGCTCCACCATCAGATTCCGCGAGCAATACAGGACGGTGGATGTTCTGCTGATCGACGACATCCACTTTATCGCTGGCAAAGAATCGACGCAGGAAGAATTCTTCCACACCTTCAACACACTCTATGACGCGCACAAACAAATCATCATCTCGAGCGACCGCCCACCAAAGAATATCCCCGGTCTTGAGGAGCGATTGGTGTCGCGATTTGAGTGGGGATTGGTCACCGATATCCAACCGCCGGACCTTGAGACGCGAGTTGCCATCCTCAACAAAAAAGCGGAAGATGCTCACGTAACCATCCCGACCGACGTCGTCTTCTTTATCGCAGAGAGAGTCCGATCCAACATCCGGGAGTTGGAAGGAGCTCTGATCCGCGTGGTGGCCTACGCGACGTTGTTTGGAAAACCGGTGGATATCGAACTGGCAAAGGAAGTGCTGCGGGATTTGCTGGTGGAGGCCGAACGACACATCACTGTTGACCTCATACAACGACGCGTTGCGGAATTCTTCGATATTCGGCTCTCCGACATGAAGGCGAGGCGCCGAACGCGCTCCATTGCGTACCCAAGACAAATCGCCATGTACCTGACACGTGAGCTCGTGGGACTTCCACTATTGGAGATAGGGGAGAGCTTTGGTGGTCGCGACCACACAACCGTCCTCCACGCATACGAAAAGATTCAACAGCAACTCACAGAGGATGTGAAGTTACGAACAACGTTAGACCGGTTGATTGGCGAGATAAAACATGGTGTTGCATAATTGCTTACAGCTTAGTATACATTCTATTCACATACTCACATCTCTTACTACGACAACGTCGACTAGCTTTTTTAAAAAAAGAACTATAGTAATAAGGAGCTCACATGAAACTTGTGGTGGATAAGCAGGAGTTGTTGAGCAAAACGCAAATTGTGCAAGCTGCTGTAGCATCATCAAACAATACACTCCCAATTCTTTCTCATATACTACTAGATGCAACACAAACACCGCCGAAGCTTACTGCAACAGACCTTGAGCTTGGCGTTTCAACCACCCTTCATGCTGAGGTTCTTGAGCCTGGTGCGCTCACAATCCCAGCTCGCAAGCTTGTTGAAATTGTTAAAGAGTTACCGAATATTGATCTCACACTACTTGGAAAGAAAAACAACACTATCACTATTGAAGGAGAGAGAATGGTGTTTCGTCTCTCAGGGTTTCCTCGTGAGGAGTTTCCAAAAGTGCCTGAAGTAGCCGAGGCCATCACTATAGAAATAGACACCAAGACACTAAAAAACATGTTGGAACGAACGATGTTTGCCATCTCACAAGATGAAACGCGATATGTGTTAAATGGAGCACTTTTTGTGTTAGAGCCAAACCAAATGAGTATTGTGAGTACGGATGGAAGGCGTTTAGCGGTGTGTGTGAAACCCACCACTATTGCTATTTCTGGTACACAACAACGCATTGTTCCATCCAAAACGATTCATGAGATTGTGAGGAACCTTGGTGAAGATAATCAGAATGTGATGATGCGATTTTCAGAGACGCAGGTGGCGTTTACCAATGGTCAGACAACGATCACCTCTCGGCTGATTGAGGGGGAGTATCCAAATTACCGACAAGTTGTTCCCCCTCCCAGTGATCAGAAGCTTCGTGTGAGGTGTGGAGAATTTTTGGGAGCAATCCGTCGTGTGAGTTTGTTTACCACAACGGATTCCAAGGTGGTGAAGTTTGATCTCTTGAAGGATCGTGTGGTGCTCTCAAAGAGTACTCCGACGCTGGGTGATGCCATGGAAGAGGTTGTTGGTGAATATGTGGGGAAGGAGTTTAGCATCGGGTTTAACCCAGCATTCTTGCTTGATGTGCTGAAGCACATGAAAGAAGACCTTGTGTCGCTCGAAATAGTGGCGCCAGATAAACCCGGTGTGATTCGCATTGGTAGTGAATACACGTATATTGTGCTTCCCATGCAGTTGAGCCAGTAAATTCGCAAAGCCGATGTCACGAGGCGTGGATATCACAATCAGTGCTGTTATCTCATCGGTGATCAAGCGTGCCAATACCCATCGACGCACTGATGAGCTTGAGCGATTGTGGAAACGGGTGTGTGGAAAGCGATTTGCCGCGCATTCGGGCGTTGGGTCGTATCGGCAGGGAGTGTTGGTGGTGTATGTCGATCGATCAGAGTGGTTGTATGAAATGCATGGGCGAAGGGATGATTGGTTGAGTCGATTGAAGCGGTTCCCAGCGGGTTGCAATATCACACAGATCATGTTTCGGATAGGACAATCATGACAACCAGTGACGCACAAGTGAAGCGAAAGAAAAGCGACGTTACCAAATACGACGCAACGACGATCCAGGTATTGGAGGGTGTGGATGCTGTGCGGAAGCGGCCGGCGATGTATATCGGCGACACCAGCATTCGCGGTTTCCATCATCTGGTATACGAAGTGGTGGATAATAGCGTCGATGAAGCGCTGGCTGGGTTTTGCGACCACGTCACTGTCACAATTCATGTTGATAATAGCGTGACCGTTACTGACAACGGCCGCGGAATTCCTGTGGATATCCACAAAACTGAGAAGAAGCCGGCTGTTGAAGTGGTGATGACAACATTACACGCCGGCGGGAAATTCGATCACCAGTCGTATAAGGTGTCTGGTGGATTGCATGGGGTGGGTGTTTCTGTGGTCAACGCGCTCAGCGAGTGGTTGGAGGTAGAGGTTCGGCGTGATGGCAAGACCTACCACCAGCGCTACCAGCGTGGCAAGACAGCATCGAAGCTGACGACGACCGGCAAGGCAACCGACACCGGCACCTCCGTCACGTTCAAACCGGATGCTGAGATCTTCGGCGGCAAGGCGGAGTATAACTTCGATACGATCGCCAGCCGTCTTCGGGAGCTTGCGTTTCTGAACAAGGGTCTTCGTATTGACCTGACGGATGAGCGAACGGACAAAGAGGCGTCGTTCAAGTTTGATGGCGGCATTGTCTCGTTTGTGGAGCATTTGAATCGGAACAAGGAAGTGTTGCACAAAGATATCGTCGCATTTGTCCGAGAGAAAGATGGTGTAGCCGTCGATATTGCATTGCAATATAACGACGGCTACAACGAAAATCTCTTCAGCTTCGCCAACAACATCAACACCATCGAGGGTGGAACGCATCTCAGCGGCTTCAAATCAGCCTTGACTCGCGTGATCAATCAATATTGCAAGTCGCGCAATCTGATCAAGGAGTCCGATCCTCCGGTTGCCGGGGATGACACGCGCGAGGGCTTGACTGCGGTCGTGAGCGTCAAGCTTCCCAATCCGCAATTTGAGGGGCAGACGAAGACGAAGCTCGGGAACGACGAGATCGAGGGGTTGGTTGCGTCGATGGTGAACGAGTCGCTGAGCGCCTATTTTGAGGAGAAGCCGTCGACCGCCAACAAGATCGTTGAGAAGACGATCTTGGCGGCCCGGGCGCGTGAGGCGGCGCGGCGTGCGCGGGAGTTGACACGTCGCAAAGGAGCACTCGACTCCGGCTCGCTGCCGGGAAAGCTCGCCGACTGCTCTGAGCGAGACCCGGACCTCTGTGAGCTGTATCTCGTCGAGGGAGATTCCGCCGGCGGCTCGGCCAAGCAGGGTCGCGATCGACGGTTTCAGGCGATCCTGCCGCTCAAGGGGAAAATTCTCAACGTCGAGAAATCACGGCTCGACAAGGTGCTGAACAACGAAGAGATCCGGACGATGATTTCGGCGCTCGGGACCGGCATCGGCGACGAGTTTGATCTCACCAAGCTGCGATACAAAAAGATCATTCTGATGTGTGATGCTGACGTGGATGGGTCGCACATCCGGACGCTGCTCCTGACATTCTTCTACCGACAGATGCACGGGCTCGTCGAAAATGGCCACATCTTTATTGCGCAGCCGCCGCTCTACAAGATCAAGCGCGGTAAGCGCGAGGAGTACATTCAGACTGAGATGCAGTTCAACGAACTGATCCTGGAGTTGGGGGCTGAGGGACATGCGTTAACCGTTGGCGCTGGCAAGGAAAAGCGGTCGTTCTCCGAGAAGGAGATTAGGCAGATTCTGACACTGGTCATTGAGTTTGACCGGTTTGCCTCGTCGGTGCAGAAGCGGGGTGTGTTGTTTGAGGAGTATCTGGCGCACCGCGGAAAGAAGGACAAGCAATTGCCCGCCTACATGGTCAAGGCGAGTGGGCAGACGCACTTCCTGACGGATGATGGAGAGCTGGAGAAGTATCAGGACGAAGAATCGAAGAAGGTGGTCGAGTTCTTCGAGGCGCATGAACTGCAGCATGTGATCGAGAAGCTCGAGAAGTTGGGGATCGATGTGGCGACCGGGTGCTTGAAACCAACCAAGACGCCGATCTATGCGTTGACCGATGGCGATGACGAAGAGGTATGGCTGTCGAGCTTGAAGGAAGTGTTGGAGCGGGTGCGGACGATCGGACGCCAGGGGATGACGGTGCAGCGTTACAAGGGTCTCGGTGAGATGAATCCTGGACAGCTCTGGGAGACAACGATGGATCCGGAACGACGGACGATTCTGCAGGTGATGCTCGATGGGGCCATGGACGCCGACGGTCTCTTCACCGTGCTCATGGGCGATCAGGTGGAACCGCGGCGCCAGTTCATCGAGGCGCACGCGCCCGAGGTTCGGAATCTGGATGTGTAAGATGGCGTGTGGAGCGATGGTGCTTGGGCGCCCACGTGCTTCGGGTATTGGTCGGTCGACGTGCCAAGGGAATTGCCTTTTGCACCTGGGAACGTATGCACGTGAGTATGGGCGTTTAAACGGAGCGAACAGTGTACACGCGTAATGAAAAAGTCGTGCCGGTCCAGATCGACCAGGAGATGAAGGATTCATACATCAGCTACGCGATGAGCGTGATCGTCGGGCGGGCGTTGCCGGATGTCCGCGATGGGCTCAAGCCGGTGCATCGACGCATCCTCTACGCGATGCGCGAGCTGGGACTGGAGCATAACCGGCCGTACAAGAAGTCGGCACGTATCGTCGGAGAGGTGCTCGGTAAGTATCACCCGCACGGCGATCTCTCCGTGTATGACGCGCTCGTGCGGATGGTGCAGGAGTTTTCGCTTCGCTATCCGATTGTGGATGGGCAGGGGAACTTCGGCTCGGTGGATGGCGACGCGCCGGCGGCGATGCGCTACACCGAAGCGCGGATGAGCCGGATCGCGGAGTCGATCCTCGAGGATATCGACAAGGAGACGGTCGACTTCGCGCCGAACTTCGATGAGACGCTCGTGGAGCCGCTGGTGCTGCCGTCGGCGCTGCCGAACCTGATCGTCAACGGCTCCGGTGGGATCGCGGTCGGCATGGCGACGAACATTCCGCCGCACAACCTGCGCGAGGTGGTGAATGGCATCACGATACTGATCGACAATCCCGAGGCATCAATCGACGAGTTGATGAAGGTGATCAAGGGACCCGACTTTCCAACGGGCGGCATCATTTGCGGCCGCGGGGGGATCAAGGAGGCGTATCGCAGCGGGCGCGGGCTCATCAAGATTCGCTCCAAGGCGCACATTGAGTCGCTCAAGGGGGGTAAGGAGGTGATCATCGTCACCGAAATTCCCTACCAGGTGAACAAGGCGAACTTGGTCGAGGCGATCGCCAACCTCGTGCAGGAGAAGAAGCTTGAGGGCATCAGCGACTTGCGCGACGAGTCCGACAAGGATGGGATGCGGATCGTCATCGAGCTGAAGCGCGACGTCATCGCCCAAGTCGTGCTCAACCAGCTCTACAAGCATACGCAGATGGAGACGTCGTTCGGCACGATCATGCTGGCGCTGGTGCAGAATCGTCCGCGCGTGTTGAACCTCAAAGAGTTGCTGTGGGAGTTCATCCAGCACCGGAAGGTCGTCGTCATTCGGCGGACGGAGTACGAGCTGCGCAAGGCGCGCGAGCGGGCGCACATCCTCGAGGGATTCAAGAAGGCGCTCGCCCATCTCGACGCGATCATCCAGCTCATCAAGAAATCGGAGAGCCCGCAGGCGGCCAAGGAAGGGTTGATCAAGAAGTTTGACTTCTCCCCGGTGCAGGCGCAATCGATCCTTGAGCTGCAGCTCCAGCGGCTGACACATCTGGAGCGGGAGAAGATCGAGCAGGAGTATCTGGAGCTGATCAAGAAGATCCAGTACTACGAGTCGATCCTCAAGAGCGAGCGGAAGGTGTTGGATATCATCAAGGAGGAAACAGCAAAGCTTGGCGAGCAATTCGGCGACGAGCGGCGGACGGAGATTGTCCGCGAGGTGGAGGAGTTGGAGATCGAGGATCTGATCGCGGAGGAGAATGTCGTCATCACGATCAGCCACGCCGGGTACATCAAGCGGATCCCGGTGGATGCGTACCGGAAGCAGCGGCGGGGCGGCGTCGGCGTGAGCGGCGCCGAGGTGCGCGAGGAGGATTTCATCGAGCATCTCTTCATCGCCTCGACGCACGACGCGATTCTCTTCTTCACCAGCACCGGCAGGGTGCATTGGCTGAAAGTGCACGAGATCCCGCAGGCGAGCCGTGCCTCCAAGGGGAAGGCGATCGCCAATCTGTTGGCGCTCGGCTCCAACGAGAAGCTGAGCGCGTTCGTCTCGATCCGCGAGTACGACGACAAGCATTTCCTTGTGATGGCAACGAAGCTGGGGACGATCAAGAAGACATCGCTGGAGGAGTACAGCAATCCGCGCAAGGGCGGCATCGTCGGCATCACGCTGGAGCAGGGCGATGAGTTGATCGGCGTCGAGGTGACCGACGGCGAGCAGGAGCTGCTGCTGGCGACGATGCAGGGGAAGGCGATCCGGTTCCCCGAGGAGCAGGTGCGGACGGTCGGGCGCTCCGGCAAGGGCGTCAAGGGGATCACGCTCTCGAAGGGCGACGAGGTGATCGCCATGCAGGTCCCCAAGCCGAAGTCGACCGTGCTGACGGTGACAGAGCTTGGCTTCGGCAAGCGCTCCAAGATCGAGGAGTATCGGCAGCAGTCGCGTGGCGGCAAAGGTGTGATCAACATCAAGGCGACGAAGCGCAACGGGATTGCCGTCGGGCTCAAGACCGTGTCCGACGATGATGAGCTGATGCTGATGACACGCGAGGGGATGACCGTGCGCTGTGCGATCAAGGATATCCGCGTCACCGGCCGCAGCGCTCAGGGTGTCCGCCTGATGCGGCTCAAAGCGTCCGACCGCGTCTCCACCGTCGCCCGCGTCATTCCGGAGGAAGAGGCGGTCGTAGAAGAGTAAAACGTCCATAGTCCATAGTCCATAGTCCATAGTGAAATTTGTTCTCGCTCTTACTGTGGACTGTTGACCGTGGACTGTGGACGATGGGTTGAATCGAACACGTCCCTATCGTCTAGCCCGGTCTAGGACAGAGGCCTTTCGAGCCTTCAACGCGGGTTCAAATCCCGCTGGGGACACTACTTTGTGGTGAAGCTCCAGCTGCTCTCGGTAGCGGCGGAGTATGGTGTGGCTGCTGCTGTTCTTCCCCCAGCGGGATTTGATGGAGCGCCGACTCAGTTTAGGAAGCTGCGACGGTCAGGAGCAGCGACTTCCTCTGGAGGCGCGGATGCCCGACCGAAGCGAGCAGAGCGAGCGAAGGCGGCAAATCCCGCTGGGGACACTATCTTCAGCGCATGCAATCGCTGTACAGCCTCGGAGGGGGATTTTCCTATCCCCCTTCCGACGTTCCCCGCCGAAGAATCGTGGCGGGTCACTGCCTCTCCCTTGGGTTGTGTCCTCGGTTCGCCTGACGCGGACCTCGGATAAGCTGGACAACGTCAATACCGTCAGCTGATGGTGCAGCAGCGAGAGATGATGATCTTTCAGAGGACGTTGCGGGATTTGATGGAGCACCGACTCCGTTCTAGGGGGGGGTCCGATGAGGAGCAGGCCGTGTGTTTTTCCTTCGCGGAGTGCGCATGATCGGCATCCATCGTCTTTTGAGGCGTTGTTTCCCAGATGGAGCATAGTTTATGGCTTTCCTGCTGCAGAGCTGTTGTGAGCAGGTTGTCGGCTGGTATGGCGAGAGCCCTCGCGCTTCCGCCACGATTGCCTCGCTGAGCTGTCTAGTTTTGGTGAGTATCGTCTGCAACATCATCCTTCTTCGACGGCCCCTGCGTCAGAAACCCAAGGCGTTGTCTACGTCCGGTGTCATCGGTGCGACGGCTGAACCGAGCGGAGTACCAGCGTGGTTGACGCGTGGTTGTCCGACGGCTGAGCCGGACGCTAGGATGCTGGAAGCCTCTCGGAAGGAAATGTATCAAGCACTGACCCTCTTCTACGGCCATGTGAGGTACGTGCTGACCCTCATTTTGTCCATCCCGCTGGCGACGTTCATCATTCTCGCCCTGGCTCGCCGAGATGGTACGACGATATTCGAGCCGGGATTCTTGAGGTGGATTGCCGGCGGGGTGTTGGCGATCGTGGTCCCGGCTATTGCGATGCCGTCGATCGTGGTGATCTTCCGGTACTACGAGGTATACGTTTCGGCGCTGCTCTTCGCGACCAGACTGCATCTGCGGGCGAGGACGTTGGCCGGCGAGCACCCGTGGTTTCAGCGGGCGATTGGCCATGCGAGCGAGCCCGTGCAAGACTCGCTGGCATTCCGGCTGCTGTCGAAGCTGAGTGGAGGCAGTCGGGGTGATGAGCAGCGGTTTATCGTGAAGCGCGCTTCCACCAGCTGGTACTCGTTTTGGTTGTACGCGTCGATCATCATGATTTTGGGCGTCGCAAATTTTGTGGTTGGAATTCTGATCTGGCTGCAGCGTGTGACTTGATGCGCGCGGAATCAACGACGAGCATGAACACGGAACGTAAACGCGGAAGGGAGGCAGAACCGATCGGGGGCCGGCGCCGAAGATGACACAGAACCGCACAGGGCGCGCGCAGCATAGACCCGGGTCGGAGGAGGTCCGCGGCGGCGGCTCTCTGATCCTGGTCGGGACGCCGATCGGGAATCTGGGCGACATCTCGCAGCGGGCGATTGAGACGTTGAAGAGCGCCGACCTGATTGCCGCCGAGGATACGCGTCGCACCAGGATCTTGCTCGACCGGCACGGTATCCGCGCGCCGCTCACCAGTTACCACAGCTACAACGTGAAGGTGAAAGGCCCCCAGCTCATCGATCGCATCCATACTGGCGAGCGTGTGGCGTTGGTGACCGATGCTGGGATGCCCGGCATCAGCGATCCTGGAACGCTGCTCGTGCGGTTGGCGATCGATGCCGGTGTGCCGGTGGCGGCCGTACCGGGCCCCACTGCGTTCGTCATGGCGCTGGTGCTTTCCGGTTTGCCAACGCACCGGTTTGCGTTCGAAGGTTTCCTGCCGATCAAGTCTGGCGCTCGCCGCAAACGTCTTGGGGCATTAGCCGAAGACGACCGGACGCTCATCTTCTACGAATCGCCGCACCGGTTGCTGCCGATGCTTGAGGATGTGCTGGCCGTGTTTGGCGATCGAGCGGCGTCCATCAGCCGAGAGCTCACCAAGCAGTTTGAGGAAACGATTCGTGGTTCAGTGAGCGCATTGATCGAGCGTTTCAGGCGTGACAATCCACGCGGGGAATTCGTCGTCGTCCTCTCTGGAAAGATTGTTCGTAAGCCACTGACTGAATAATACTTAAGAGTATCCATAGGTTTGGCATCTCTAGACTTATCAGGTATACTTTTTGTGTGTTTTTACAAAGTGGCATAACTTATGTCGCACCCATGTGTTAATGGATAATCATCATTCAAGCAGAATGCCAGTGTGGATCAGGATCGTGGCACTGCTCATGGCGGAGATTTTCTGCCTTGAGCAGGCCGTGGTCTACGCCGCTCCATCAGACCGCTCCATCTTCGCGACGAAACGTCCCAACCATCAAGCCGTCCGCGAACGCAACCTCCGGGAGCTTGATGCGAAGCAGGGCATGTTGGGGCAAACCCAGCCGCAAGCTGCAAGCTCCAAGCTGCAAGGCACACCGCAACAGCAAATCCTGAGTCTGGCGAGTCTGCAAGATCTCTCGGCGATACAGATTCCACCGGAGGCCGGACAGATTCTCGAGACATGGACGCCCGAGGAAGCCGTCGCCAGTCGCATGTCGCAGGTCGTGGAAGATCCGTCGGAGGCTGCAGATCGTGACTCGTACGACATACGACATACGACGTCCGACGCAGCAAGAGGACCTGTGGTCATCTTGCTGCAAGATCTGCACGCGCATCCGGCGGCGCAGCGGGCGGAGGCGGCGATCCTCGAGCGGCTCCATCGGACGTACGCGCTGCGCACGATAGCTTCGGAGGGGGCATCATCGCCGGTCGACGTCTCGTTTGCGCAAGCTGTGCCGAAGAGCGATCGGCTGCGGACGCAGATCGCCGACGCCTTCCTCGACGCCGGCGAGCTGACCGGTGAGGAGCACCTCGCCATCACCAAGCGTCTGCCGCTCGCCATTCAAGGCGTCGAGGATCGCGACCTCTACCAGCAGAACCTCGAGGCCTTCCGAATCGTGCTGCAGTCGAACGAAGGGGTGTTGCAAGCATTGGCGGCGATCGAGCGTTCGCTGAACGAGCTCAAACCGCACCTCTACTCCGAGCCGATGCTGGCGATGGATGGTGAGCGGCAGCGGTTTGAGCGCGGCGACATGGCGCTGCTCGATTTCGCCCGATACTTGGAGGGTGCGGCGCAGCGCGCGGGGTTCGATCCGGCGGAGGCGGCACCGAATGTCGCACGACTCATTCGTGCCGGAGCGATTGAGGCGCGGATCGATCGGGCGCAGGTGGAGCAGGAGGTGCAGCGGTTGGTCGGGGCGATGGCCGGAGTCCCCGGTAGCGCATCGCCGCTGCGCCGTTCGCTGGAGGAGCTGGCCGGGCAGTTGCAAGCGCAACGGATCGCGCCAGCGACATATTACGAGCGGTTGTTGGAGTTGGCGCATGAGCAGGCCGTCGATCTTCAACCGTTCGCGCAGCTGCAGCAGTTCGTCGAGTATCTGGCGCTCAATCGGCAGATCGAGGTGGGGCGCTTGCATGTGGAGCTTGACACGTTGACGGCAGTGTGCGGCGATCGCCTGGCGCAGACGGAGGACGAGCGAACGTTGTTGCGTTATCTCCGTGATGTTCGACTGCTTTCGGCGCTGTGCAACCTCTCGCTGACGACCGATCAGCTCGACGACTACCGGGCGCGGCGCGGCGAGCTGCGCGTGGCCGAGTTCGAGCGCTTCCTGAACACACAGCGCCAGCGCTATGGTCTGGATGGGTTCTCGATGCCCCCTCGACAAGCTCGGGGTCGCTCGAGCGAGAATGGAGGCAGCCCCGGTTCTACTTCGAGCGGAGTCCCGAGCGAGCCGCGCGAGTCGAGGGACGAAGTCGAGAAGCCGCCGCTCGCCAAGTTGATTGACGAACAGCTACCCTTGGTCGAGCGGTTCTACGAGCTGGCCGAGCAGCGGGATCGCGTGCTGGTCGAGCGCACATTGCAGTTGCTTGAGGCACGTGAAGCGCACCTCGTGAAGCGTGAAGCGTCCACAACTACCCCGTCCAGTACAGCGAAGTCCTCGTCGATCGCTGATCAGGCTAGGCAGACCACGCTGCACGCACAACGCTTCACGAACGACGGATCTGCCGTCGTGCTCGTCGCGGGTGGCTTCCACACGCGCGGAGTGACGCGGCTGCTGCGCGAGCGCCAGGTCGCCTACGTGGTGATGTCGCCGACGGCCGCCGGCGCACTCGACGAAGCGCGCTACCACCGCCTCATCAATGGCGAACGCGCCGGCCCGGACGAGCTGCTGCGGTTGATGCGCGGCGGTGTCCATGCCGCGCTTACCGGTTCCCACGCCATGCGCGTCCCGATGATGTTCGAAGGTCTCAACGCATCAGCCAATTGGCAGTGGTTGACGACGGCGATTGGTCGCGCGTTCGCCGACGATGCCCCGCCCGGTTTGCTCGGAGAGCTTGAGGCAACATTGCATCAGCGCTTCCCGAACGCCCGATTCTTTGAGCATCCAGATCATCGTGGGACGTACTACATCGAGGTGCCCGGTGCGCCAGCGGATCGACCGGCGATGAAGCTGGTGCGTGGCCAGCAGTCGGAGCCGGTTGGGCTGGACGATTTTAACGACGCGGTCGCAGCGTGGCAGGCCAGGCGGTCGGGGACGCCGATCGGCGACGTTGCTGCGCACGGTGTCTTGGACGATCGGCTGCAAGCGGCAGCTCAGAGGAACCAGATTCAGGCGGTCGAGCAGCTGGCCGACAAGGAAACCGGCGCGCAGGTTGGCCAGCAAGCGATCGCGATGGCCGAACAGTTTCTGCAGGCACGCCGCCCGGATGTGAACGTCCCCGATGGCATCGAGCAGGTGCTGGAGAATCGCCTGATGCTGGAGACGGCTGTCGGTGGCATTGTCTTTGTTGAAGACGGGCAGCCGTGGGATCGCATCGGCCACACCGGCTCCGCTCCGTCCGGCGCGCGCTACGGCACCATCTGGATTACGCCGGAGGTTTTCAAGGACGAGCAGGGCAGGCCGTTGCCTCCAGAGCGTCGAGCCACGGCGCTCGCGCGCGCCATCATCGGCCACCTCGTCAAGCCGGTGATGTCCGAGGCCGGACGCGTCGACATTGAGGCGGCGTTTGATCGATGGCGAGCGTCCGATCAGACGACAGCGATCGCCATTCCCGTCGCCAGCGGCGACGCCGCCCGCGAGCAGCCCTGGCGCGATTTGGCTGTACCCACAGCTGAGGAGCTTGGTTCCGCAAATCACCTGCTCCTTCTCATTGGCAAATATCAAGCGGCGGCAGATCAGTCTAGGATGCCGTTGGCGCTTGAGATACGAAGCCTCGTTTCCAGAAGATCAGCCGAGGTGACGAACACCGAGCTTCAAGCTCTCGTGGATGCGATGATTCTGTCACGGGACGGAACGGGAGAAGCTACCCTGCGTTCGGCGGCGGCAATGGTTGCACAAGACGCGCCGAATCTATTGCGCGACGTCCTGGTGGTGAGATACCTGGTTTCGGTAGATGCCGACGTTGACTTCAAGCTTTCTCAGACTATCAGCAAGGCTATTCGCGGAGCATCGCGTTTGCTCGACGAGCTTCTGGCGTCGCAGCAGCTTTGTCAGGATGAGCATCAACGTGACAGGTTCGCCACTCTCATTAATTACGCTATCCGTGACAACATTGGCGCTGTAACCCCGAGCGATCCCTCTGCGCTCTTGGAGTGCTTCCTAACTGCCCAAACCGATCACCAGCGGAAATTGTTCGATGACACCATGCGACGGCTTTTCGGCGCTTCGCCGTTGCTGGCAGACGCCGTCAACCGTGACGCTCTAGAGCGCAAGAGGATGGGGCATCTCCTTCAGGTCGTCGTTCCTGCCTTGGCTCCGGATTCCGGCGCAAATCTTCGTACCACGTTCCGTTGGGTGTCGCAGATCTTTTTGCAGCGACTGGGCAAGGTGGCGTTTCTCAAGCCACCGGCTCAACCCCCAACCAGGCGTCAGGTTGATATCAGCAAAGACGTCGTGCAGATCGACTCGATCGGCCAACTGCTTGGGCAACTCGGTCTCAGTGACGAAGTGGAGATCAAGAAGGGAGCGCCCTTCGGACGGAGCAAGCGGTATCGACTGAGGAATGGGGAGTACCTCGTTCTGAAACGAGCGTCTACCCGGAAGGAACGCAACGACGCCCTATCCGACCTGCTCCTTGAGGCCGAATGGAACGAGTACCTCGGCAAGCATCGAGCTCAGTTGGGAATCGAGTCCGAGATCCCGGAGATGATGACGCAGTCGTTAGATGGTAGGAAGCTCGTCAGGATTCGAGGGGAGCATTATCTCGCCTATACGGCGAGCGAGGATTATCTGACGTATCTCGATGCCATCGATGATGACCGGGCGTTCTCCCAGGCCGCGCTGAGAAACGTGAAGGATCTGATGCGGCTGGCTCGGTTCGGGATCTTTCATACAAGCTTGATTGCAGCTCTGCATTCGTTCGAGCAACAGCGGCCTTTTCTGTGGGATATCTACGGCGTGAATCGACCAGGCGCTGGAGATATGGCAACGTGGTTGGTCGCATCGGCCCTCTCGAATTTTAGAGCGTCTGGATTCGGGGACAACGAGCATCTGGTCCACTTTGATGATTTGGCAGCGCTTGGGCACGTTAACGAAGACACATCTTCATCCTATTTTGGTCTTCAGCATCACCTCGGGGAAGTACTATTTGCCGTTGCTCACGTCATAGGCAGGAGGTTCAGGACGAGGCGGGGGGCGGCTTCGTTGCCGGGGGACGATTTCCAACAACTGATGGCACAGCTCTTCGCTGATGCCTATCAAACCTTCAGTGGCGACCAACGTCCCTTGCCGCCAGAAGATGCCGGCCTTGTTGCTGAGGCGGCGGAAGAAGCGGCGAAGTACATGGGAGCTGAACGAGGGTCCGAGCATTACTGGGGGGGTGTCGGCAGCGATCCTCGTCTAGGCCCGCCCGGAGGCGCGTATCCGATCCAACGGTTGATTGCGGCAGTCATGGCCTTAACGATCCGTGCGATCCAACGGTTTGCGGAAACGACGCGGGCGGTCGAGGCGGCGGTCAATGAGCTGGATCCTACCCAGCCACCGACGCAGACGAAGGACTCGAAGGCCTTCGCCGCGGTGAGACGACTCTACGAGGAGGGCAAGATCACGGCCAGCAGCCTGCTCGAGCTGCTGGACCACTATGCCGCCGGTCGTGGGGCCACCTTCAAGCAGTGGTGGGATACCAACAAGCAAGCGATCCTGGAGGCCGCCGGCCTGGTGGCGGTGGCGGCGTTGTTCGTGGTAGTGCTCAACGCCCAGCTCGATGCGGACGCAGTGAAGGACGCCGCCAAGCCGCTGGTCGATCTCGGCAGCGACGTCGCGCGTAGCGCTGCGGAGCGGGTCGCGCTCGGCAACCTCGGCGCCGCGGCGGCAATGGTGGTACCAGGCGTGTCGCTTGGCGCCTGGAAAGCGCTATTCACGGGACATCCTCTGGTTTGGTTTCGCCAGCACCGGCGTGACTTGTGGCGGCTCATCGCCTTCGGCGCCGCGGCAGTCGTCGTGGCGGTGGTGCTGCAGTATGTACCGCTGGCGATACCTGAGGCGGGGCTACGCGCATCGTCGTCAAGCGAGATAACGATTGCCTTTGCTCCGCTGGTGCGCAACCTGTCGGCATGGTGGCATCGAAACTCTCCCCCAGAAGCCCAGCAGTTGCGCAGCCTTATCAAGCGGCTGTGGGGCAGTTACGGCAGTGAACGCGAAGCGATTCGTAAGGCCATTCGTCAGCTCATCGCCGAACATCCGGAGGTTGTCACCGGCCGCGTACTTGACGATCTGGTGGCGTTTGAAGATTGGATCGAGAACGGGCCGGAAGCCAGCCGATACGCTGATATCATCGTGAGCGCCGTCGCCAAAAACGCGCAGCTCTTCCCACGCTTAATTCGGTTGCATTTGGACAACCCAAGCTCGTTCGGGAGGCATGGAACGGGGTCGATGATCGAACAGGCGATCTCGCGCAATCCAAACTTGTTCGAAACGCTGCTGCGCTCAATCTCCACGATGCCTCGGACACAGGGTGAGCAGACGGAGATGGCTTGGTTGATATCGGTTGTCTTGGGAGGCATGACGGGGAAGTTTCGTGCGCTGTCCGAGCAGCATCAGGATAAGTTCCTTTCTCAGATGATTCGGCAACTGCTTCTGCTTCGAAGCGATCTCCCCGCGGGGCCCGGAGATTATTTCATCGTAGACACCTTGGACGTGGATACGCGGAACGATCGCCCCGATGCTCGTCGCTACTTACACGATGTGATCTATCGGACCCTGCGTGACTTCCCAGAGGCCGAGGTGCACCTTGAGCCATCGCTCCTGAAGCAGCTAGGGCAACAAGTCGGCGGTCTCAATGGACTCCTGAAGGTACTCTGCATGGATCTCGATGAGCATATGGGTCCGCCGTATCGGACTTCGTTCAATCTGATCTCACGGCTGCGGTTGAAGCCGCTGGGCAACATTGCCTTCCTGCCACCACCTGACGCTCGGCGTATCTTAACGAGTCGCCGCGTGAAGGAGGCGTCGGATGCCGTGGAGTTTTCGTCCGTTGAGCAAATGCTCAGCCACATCAGAATGCATCCCGGGGATCTCGAAGGCGAGCGGATTACGTTTGGTCGCAGCCAGCGGACGCGCTACGTGCGCCTCGAGGATCGTGCGTCGAGCAAAACAAGCGACCGTTATCTGGTGCTGAAGCGAGCGGACAATCTGCGGGAAGCATCCGAGCTGTTGGTTGGAGCGCGCTGGTGGAGTTACCTGGAGGGACACAAAGCGGTATTAGGGTTGGAGTCGGAGATTCCCCGCGTGCACCGGTTCGGTGGCGATAAGTATCTCTGCAAGATCCAGGGCAGCTATTACCTCGTGTACACCGCCAGCGAGGAGTACTTCACCTACCTTGATGAAATCACAGACGACGAGGTCTTCAAAGCCGCTGTGCTCAAGAACGTTCGCGATCTGATGCGACTGGCACGTCACGGGATCTTTCATACTGCGCTGATCAGTGCGTTTCACGTCAACCGGGGTGATGGTAATCAACGTCCGTTGCTATGGGACATCTTTAACCTGTGGAACCACCGGGCGACGCAGGGCGGAATCGGTCGGTTTGATCGGTGGAGGGTGGCAACGCAGTGGTCCAACGCGAGGGCCGCTGGGGTAGCGGATCCCGATCATCTTGTGCGGCTGCAGCGCCTGCCAGCGTTCGGTGCGGTGACCGAGCAATCGACGCATCGCCAAATGGGGCTGCAGCATCATCTGGGGGAGGCGCTGTTCGCCTTGACTCACATCGTCGGTCGACGATGGGCCAATGAAACCGGGGGGGTCGCTCGAGAAGGTTTCTACCACAACGTGATGTGCGAGATGTTTGATGAAGCATTCCAAACGTTCACCGCGTCAGAGGAGGCCATCTCCCAAGACCTCAGGATGAAGGCGGTGGCTCGAGATATGCGCCGCTATATGAAGGCGACGCCACGCGATCGGGATCATTACTGGTCGCACGATCAGGCCGCCCCCGATCTCGGTCCGTTCAATGGCCCCTATCCCATTCAGTCGCTGATCAAAGCGATTACGACGTTCACCATCCGCGCCATCGAGCAGTTCGTGGCGACATCGGGTGGGCAGCTGGCTGAGTCGGATGAGTGGGTCGCGCGCAGCCCTTGGCAGGCGGCCCGCTCATGGCTGCACCGGCGCCGTGCGGCGCTGTTCCGATACGCCGCCTTCGGCGCCGTGGCGGCGATGGTCTTGGTGGTGCTCAATGCTCAACTCGATGCGGATGCGGTGAAGGAGGGCGCCAAGCCGCTGGCCGATCTCGGCAGCGATGCGGCACGCAAGGTTGTCGAGAGCGCGCCGTTGAGCGCCATGATGGTCTCCAGCACGGGGGATCGCGAGAGGGACGTCGGTCTTTTCTTGGGTCGGCACCCGCATGGGTTCGAGCAAGCGTTCGGTCGGTCATTCGTTAGGGAGCACTATGAAATGCTGAGTGGGTTGGAGTGGGCGGCAGGCGGCGCTAGTTACGAATTGTTCGTATACGCGCTGCCGGCGTTGCGGCCGCGCGTGATCCGCGACGGCGTCCTGAGCGTCAGCAGACGCCTGCTCGATCTCGCGGCGATGACCTCAGCTCGCCATAGGGGCTACCTGTTCTCGGAAGTTTTTGGAGCGTTGGGTACTTCCTATGGCGATCAATGGCTCAGCAACCACTACGAGGAGGTGCACGACAGTTTGCGTCGGGCTCTGCAGAGCGGTCGGGCGGTTTCGCCGCAGCGTCCCGAGTGTCTTCTCCGATTCCTCTTCGGCTCTGACAACCTTTGGATTGAGCCGAGCGATCCTATCCAGTGGTTGGCGGATCGAAAGATCGATCCCCTCGCACACCTGCGGTTCTGCAGTGACCTGGCGGCCCAGCGACCGCGCGACGCGCTGGAAATACTCGGCCAGATCTGGGACGCGATTCGGGCGCCGAACTCGGTGGTGGACGCGCGATTGCCTGAGGCAGAGTATCTGCGGCTACTCGCGTTCGTGAAGGAGCACGGCCGGTTCAATGTTGGGCAGTATCGTCGGTATCGTCTGCCCGTCGGCGAGTCTGTCGCAGCCCCGGCGCTGCAAGCAGCGGATGTGGCCGGTCGCCTGGATGGAGCGTGTCGCGCGCTGCATCGACGCATCGAGCAAGCCGCCAGCCAATTTGACGTTCAAAAGAACAACGCGAAATCCAATCTGCTGGCGACCTCGGCCGAGTATTGCCGAGCGATCGATCTGGCTGTGCAGCAGTACCTATCGGAGCTCGGCTTGAGTGACAAGGTCAGCTGGATATGGCAGGGGGGTCCCGCCAGGGGATTATGGGGAACCGGCCAGCGTGATTTCGAGGGATTTGGATTTACCGGCAACGTGCAGTCTGGTGGTGCCCAAACGGTGCTATTCGGTCTCGTCGATGTCTTCCGAGAATTCTCCAAGTTCGACTCACGTATTTCGGCGGCCGATAAAGAGATGAAGCTAAGCGGTGTTATCCTCGATGTGTTTCTGAACAACATTGGACTCGATGATTCAGGACTCAGTCAGTATCTGAGCAGTTTGAATGATTATCAGCCCGGTGTTGACTATGTGACGAGATCAGGCCTGCTCTTTCTGCGGACGGGCTCGTTGGCGGGTGAGGCACACCGTCGAGCAATCAATGGTCGGGTGTCGGAGTTCTACCGTGGTGGTGCCAGCGAGATCGCTGTCGAGGATGCCGCTTATCTCACGGAGTACGACCAAGTGAATCTCGACCGTGACGCCAGGGGCGTTGATCCTCGGCGCATCGCCGACGATGAGGCAGATGCCGTGCTGGCCGATCCCAAGAGCGCGCCCGGTGGATTGCGCGCTGTGCTGCGGGTGATGCACCTCCTGCGCATCCTGCAGTTGCGGGCGGAGGGTGGCGATCCGGTTTCGCTGGTCGATGGTCCCATCGATCCCAACACCATTCCTGTCGAGGGCTTCCTCACCGAGTGCCAACGGCTCAGAGTCAGTGGTCGCCGTGTCTTGACGCTCCAAGATCAGCGGAAATTGCTCGAGGCGCTCGAGGCGCTCACACGAATTCGGGTACAGTCATCGCATCTGCCGACGCGCGAGGAGATCAGGCGCCATCTGGCGGGCTTCCGAGAGGTGGCGGCAAAGGTCATCCGAGCGTGCCAGAGGAATCGACCCATCACGTTGTCGCCGCCTGGAGCGCGCCAGGGATGGTCGTTATGGCTGTCTCGCCTTTGGGAGCGGAAGTGGCTATGGCTTGGTGCTGGGCTTGGTGTGATGGCGGTGATCGGAGTGGTCGCTATTGGGATTGAGGTCGGGTGGTTCCGCCAGGCGCTCGACCGGTTCGTGCTTGGTGGCGAGGGGATCGCGGCGGCGGTGGCGCTCCAACCGCCGTTTGCGCGGATCAAACCGGGCGAGGTCAATCGGATCCTCATCGTCGCTCGTCGTCTCTGGTTGCCAGCGCCCATGGAGAATGATGCCGGTCCCAAGCTGGGTCACTATCTGCTCGATCTCCATCTGGCGATCCTCGCCATAAGGGAGCGATTTCCTGACGCGGTGATCCATGTCGCCACCGACTATCCGGACCTCAACGCGTTCTTCAAGAATCCGCACTTTGCCCAGCAGCAGGTGCAGGTGATCGATCTGCCTTCCGGTCATGAGGCGGTCCAGTCGGCGCAATCGAGCTCACCACAGGAGGATTGGGAACTCGTGAAGGCGAGGCTGGCGGAGGATGGTGTGGATCTCGACTTGGCGGTAGCACTCTATGGCCCCGTCGATGCTGAGGAAGCGGCGAATGGCTCGATGATGCAGCAAGCGATGTCGAATGGATCGCAGCAGCCGTACGTGTTAGTCGTTCCTTCCGTCGTTGAGCAGATTCGGAAGGCGTACCATAGCGGCGCCCAGTCGCCGCAGCCGATGCCCGCGCAGTTTCTGGATCGTGAGGGCAATGTGTCCGCTGTTCAGGGTTCCGATTTCATCATGGACGGGCCGTGGGCGCGCGTGTGGCCCACCATTGCGAACACCTATGCCGCGCTTGGCTTGCCGCTCGATCTCGACCGTCTGCCGCCGATCACGCTCACCGATCAGGAGCTCCGGCAGGCCCGGCAGGAGCTGGAGCAATGGCACACCGCGGATTATCCCGCCGATACGTTCGATCCCACCAGGCCGGTGATCATCGTCAATATCCCTGCGTTCACGATGGGGGCGTTCGAAGACGCGTGGTGGGCGGATGTCGTGGAGCGGCTCACCAGTCAGATCGACCGACCGTGCAATTTCCTCTTTTCGTATTATCAGGCGGAGGATCATGAGGCGATCGTTCGCATCGCAGATCAACTACGGGAGCGCGTCCGATCAGATCCGACTGGCCGGGGCGACGCTTTCATCGTGCCGACCGAGGGATTGTCGCTGGCCGGTGGTCTCCATCGGGTGCTGGGGCTCGCGCGGGAAACCTCGGGCGGCGTCGTGACGTTGGATAACGGGGGCGCGCATGCCGCGAATGTGTACGGCGTGAATACGGCGGTGCTGGGCGTCGAACGATCCCGGAGCTGGATTTGGCAGCGCGAGGGCGTGGTGCTGATCATCCTACCCGATCCTCCGGGTGGCGAACGTGAGCCGAGAGCGCCTGATCTGAATACTGTGCGCCCCGGTCTGGTGCGGTTCGCCGAGAAGGTCAACGCCTCGCATCTGCCGCAGAGCGGCGAGGACCCTTCGGATGGCACCAATGCAATGCTCTGGAACTTTCGGTATGACGAACCGCAAGCGGATGACAAGCCGCGTAGCCGCGTGGCCGGTTCAGCGTTTGTTTACGCGGGCAGAGTGTTGCCCCGACCGGACGATACAGAACGAGGGTTTGCCATCGTCTGCAAAATCCCATCCGTGAGCGAGCCGTTCATCTTTGACCCCGACCACTTCAAGGAGAGTCTCAAAGCATTGGCCGATCTCCTTGGCGTACCGCTAGGTCAGATGTGGATCGGCTTGGACGCAGCGCGTTCTCCGATCAATCGCGAGGACATATTCGGCGCGGCGATCGAGCTTGGGATACCGCGTGAGCAGATTGTGGTGCGGGACCAGATCCCTCTGGTGATCAATGCGATCGCGAGCGGCGATCCTGATCATCCTTCACCGTGGTTTGATCAACATGTCAAGGTCGCCGTCATCTTCGGGGGAGGCACGGAGTTCGGTATCTGGCCCGGTGCCTTGTCTGGGGTGGAAGGTGCCTTCGTGGATGCCGCCTTTTTCCCTGAGAAGACGCGCAGAGGAGTGGACACGGTTAAGGCGTTGTGGCCGATGCGGCTGAAGGTACCGACCGTTCGCGGCGCGATAAAGGACAGACTGACGTTGAGCGATATGGTCGATCTCAATGACCCAGACCGGCTGTTTGCTTACACCTTCGCCAACGGCTTTCAACGCATCCCCGGCGTGCAGTATGACCAGGATGGGGTGACGACTTATACGGCGGTGTCCCATGGGGGGCAGGGCTACATGTTGAAGCACCGGTTCCTCTACACCAAGGGTCCGCGCAATGCCAAGGCGTTGGCCATGCAGTGCGTGGAGGGTGTAGAGACCGGCCAGTTCAAAGCGCTCTACGACATCGTCATGCAGGACGAGAGCCCGATACCGATGGAGGCAGCGCATCGGCAGTTGCCTCCTGGACTCGGCAACGCCACCCCCAGCTCAATCGACCATGAGGGATGGCCGGATGGGTTGCTCGGCGTGCGCCTCGTATCCACGGAGGCGTTTGATTGGAAAACGGGGAAGGCCGTCGAGCCGCCACACATTCACGACCATCAGCATCTCAACCCGGTGGCCAGCATGATGGCTGCCTGTCGGCTTCGAGGTATTGGACAAGTGCGTTCTGAGTTGGTGGAGCTCGCTGACAAGTTCGCCGACCATCTGGCATTGGAGGCGGGGAATTTGCGGAAGCTGTTTGCGCGGGATGGTGTCATGAATATGGGCTGTGAGGGGGCGCGGGACGAATCGGCAGCCATGGGGTACAGGCAGATCGTAGGCTTTCGGGCGTTGGCGCTGACCGATGTGGATGCGGCGGCGGATCATCTCGTCAGGACGTATGCGCGCCTGGCGCGTCTCGGTCGCGGAGAGCTGCTGGCGCCGTGGTTGGAGAAGGCCATCGAGGACTTCGAGGCGCTGCCAGCGGAGCGGCAGTTTGCGGTGACGGAGGCCGTTCGTCTAGCGATCCTTGGGCTGGGGAAGAAGCTGTCGCTGAACTACAAAGAGGTGTTGGGGGGCAAGATCCGAACGGGGGAAACCTTCGAGCGGCTCGGTGAGAACGGTGTCACCGTGGTGACGTGTGTCGGCCAGGGAGAGCTGAGCAAGACGCTTGTGCGGATGATGGAGGCCGCTGGGCTCACATTGGTTCCGGTGAAGGTTTCCCATGAGCCGTCGGCGAGCACTACGTGCTATGCGGACAAGGATGGTAAAGATCTCCGGCTCATGCCCAGGATGCGTCAGCTTGGACCGGAAGTCCAGGAACGCTGGCGTGCGGTGTGCAGTGCGGAGATCGAGAAGTTGGCGCCGTGCCAATGGGTGGCGATGGGCGGTTACGTGTCTGATCAGGAGGTCATTCCGGACGATGATGAGGCCTGGATACTTCGGCAGGCCAAGGCCAAAGACGCCTACGTGTCGCTGGAGGTGCACTATACCTGGTCAGCGGGACGAGTTCGCCACGCGCTGGACGCTGCGCCGACGGTGGTGAAGTTCGATTTGAAGACGCTGGAGGGATCACTGCGGAAGCTTGGGGTGCTCATGGCGGGGGAAACGCTGAGTGCCGACGACCTCAAGACCGTTCGGCAGAAGACCGAGCAGCTCGCCAGGAGCTTCGGCATTCAGTTTGTGATGGTGTCGCTCGGTCCGCGCGGGGTGCTGCTGTCGACGGCATCGGGGAGCTGGCACGCCGCATACGATGGCGACCTCGGTACCGTGGCGACTGCCCTTGGCGCCGGGGACTCGCTGCTGGCGGCGTTCGTGCATCGGATGAACCACGCCGATGGAGATCGGACCACGGGAGACGTGGTGCTGGAGGCGTTGCGCTATGCCGTGGCCACGGCGACGACCTGGGTGCAGGTGGGGTCTGCCGACGCATTGGACGGTTCCGCGATTCTAGAGAATGCCCAGCACGTCGAGGTGAAGCTTTTCGGAGATCCCGATAAGAATCTACAGGCGCCGTGGAAAGCATCCGGCAAGCCACCGCTCTGCCTGGTGTTTGTCCCGTACGTGGATACCGTCATCCTCCCAACGGCGGGTGGCGCGCAGGTCGACGTTGGGAGTGGGGGCTCGTGGTTCAGCGATCCGGCGTGGATGCGGAAGTATGCGTGGTGGGTGGAGCGGACGCTGGCGTATGCGGTGGGGGCGGCGGTCTGGGTGGGGTTGTCGCTGGGCGGATCGGAGATGGCGCCGTGGCTGGCGGGGACGCTGTCTGGTCTGGTGGCTGGCGCGGTGTTCTGGGCACCGCATCTCTTCCGCGATCGCGCGCAGATCGGGCGGTGGAACCGCGAGGTCGCGTTCAGCACCCCGGTGATGGTGCTGACGGTCACAACGCTGATCGCAGGGGCATCGTTCGGCATCTGGCTGCAGGTTTTCGGCCATCCGATGATTCATGGGTTGATCGGCATCATCCTGCTGCAGACCGTGTGGCATTGGTTGATGGATAGTCGGGCAGCTGACCAACTCGACCGGCAGCTCGACCAAACGCTTCCGTATCGGAACCTGATGCAGCCGGAGTGGCAGGATCTTCATAGTGTCCTAGCTTGGCAGGTGGTGAATACGATTGGGACAGAATCACTCGAGGAGCCTATGAGTTTTGATGTGGCGTTCTCGGCTGGCACTGGAGAAGCACCTGGGGGAACACACTGTTTCTTGAGAGCGTGGCCTGCTGGCCAGGGCAAGCATATCCCCGAGGGGGATGTATCGGGAACGGCATTCGGCCAGCTGACGGGTGACGGAGAGGGGCTGTTGTTGTTCCGACGCTTGGAGGATCCGTTCCTGCGTGTGCAGAGGATGCGGGCTCACTACCAACGGTTGGGTATCAGGAATGATCAGAAGGCCTTGGCGGCAGCGGAGTGGGACAGGTTGGTGCATTTCGCGAAGCTGATGGTGGAGGGCCGGGGTAGAAAAAGAAAGGGGATGTCGCCGGATGTGCTTGTCATGCTGCGAGGGAGGCATGAGCCGCGTCTGGCCCTGCTGTCCGCGGAGCTACCGGGTGTCACGATACCTATATCGGGCGAGAATGTGTCGCTCCTCTCCGATGGGATAGCTACCGGGGATGAGATCTCCCAGTTGCGCCAGGCGCTGCGGCGGCAGCCTGGTGAGTTTACCGTGACCACGCTTGGCGAGTTGGCCCGGCAGCCGTACACGCCGTGGACCGAGCGCGCGTTGCGACAGCAGCGTCTCCGGCAGCGGCTGCTCGTCAGTACCGCTGCGGCAATCTTGATCGTTGCGCTGGCGCTCGCCGGCTGGTGGTTCGCTTCGCCGGAGACGTTCCCACTGACGGCGGACGGCTCCAGTACTCAGACGCTGCTTGAGCGATTAGCCAGCGGCGACCTGCCTGCCCAGCACGTGACCATCGATCACTCACCGGAGACGCCGTTGCGTGAAGTGGGGGCGCCGCTGCTGGGGATGGCGCTGCCGAGTCGGGCGGTGGAGCTGGCGCAGCGCGACGGACACAAGCCGCGTCCGGATATGGGACGGCTCGAACCGTTCTTCCGCGTGGTGGAGGAGCTGTCCCGGGTGGACTGGGCGTCGGCGGAATGGCAGCGCGGCGTGATCTCCGCGACCATGCCGGCGTTTGTGCCCTGGGCCAATCTGTATCTCAGCGACCTGAACAACCGCAGACATCTGGATGAATTGCTGGAAGAGATCGATTCGCTCTGGAAGCGGCTGGACAAGATCCAAAGGACAGGGGCGAAGAACCGAGGGTTGACGCCGGAGCAGTCGTGGTCCATTCGGGATCACACGGCGCTGGTGGCGCTGATGACCCTGTATCAGATCGATCGTGGCAAGGGCGTGCTCAAGATCGTGAAGCGGCAGCATGATCTCAAGGGCAAGAAGAAGAAGGAAATCATGGAACACGCTTTGTACGTGGCGTTGGCGCACGACATCGCTGAGATCATCACCGGCGACACGACGCCGGTCGATGAGAGCGTTGACGCCAAGCAGGATGAAGAACTCGTCGCATGGAATAAGGTGGAGAGGCGGTTGAAAGGGGCTGGGGTGTCAAATCCTCGAAAGTGGGTTGACTACTGGTTGGAGTATGAGTCGGCTAAGGAGGCACCGCACGATCATCCGATTGGTGTGCTGGTCGGCGGGGTGGACAAACTCTCCGGCGTCGTCGAGCTGCTGGTCGATGCGCATCGGTTCGAGAAGGATCCCCGGCTCAGGCGGAACATGCTGGAGCCGGTGCAGCGGTACGCCTTCTCGCAGTGGCGAATGAGCTGGCACAAGGTGGCGTTTGGCGACGTGACGTTTCCGAGTTTGAAAGCCCTCTTCCACGAGCTCAACGCCAAGCGGGAGGAGATGCTCCGTGAGGTGCGGCGCGTGCCGCTCTTGGCACCGCAGGACGTGCGCACCATCGGACTCTGGAATCTGTCGATCGGCCTGGTCGGCATCCTGGTCGGCGAAATGTTCTTCCACATGCCGGTCTGGGGCATGGCTGTGATCATGGCGCCGTTTCTGCTCGTCGGCGCGGGTTGTGTGTTCCTGGCGTGGCGCATGCCGGCCCTTCAACGACAACAAGCAGGGACGGCGGCGTCGGAGCCGCCTGTCGATGCGCACGATGGCTCGGTGTTTCGGCTAGCGCAGGATGTCACGCTCGGGATCGCCGAGGGTCGAGTGGATGGGCTGGTGCTGAGCCAGCAGGTGTTCGAGCGGGTGCCTCGGCTGTTCCAGCCGTGGCTCCGGTTTGCCCTCCAGCGCGGTCTGAGCGATGATCCGGCCGATGTGACGCGGCGGCTCTGGGCGGTGTCGATGTCCGCGCTCTTTGGCGCGGTGGCGATCGCGCTGGTGTGGTTGGTGGGGCAGGCGCTTGTCGGGGCAGACGACCCACAGGCGACCGCCCGGTGGGTGGCCGCCGCCTCGACGGCCGTGCTGGTGCTGACGTATTTGCCGTACTACCTCCACTACCGGCACGTGCGTCGCACCTTCGAGATGTATGAGGATACGGCGCAGGAGGATCGCGCGCGGGCGATGCTGCAGCTGGCGGCGGAGGGCTACTCGGTCTCGGACATTCTGCTGCCCGTGGAGCCGCGGGTGCCGGAGTTGTCGATGACGACGCAGGAGTTGCGGGCGTTCAGCGGTGCTGGGGACAGCGCGATGAAGGGACGCGGAATCTTCGAGGAGAAGCTCTTGGATGACGAGACGCTGTTGTTCAACATGGCGCGCCTGAAGGATCAACTCATCATCGTCGAGGGGTTGCGCGGTCGCCAGTGGGTGGGGCAGGTTTTCAAGGCGTTGATCCAGACACTCAACGATCCAACGGTGACCGATGCCCGGCGGCTCGGGTTGTTCTATCAGATCTTGTACGATGCGCTCTGGCCGGAGGTGCAGGAGCGGCTCGATCAGGAGGTGAGGAAGCGGATCGAGCGGGGTGTGTCACCGGATCGAGCGGGGCCGATGCGCGTGGTGTTGCCGTTGATCCGTCAGGGGCTGGGGCCGGCACGGGCGGCCCACTGGCGGGATCCGTCGGTCGCGATGCACCCGGTCGAGATCGATAGCGACACGCGTGAGGTGATCGAGCGCGAGGCGTTTGTCCGGTACGTCCAGAGCGTGCTGGCTCGAGCGCAGGAGCAGGGACGCGAGGCGGAGTTTCTGCTGACGGACAACGTGTTGCTCTCCGGCGGTAGCGTGATCAATGTGATCCGGGAGCTCAAGGCGCTCGGCGTGGCGGAGCGGCAGATCAAGGTGGTCTGCTTCAGCGCCGATCCGAAGGGGCTGGTACGCATCCTCAAGGAGCAGGAGAGCGACGATGTGCAGGTGATCGTCGCCGGTCTGGCGAAAGCGGTGCCGTCCGATACCGATGCGCGCGGCATCTCAAGCCAGATGTGGGACAACGTCTTTCCGGGTGGCATCAAGCCGAGGCCGAACGCCGTGCAGGAGATAGGCCCGACACTCTACGATCCGATCAGCGGGGCAACGGCGTCATCTGAGGGACAGCGATACAAGTTCAAGTTGGGGAAGCGGCTCAGCGGTGTCAGCTTTGCCGCGCATCGGTGGCCGGCGCCTGACGGCCAGGCGTCATCGGCGGCGGAACAGTTCGACGCCGTGGTCAGCTTCGGCGTGTCGGAGTACGAGATGAAGGTGGAGGAGCGCATCCGGCGACGCGCCGGCTGGACGCGGTGGATCCCCGCGCTGCGCGACCGGTTTGTGTTGCTCAAGACCGGCGAACGGGGGCGACCGCTGACCGATCCGCACGGCCTCATGGTGAAGGAGTACGTGCCGCTGAAGGTCAACAAGCAGGCGCGCCGGACGATGCGACCGTCGGAGTATATCGCCAGGCACCCATCTCGTTTCGTGCGTCGATGGCGGGCGGTGCGGTTGATCGTCAGCTTCGGGGTGATGCTGGTGCTGCTGGCGACCGTCGCCAGTCATCGGCACCGGATCCCCGAGGAGAATCTCGGGATCCATGGGGAGCGGGAGCATCTGGTGTTCGTCTCCGCCAGCGGTGTGTACAAGACGCAGCCGACGTTCGGGCAGATCTTCAAGGACGGCGCGCGGACGATGGGCCGCTGGTGGGACGCGGCGCAGCGGGGGCCGAGCCGTCGCAGGCGACCGTCCGTCGGCCTCTTGGCCGCGCTAGGGCTGGCGTTCGTGCTGTTGGTGTTGCTCAACGTCGAGGCAGACCTGGGCGACGGCGAAGGGGCGAAGGGGCTGCTGGAGCGCGCACTGGATGCTGGCGCGAAGGACGCCGCCACAGCGCTCGCCGATGCACCGACGCTGCAGCGGACGGCGGGGATCGGCGCCGATCTGCTGCTCGGTGGCGCGATGCCGGTTTCGGAAGCTCTGAAGCAGATCGCGGCGGCGTTGCAAGGCGATCGCGCGCGCACCGAGACGTCGGACGCGATCCGCCGGCTAAACCTTCGGCTGATCGATGATTGGGGTGTTGCCGGGCAGGTGTTTACTTACCTGGCGGGGATGTCTTCGGCTGATCGGCGGCTGCTTGCCGAGGCGGCTGACAGCGCGTCGGCGTATCGGATGGCCTTGCTTGTTTACGCCACCGAGTTGCAGAGCGCCCACGAGCGTGTGGCAGTTGCGGTCCAGGAGGGTCCATCGAAGAAGTCGGTCGATAATACCTCGTCGTTGCTGCGCGCCATGAATCTGGAAGCTGGCCATATCGTTGGTTTTGCCGCCGCGATCGGTGCCACGCGGGTGAGTCGCGCCGCATCGTCGATCATCGATGAGACGGAACGGTTTGAGCTGCTGAGACAGCTCGGGGTTCTTCCCGTCGAAACGTGGGATACCCGTATGGTGGAGATGCGGCATCAGGCGAGGGCGCTGCAGACGATGGTCGGCGCGTTGCTCGGGAACGTGCTCAGTGACGCGGGGATCAACGACAGGGCCGATGGCATGCTCGAGGCCGAGCGGGCGTCGGCATGGCTCAGTACGCTGTCGGGACAAGCCGGCGTGTACGTGACGCCGCAGAAATACCTGTCCAAGATGCTCGGCGACATTCGGGGTCGCATGCGATCGTCGGGGCCGCTGCCCAAGACGCTGATGTCGATCAATCCGAAGCGGTACTGCTCGAGCATCTTCAGCCGACGGGAAGTCGGCAGTGGCGCCAGAGCTCGAGCGTACGAGCTGGATTATCTCGAAGGGGCACGCCGTGTCGTGGCCACGGCCGCCGAGCGGCTGGGCGTCGAGTCGGAGCAACTGGGACTGTCGCGGCTCACGCAAATCCTGCGCGATCTCTACTGGGCGCGTGATTGGCAGCGACGGTGGCTGCTCGGGGAGTGGTCGGAGGCGGAGTTGTATCAGCTGTCGTACCGCACGCTCCCGCAGCAGCTGGTGCCGCTCCTGGCCGATCCGTCGATCGACCGGGTGGCGCTGGCGGAAGCGTTGGCGAACCCGTTCGAGCCGTCGAATAACGCCGGCAACGACGCCATGCGATCAACGGTCGACGAGCTGACCCGTACGCAGTCTGGCACGTTTGCCGATGACCGCGGTGAGACCGGTCGGTTGGTCGGGCGCTGGCAGGCAATCGTGCCGTGGATGAAGCTGATGCTGGCGTCGAATCTTGTCGATTATTCGCATCCGGCCATCATCCAGGAGATCGAGCGGACGGGGCTGGTGCCGTACGTCCTGGCGCGCCAGGGGACGGCGTTCTTGGAAGCGTTGGGCGGCGAGCGGTATCTGGAACGGTTCGCCCGGCAGATCAGCGAGGGGGAGCTGCATCTGGTGCATCTGCCGGATAACAACGCGCAGTTGGCGGTGAGTCTGAAGCTGGCGGAGGTGGCGCTGGCGATCAATCCGAAGCTGCGGATCTCGATGATCGTCAAAGCCGATAACGGCGTGATGAACGATGGGTCGATGCGCGACGCGCGGCGGCTGATCGATGAGGACAAGGACGGTGTGTATGCCGCGTTGCGTCGGTACGAGCAGGGTGGCCGGTTCGTGTTGGTGGAGGGAGCGGCCAGCCATGGGACGCCGCTCGATCAGTTGCCTGTCAAGGCGCTCGAGGTGCTGCAGAGCGCCGATCTGGTCTTCGCCGAGGGGGAGGCGAACGCCATCTCGCTCAATGGCCTGGCCAAGGAGATTTATCTGGCGTGGCGGCTGAAGACGCCGATGACCGTGCGGGACGCGATTGGCCTGGTGTTGGCGGATGAGGTGGCGTTGCAGCGGCCGCCGGCGTGCATTCGGATCGACGGGGCCGTCGGTCCGTACTTTCGGCATCCGCTGAGTGGGTCGCGGCGGACGCGCCGGACGGTGGTCGACACGCTGAAGCAGCAAGAGGCGGCGGAGCAGGAGGCGATACGTGAGGCGGCTCGCCGTGTCGCGGAGGCCGTGGACGCGACGCTGCCTGGCGGCGACACTCCGATCGACGCGTCGGCCATCGCCGAGGCGTTGAAGAAGCGGGAAGCGAAGTCATCGCCGCTCCGCGACGCGTTGGCGAGGTTGCGTCGGTTCGGGCGGTTGGGCTATGCACGTGAGGTGCTGGCGCAGCTGCAGGCGTGCGGCGGGCTGGCCTACCAGGCGCTCATCGCCAACGACGGGGCGCTCCTGAAGCTCTTGGGTCTGGGAGTGTTGGTCATTGCGTTCAATGTTGATTTCAGCTCTGACGCGCCGCCGGACTTCGGCCGTGTTGTTAGCAGGGCAGGTGCACTGGCCGATCTATCGCTTGGAGCAACGCTCACGGTTGAGCTGCCCTCGGCGAAGACATTGTGTGGTAGCTTCAATCGCTTGCTCGTCCGATTACGTGCTGGTGGGTTACTTCGAGAGGATGTGGTGTTACCTGAGGTGGATGGGTTTCAGGGGCTGCAGCTTGCGTGGAATACTCGTGTTGCTCATGAACTTCGGAAGGTCGACCCAGCGGTCTTTGAGCGGATCAACCGGGAAGTGTTGGAGGTTGCCTGGTCGGGCTGGCTGGCGTTGAGGGTGCCAGATTTGTTCACTCGTAACCCGATTGAGGTTGCAGGGCTGGGCGATGTGTACTTGGGGCACTTATCGAACGGCAATATTCAGCAAGCGTTAGACGTTATCGCTACTGTTGAGGCCGACGCTGTTGCTCGAAGCCTAGGGCTGCTGATTGAGCTGCGGCGTCGTGTCCCTCGGGATCGGGAAGTGTGGGTCGTGAGGAATAGGACTTTGGGACTGGTCTATCCTTGCGTGGAGTACATGTCGGACTCTCTCCTAGTGGAGCTGGAGCGGTTGGGGATTCGGTTTGTCGATCCCGTTACCATTTCGAGCTGGGATAGTAACGCCACCAACGATTTTGCCGAGCAGGAGCTGATGCCGATGTTGCAGCAAGCAGTTGACGCGCATCGGCATCAACCGCCCGTTCTGGTTGTCATCGACCATTCGAGCAAGCTGTTATCCACGGCGCAGCGCGCGATTGCGCGATGGGTGAGGCAGTCGCGCCCAATGGCTCAGGGGCATTCCGTGGCGGTGTGGGATCGCGTGGATTCTGGATCCTGGGTGGATTCGGAGCGGGAGGTGCCAGATGTCGACTGGTTGCGTGGCGTGGGGAGTGACGTTCCTGTGGTATTACTGAACGCCTCTCCAGCTCGCGATCCCAACGAGATCCCTCGGCCAAAATGGGTACGCCGGTGGTCATTGGTAGACGATGTGTCTCCCTTGCTCGATGAGGAGTACGCCATTCCGTTTGTCATGCGGGATGGGCAGCTGACTATTTCGTCAGAGTATTTGCAGCGCGCGACGATGCAGAAAGCTGAAGCGGCATATCGTAAGCAACAGCAATTGGATGGTCGTGGCCGTAATGGGTTCAATGGTCGAATGCCGCTCGTATCGTTGGCAGAATGGTGGCGGTGGGTACTGGCGCATCCTGGACGGGCGTCGGCCGCGGTCGTCGGCGTCGCAGCGGTGGCGGCGATCATCATCTTTCTGATGCCGACAGCGGCGTCGCTGGCTACCAACGGGGTTGAGTTGGAGGGTTTGATTGCCGCGCTGCCCGACGGGGCGGGCGGGCACCAGAGCGTGCTGGATGCGGTGACGGCAGGCGGCTCCGAGCCGCTGGCGATCGCGGGAAGCTCGGCGCGTGACCGCAGGTTCGATCAGGGTAGCTCGGTGGAATTCCGCGGCAAGATCAGGGGCAGGCGGCCGGTCGTTATCGACAGTCGACTCAGCTTTGGCGACGTGGCTTTCGGGAAAGCGGTAACGTTCGAGGGTCTCGGCGACGACCGTTTTGAAGGACCGCTGGCTACTCCGTCGGGCCGCTACACTTCCTCGGAGCAGTTGCTTGGCGATGTTCGCGGCGTTGGTGGCGCTGCCTTGCGAGATGTGCCGGGCGATCCGTGGTCGGCTGGGGCATATCTGGAGTTTGTCGAGCAGCTCGGCCCTGGTGAGCGCGCGCTCTTCTTTCAAAACAATTACTCGATGCGAATCCACGTGATGACGGTGTTCCGCTACGCCGAGCTGATCGCCGATGAATATGACGCGATGGTTGCAGCAGGGTTGATCGATGGACAGCCCTTGTCTGCGGAGGAGCGGAATGATCTGAGGGTGAGCGCGCTCAGCCATGACTGGGCCAAGGGAGTGAGGCCGGTGATCGAGCAAATCCGGCAATACGCCAAGGAGCTGGGTCTGTCTCTTCGACTCTCTGATCCCGGCGTGATGGACCAACTCAGACAAAGGCTCAGACAGAGGGAGACAGACGGCGGTCCGTCTTACCCTCTGACGGAGAACATGGAACGGGAGCTGACTGCTGAGTGCGATCATCCGCGGCTTTCGCATCAACTTGTTGAACAGAAGAGAAATTGGCTCGCTAGCCAGGGCGTTGTCGTGACGGACTTGGGCTTGGCACTCATCGAGAACCACCAGAATCCTGAAGCGTTGCAGGCGATGAACCATCGGGCGGCTCATATCCTGCGCGCCGCCGATATCGCGGCGACGATCCGGCTGCCTGAAGTGAGATGGATGTACGGTCGTGAGAGGCAGACTTTCCGGCATCTCGTCAAGGATCTTCATGATAAGCCGGACACGGAGGTTTCGCCACAGGTCGAGCGAGCGGTGGAGCGGCTGGTGTTCGGGCCTTCGGCCGGGGGAGATCGGGCGCGCCATCGCGAGTGGATTCGCGCGACCCTCGGAGCCACCGGCAAACGCTGGCTGTCGTGGGATGACCGAGCGTTCCTCCTGTTGCACACACCGGTAGTCCGGACCGTGCATGCCGCCTGGAAGCAACTACCTTGGAGCGCGATCGTTCCCATCGTCCTTCTTCTTGTCGTGGTTGCCCAGCAATGGTTGGCCGGTGACACCGCAGGGATCACCGCCTCGTTCGGGATGGCTTCCCTCGGGATGCCCATTGGGTTTTCGGCCTCCGGGAACAGTGATCAGGGGGACGAGTATTGGGTAACTGGTCGGGCGCTGGAGGCGTTCCGACGGTCGGTGAACCGTGTTCTCGAGCAGGCGTTCGTTGATGGTCGGCTCTCGACGTTGTTATCGATCGACGAAGTAGAGAGCATCGAGCAGCTGCAGAACGTCTGGAGCAAGCAGGTTTTTCCACGTCTGCGGCAGGACCCTGTCTTGCAAGGGGATCCTCAGGGGTTGCGGCGTCTCGTGGCCGAGGTCAATCGCGCATCGCTGGGCTCTACATGGTCTCCGCGAAGACGGCAGCTCTCGGATCGAGTGCCAAGGCAGCTGAGTCAGAATCCGCCGCCAGTCAGCGGCCGGTCGGGCGACTACAGGAAGCATTTTGACGGCGGGAATCTCCAGAACGCCTTCGACCTGCTGGCGGACATCGAGCATGGTGCGGTCAGGGTGCTGGCGTTCTTGTCCGATCTGCGACAGCGTACTCCTCCTGATCGTGAGATCTGGGTGGTGCGGAACGCCGACCTTGGGCTGGTCTATCCCCCTTACGAGTGGTTCTCTGCGAAGCTGCAACGGTATTTCTCAAAGCGGCGTGTGCAGTTTGTGCCTCCTGTTCGTGTCTCCAGTCTTCGCAGTGGAGAGGGAACTGGTGAAGCGGAGGAGGCGATCCGCTCTATCGTGACACGGATAGCAGCGGGCGATTCCATGGCTTCCCAAGGGCCGCCGATCGTCGTTGTGGTTGACCATTCCAAAGATGAGCGTTCACGAGCCCAACAGGCGATGATGAAGTGGTTGAATGAGGTTGGCGGCACGATCGGAAAGCACACTCTCAAGTTGTGGCCACCCTATGGCTCCGAACGTCAGTCATGGCGTCGGGAGGAGGATCTTCCTGATCAGCAGTGGCTTGCCGCGGCCGATGGTGTGATTCCAATCGTCATGATCAACGCCTCTCCGCAGATCGACGAGAAGGAGCAGATTCGACTGATGCAACAACGCCAATTGTCCGTGGTAAATGATGTCTACGCCTTGCTCAAGCCGGAGAGCGCATTTCTCTTTCTGACCAACGATGGGCAGATTGCCTCCTCCGCGGCGTATTTCCAGCGGCAACTGATGGAGAAGGCGGAGGAGGCGTTCCGGGCGCAGCAGCCTGGAGGTCGAGCCATTCAGATCGTTCGAACGGTGGCCGATCGGCTCCATGCGGTGTGGCGTTGGATGCGGCGGCATCGGATGGCGACGATGCTGATGGTTGTGGGGCTTGTAGCGGTGATGGTGGGCGCTCAGCATCTGATGACGCTGGCAGGATCTGCGGCGATGGCGATGCCGACTTCCAGCGGCGCATCCGCCGACCACGATCCGGAGCGGATGGTGGACGAGTGGGAGTCGTTGGCCTGGGGCGATCTGACATCGGCGCTAGAAGGGCGGTTGCAGGGCGACGGGATTTCCCGTGATGTGATTGAGACGGCGATCGTGCTGGCCGATGAGATGATCCGGGAAGACGTCTTGCTGAAGAGCTCTCAGTTGTCGCCCAAGGAGTGTGTCGAGTGGGTGGCTCGGAGACTTCGGAAAGATCCGGAGGCGTTTCGTCATGACAATCCAGACCGTCCGAAGTTCGTCTTCGCGGTACGTCGTTCACTAGCCGATCCGATTGAGCAGATTTGCTACGTGCTGCAGGGCAATCTCAAAGGTCGCTTCGGATGGCGCCATGTGGTGCTGCACCGTGTTCGGAGGACGCTAGCCAACGGCGAGGGTGGACAAAATCGACGCCGCGGTGACCGGGCGATGACGGAGTTGCAACAGGCCGCGCTACAGATGGGGTTGATGAACTGGCGTCAACTCCTGGTAGCCGGAGCGGACACGGTGCGCCGTCAGTTTGTGGTGGACGACGGCAACGGCCGCATCGTCTTCGCGCTGCGTCCGTCGGGGCAGCCGGGCGTGATCAAGTACAAGGGGAGGAGGCGGGGCCATCATGAGCGTCTCCTATTGGCGTCGGTGCAGCCGGGTGGTCGGGTGGAGATCGAGGTGGTGAGCGATGGTGAATGGCTTGATCGCCGGATCACTCCGCTGCTGCCCGGCGGACAGGACGAGGGCGCTGTTGGCGGGTCAGCCGTGTTGACCGCCAAAGAGGCTGAGCAAATCTATGTAGGCGTGCTGCTAAAGGGACAAGTGGCCTATTACTACAAAGGACCTGTTGGAGAGAAGCGCGTGGTGTGTATGGCGACGGATCAGGCGCCCGATAATCCGGCGTATGTTCGTCGATTCGTCAAAAGACAGGAGCGGCCATCGGGTCGCTCGGTGATTCGGGTGCAGTATGCAGACGGGATCTCCCTTGAGAAGGTTATCCGCAAGCTGCCCTCGTCCGTTGATATCGCGTGGATCCGGCAGATTCCGGCGGGGGAGATGCCGACCGCCGTCTCTTCGACAGCGCAGGAGGTCGTGGATCGGTTGAAGCGAGCGTACGATCACCATGATGCCCATCGGCTCGCGGAGATCGCTCGTGTGGTGGACGCGCAAGCTGCGATCGAGCTCTCGACGTTGCGGCGGCATTGGGAGCGTGCCGGGGAGATCAAGGCACGAATGTCGGAGAAGGCGAAGGAGATAGGAGGCGGGTTCTCTGCATGGTTCCATGACGAGAAGCGCCAGGCGACGCTGCTGCGGTTGCTGAAGCTGGCGGCGTTCGCCACCGTCATCGTGGCGCTCGATGTCGATGCGGCAGAGCTAGCGGTGATCACGCCGATCAGCCGGGACCGGTCGGGTCCGGCGCCCGCGGCTGATGCAGATGCGCTGGATGCTGCCGCTGAGCCGGTCGGCCACCTGGCGAGCCAGATGAAAAAGTTCTTGGATACACGTCAGCAGATCGGTGTGAGCGTGCCAGACATGGCGAGATATTTGGAACCGTGGCAAGGGGCTAGCGTCTACGCCGTGTTCCTGCGTCAGCATCTTCGTCGCGGGGATCTGCGCCCTGATGACGTAGGCACCCTCTTCGACAAGGCGGTGGATCGGATCAGCTGGCAGGACCAGCGTCTGTCTGGGTGGTGGCAGGATCACGGCTCGGCCTTGCTGGATCGGCTGGGGTTGGGCGATCGGTTCGAGGATACGCCACCCGACGTGGGGGTGGAGGAGAGTATCCGTAGGGCCGAGGTCGACGCGTCCGTCCGCCGGGTCGTCGGCAGCATGGCCGACGAGTTCCACCGCTCCCCGAGTTCGGGTCCATTGGCACCGGGAGCATTGTATTATCGGATGCTTCGACGGGGGAGCGGAGATGTGGACGTGCTCTGGCTCGTGCGACAGGCGCGGCCGGATGAACTGGCCCGGCTGCTGGACGTGGCTCTGGAGGCATCTGGATTGCGTCAGGACGAGAGGTGGCTGGTCATCGAGGACGATCTGTTGCAACTGCTGGGGTTGGCGCCCGCCGTAGAGGCAGCGATGCGCAAGGTGGCTCAGGTGATTGTCACTGTCGTGGGGGATGATCCGCAGCAGATCGGTGCCGGGGTCAGGCGCCGAGTGCCGCTGGAGCTGAAAGCGATGCAGCGTGAGCAGGCGCGCCGACCCGAAGACACCAAGAAGCTATGGCTCGAGGCGGAGCGGAAGACCGGCCTGGCGGAGAACGCGCGCTGGAAGAACGAGCCGGGCTTCCGTGAGAACGTCCTGACGCTGTTGGGGTTCGCCGCCCTGCTGACGCTCTCCGTCGTTGCGCTGCACGCGGGGCTCGACGCCAGCCACGTTGACCCGTTGAAGGATGCGGTGACGTTGGGGACGGAGGGGGCGTCGTCGGTCGACGCGACGGCGGTCCGGCTGCCGGTCGAGCCAGTCCATTTCAGCGGCGCTGCAACCATCCTCAGCGCCGATGAGATTGCGAGTGGAGTACGGACATGGTGGTTGGCGCGCCAGCAGCGCTCGCCGCCGCCGGAGATTGTCCTTCGGCCGTCAGAGTGGCAACTAGGCAGCGTGCTCATCAGGGATTGGCGGGACAACGGTGGGTCGGGTGGCATCGTGCATTGGCAACAGCGAGCCAGAGACACATTGGCGTTGGAGTTTGATCGAGCGATCGCGCAAGCTTGGCATGAGGGCGGCGATCTGAACGATGCAGCGGCCAGACGGCGCGAAGCGGAGCAGGCGCTGGAGCTGGTCTTGACCGATCCATCGATGGTTGATCCGGAACGCACGACCAGCTATGAGTTGTTCGTAATGATCCAGTCGCTAGTGAGCGTGGTGATTCCGAAGGAGGAGATGTTGGATCGGTGGGGCCATCGCAAGGAGCGGGATCGAGAATCGTTCCTGCAGGGATTAGTCAACTGGTGGCATCGGGCGGCGGAGACCGCCAAGGCGCGCTCGATCAGCACGCTGCGCGTCTGCTTGATGGTGTGTCTGGTGGGGAACGGGATGGACTGGGCTGATCCGGAGACGAGATTGCTCATGGTGAAGCATCAGCTGCCGCTGGAGGCGCCGATGGAACAGGCGTTGCAGGGGACGCTGTCCATCGCGCACGGCGGTGGCGATTTGTCGCGGCTGGAGGAACGCGTGGCGGAGAGATCGGAGCAGACCATCCTGTACGTGCTCGACAACGCCGGCGAGGACGTGACGGATCTCCTGGCGATCAAGTGGCTCTTGCAGAAGGGGCATCACGTGGTGCTGGCGGGGCGCGGGGAGTCGTTTGTCAATGATGCCACGCACGACGATTTGGAGCGGCTCTTCGGCAAGGAGCAGGTGGAGCGACTCTTCAACGGTGATCAGGATCGTGATCTGTTGGCGCATCTGAGTCTCATCGCCGGCCCGGTGGATTTGAAGGATGCTTCGGCTCCGTTCGTCGCGGCCTGGCAGCAGGCCGATCTGCGAATCCTCAAGGGGCAGTGGAATTACCACATCTTCCACCATCCAGCTGGCCTGGCGCGCGACACCTTCTTCCTGCTCAAGGTGAAGCACGCAGCGGAGGTCGAGCATCGGTACGCCGTTGGCGACTACGTCGTCGAGTACGCGCCGGGGCCGACGGAGGACGAGCGGCTGGCATGGATCGCCCGTCAGGAGCGCGCGCCCACACCCGAGGAGTACCAGCGCATCTTCGGTGTCGACGCGGAGACCGCGGAGGAGGATCTCCGACAGCAGATTGAGGTGGTGCTGGACTTCAAGGATGAGCCGGTGGCCATCGTGTGCTTCCAAAACAGTGTGGTGCGGACAGTGCTCGATCCAGTCGGCGGACTGATCGAAGGGGTCGATCCCCGGCGCGCGTGGATCGCGCAGGCGCTGCGGCAGCGGCTAGGACGTATGGTGCGACAGAGGATTGCGGTCGCGATCGGTGAGGGGGTGGCTGCTCAGGTGGATGCCGCGTTGGCGGCGTGGCGGCGCGGGGAGGAGCAGGGTAGCGGCAGTGCTGGGATGCGCCGGCGACTGGCAGAGCTCGGCGTGCCGGAAACCATCGCGCAGATGCTTCAACTCCACGAGCAGAATGCCTGCCGGGATCTGCTCGTGGCGTTGGCGGCGGGGCGGGGCGATCGCGCGGAGCTGCTGACTCAGCTGCGGCAGGAGTTGGTGGTCGGCAACTATCCACCGGGCGTCGTCGACGCCGCCCTCCGCCTTGTGCCCGAGCTGGCTTCCGTGAATCTTGACGTCTCTGATGAGGAGTTGGCACGGCGGTTGTTCGATACCACGCGGGATAACGCCGGTACGTACCATTTTGCCGTTTCCGTTGATGAGGTCAAGATGGCGATGCACACGCTCCCACCGTCTCGTCGCTCGGAGGTGATTCGCGAAGCTACGCGGCGCATCGATGAGTTGCTGTTGGACATCAGCATGCGGTTCGAGGCACCAGGGGGAGCCATTCAGCTAGATGATGAGCGTCTCCCCTACCAGGGTGAGGAGATGCAGTTGCTCCGCCGGTTTCTGGTGTTGCTGGGCGTCTTTGATGGGTTGACGATCTGTCCACTCATGGGGGCTGATCTGACGCTCCTGGGGGGTGGGATGGTTGTGGGGATTGATCGTCGAGATGAGAAGGGAAGCCTGAGAGTGGCTGTCGGGAAGTATGGAGGTATCGTTGGGGTGACGAGCAACGAGGCCTCGGAGGTGATCTACGCCGTTCGTGATGTGCAGGATTACCAGGGGGCTGCGCAGGAAGTCCGTCATCGTGTAGCTCTTGCGGGGCATGGGCGGCTACTGCATGCACAAAAGACGCTTTTGCTCAAAGGTGTTTGGTGGGCACACAAGGAGTATACGGTTGAAAATCTTTCGCAGGAGGAACGAGACGCATGGATTGGCGGCTTGGAACAGGAGCTAGGTATGAAGGAGGGGGATTTCATACTGCTGTTCGACGTAGAGATGAGGGGGCTGGAGAGGTTTCTGGAGCAGAGTGGGTATGAGAAAGTATGGGATACGAGGGGGAGTGGTCCGCGTGAGGTTCGTAGGTATGCGAAGGATGTTCCGTCTGGCTATCCGATTGGTCGAGCCATTCTGATGTGGGATCACTTTATCCTGCTGCGGAAGAAGGCAGTGGTTGCGGTGACGACCTCATCGCCCGCGAGGACCGTTGTGGACGACATAGCTTCGACGGAAACATCGGAGCAGCCGCTGACGGCAGCAACGGCGGTGGGGCGGGTGGTCCAGGTGATCGGCGAGGTGTTGAACGGTCCGCAAGTGGGGCAACCGCCGACCGCGCAGGCGGTGAATGCTGCTGTTCGTCGTCGAGCCGAGAATGCACGAGCATGGCTAGAAGAGCATCAGAATATCGAGGCAGATCGGAAGACACTCGCCGCCGAGTGGCAACGGCAGGAGCAGCGGCTCGGGCCTCGCTGGCGGCACATCCGTCCGTGGGCGATGCGGTTGATGGGCCTGACATTTCTACTGTTGCTAATGGTGAACGTCCCGGTGGATCTGGGCGACGGCGAGGCGGCGAAGAGTCTGCTGGAGCGGGCGTTGGAGAGCAGCGGCGATACCGGCGGCGCCAGCGAGCTCAAGGCTGTGCCGCTCACCGATGCCGGGCCTACGCTGCCGCACGTCGGTGAGACAGCAGGTGGCACCTTGACGACTGTTATCGAGCCCTCGGTGATCGCTGGCACGATCAGCAGGGGCGCGATCCCTCCGGGTGGGCGTTCTGGTGAGACAAGCGATGCGAAGGCAGCGCTCGATAGGGTTACCGCGCAAGGGATACATCCGAAAGATCAATGTTGCTTTGCAGCGAATGGCGCAGCGGTTTCCAAGGGCCAGGAGTGGACCAGGAACAACCTTCCTCCCGTGGAAGCGCGGCTATTGAGCGATCCTGCGATCGTCGAGGAGGCGAAGAACAGGTTACTGCGACTCCTCGTTGAGCGAGGGCCTCTGCTGTGGCAGGAGCTGGAGCCGGCTACAGGTTTCTCTCAACATTTTCTCTGGAAGCTCTTTGAGGATCCCTTCGTCTATCGGGATGAAGATCAGCGCTCGTTGTTCGTTTCCCACCGGGGCGTTGTGATCGAGGTTGAAGACCGCTACGCCATTGCCGATCCAGATAGACTGTGGGAGAAGCAGTGTGCGGCGTTGGGGAGCGTGCGAACAAACCTGACGGAAGCGATCGATTATCTGGAGCTAGCCGCCGGGCTCGTACGCACTGTGCTCGGGCAGTCTGCTCCTGGTGCTCAGGGTCCTCCTCCTGCCGCGTCCGGTATCGGCGAGGCCGCGCGCGCTCTCGAGGACGGTCGCTCCGGAAGCCCCCCTGCGCCTTCGACCGCGCTCATGCCTTTTAGAACAAGGATGGTAGCCAGGCAGGCCGACCCACGGACTTTTCAAGTCATCACGCGCGCTGTGTACGACTATTTGCAGGGGCATTCACTGACGTGGGAGAACTACACGTACGAAGGGTGGCTGCGCACGTACGGTGGGCACGATCCGCAAACGTTCGTAGATCGCTTGCGCGTGCGGTTGGTCGGCCTAATCGCTCAAGCGGGCAATCGGGTATACGCGGCCAAGCACTATAGCGTCTTTAAGGCTGTCCCGCTTGAGCGGATGCGAACCGCTGAGTGCTCGTTCCCGAAGGAGACGGTTGATGCTCTTGAGCGGGGGGTCATCGAGATCTTCGGGGACATCGAGTGGGTTAATCGAGAGACAGTATTTGATGCATTAGGAAGCTTTGAAGAGATGATGGAGCTGCTCGAGACATTCGCATCTTTATTCAAGGAAGGCGACATTGGGCGGCATCGGCAAAAGCTGAGCGCGCTGTTGGAGGAGGCAGAGGGCGCGGTGGCGCGGCAGCATGAAGCCGTGCGGCAGCGTGTCGAAGAGATTCGTAGTCAGTTTGGGGGCGCAGCGCCCGGTGCTACTCTCAGTGACGATCGTGCGGTGAGCGTCCGTTCTGGTGGGAATGAGCTGACGGGATCGAGCACTCGGTCGTCGACTGGTCATTCGGAGCTTGACGTCGCAACGCTGCCACAGGGCTTCGATGCAACGCTGGAGCGAGAGGTCGACGATCCGTATGCGCGGAGCAAAGCAGCATCGGCGGTGGCGGGGAATGATGGGTCGGCGGGCGGGGCGAAGGGGGTGCTGGGGGTGTTCGAGGAGGTGGCGGTGGTGATGACGGCGGCGCAGCTGCGGCGGTGGCAGGAACAGGTGGGCGGGCCCGGTGGTTTTGAGCGGCTCGTGCTGAAGCCGTTGAGGAGTCAGCTTGGGGTGCAGCGGATCGTCGTAGTGGCAGATGGGGGGGTGGCGTTGGGTGTGCAGTCAGTCGGGGTGGATGTGCGGACGGCCAATCAGGTGAGCCAGCAGATTCGGCGCGGCGCCCTCATTCCGCTCTTTGCGGGGGATGCGACGGAGCTAGAGCGGTTGCGCATGCAACTGCAGCTACTCTTCATGCAGCCAGAGCTGAAGTTTACGCTCGATCCGACGAATCTCAACGGCCTCTTCCCGATGCTGTGGGATCGGTTCGGCACCGACCCCGGCAAGCTTGGCGTCCAGGATCTGTTGAAGTACTACGTCAGCCAGCGCATGGCGTGATGATGGTCGGACCAATGGGGCTGTGCTAGAAAAGTTGGAGGAATTGCTCCCGGGTCAGTTCGACGTCGTGCAGGATGCTGCGCAGAAGACCTGGAGGGATATCTTCGCTGCGATGGATAGGGACGACAGTCGCTCGTCCATCGGGATGCCGAAGATAGAGATGGCTCCCTTTCTGACGGATGCGTTCAAAGCCAATACGTTCGAGAACGCGAACCAGTTCATTCGGTTTGAGAATGGGTAGCTTGCTCACACAGTCACGTGAACTTGCTGCACGCCCACGAAGCGGAGCGGACGAGATGATCTCCCTTCGACTGCTAGACAAAGTTCGATCGCTTCCCGAACGCGCTTCAACAGTTCAGGGATGGATCGAGCGTGCGTGTGGCAGCCTTTGAGGCCAGGCACCTTGGCGATATAGGCGCCTGTTTCATCTTGCTCGATCAAGACGGTGTAGGTGAGTTGACGCATGGCTCCGTGATCCTCCTGTTACTCAATGTACCGTGAGGCATCATGGTCGTCAATAGCGGCGTGGCGCTGTTCTTAGAGCGGCGGATCGGTTCGGCACCGCTCCCGGCAAGCTTGGCGTCCAGGACCTCCTGAAGTTCGCCGCCAGCCAAGGCATGGCGTAAGGTGATTTGTGGGTTGATCAGCGTTTCTCGAGGAGCTGGGTGACAGCGGCGGGATCGAAGCGTTTGCCCCAGACGGTGCGGCCGTGGTGCGTGAAGAAGTGGATGGCTTGTTGTTTGACGAGGAAAAGCGAGGAGGAAGCCGGGCTGCTGTGGAGCGCCCGGTGCCAGAGGGCAGCAACGGTGAGCGGATCCGGTTTGGTGCGTGAGAAGACAGCCACCAGATCTTGCACATCCTGATCCCAGTAGCGGGCGATCTTCCCGATGCTCCAGTAGAGCGGGTCAAGTAGGCGGATCTCCAGCGATCCGAATCGCTTGTACAGCATCGTGTGCTTCCGGTAATCCAGCAAGCTGATCTCCGACCACCGCTCGATCGACTCGCTGAACTGTGCGTTGATGCCTGTGGATTCCTGAGCGCTCCGGACAGCATGTTGGAACACTTCTCGATCGGCGTCCGGTGGCTCGAGGCTCACTTCGTAATCGACATCGTCCGTCGGTCGCGCGCCACCCATGAGCAGGGCGGCGCCTCCGCCAGTGAGAGTGATGCGGGTCGGTAACGTCCAATGTTGGGATAACGTTTCGAAGAACCGGTCAATGTCGCGTGCTTTCATGGCGATGCTTGCATGACCAGGAGTCGGTCCACGCGGTGCAGGATTTGCCGGATCGCCCGGTCGCCGAAGCGTTGACGCACCGTCAGCGAGCGTCGTGGCGAGGCCCAGCGCCAGCCGCGGTTGCGCTGGCGACCCGCCACCGCGGCCGCCGAGAGCTTTTGGGAGGCGAGGTGGGCAGCGGCGTCGGCCAGACGGTTCCAGTCGTTGCGGAGCCGTCGTTCTCCGCTCACAACGGCTTGGGCGACCGCATCGATCGCCTCGCGCGAGAGGACGGGCGAAGGATCGGGCGGTGTCAGCAAGTCGCCGGGTTTGAGGCGCAGCGCCTCCGCGAGTCGGATCAGCGTCGTGAGCGATGCGCTGCAGCCGCTGGTCTCCAGACGGCAGAGCGCCGGTTGGGGGATGCCGCTTCGCTTGGCAAGCGCCGTCTGGCTGAGAGATCGCGCCAGGCGCCATTGTCTCAGGTAGATGGCGGTTGTTGGTTTCATGATGCTGAATATATCATGAATGATATATATGTCAAATCTGTGTCTTTCGGAAGTATGGTCCTGCGTGTCTGGGTGTGCAAAAGGTACCTGGCACTTTCCAGACAAAGTGCCAGGTACTGTTCAGGGGCGCTTCACGAGCGACGCTTCACGTCCTGCGAGTCACGGGATTTGAAGGCTTGACTGTCGGGCAGCGGCATGATAAGGTTTCGATGGTTGTGGCAATCCTTTAACCTCGTCCTGTGAGGCGGGGAAGGAGATTCAAATGCGGCATGTGAAACTCGGAATACGGAATCATGGAACCCGTGCGGGCGTGGCCTGCGCGGGATTTTTTATGCCCGTGGCCAGTCAACGCGGACTGGTCTATGCCTATGTGTATGAGTGCCTGGGTGCTTGTGTGCAAGTCATCGGGCAGGCTGTTTTCGGCGACGCGATGGATCTGAGTGATGTCGCGACCAGGATTTGGAGATTGAATTCTGTGGACGGTGGACTGTGGACTGTGGACGGAGTTGAGGTGTAGCGTGGCGCGGATCATGGATGCGGACGGGATTCAGCGGGCGATCGTGCGGATGGCGCACGAGGTGCTGGAGCGGAACAAGGACGCCCGGCAGCTGGTGCTCGTCGGCATCATGCGACGGGGGCAGCCGCTGGCGGAGCGGCTGGCGGCGGCGATCGCGTCGATCGAAGGGGTGCGGCCGCCGGTCGGTATCCTCGACATCACGCTCTATCGCGACGATCTGACGATGATCGGGCCATCGCCGGTGGTGCGCGAGACGCGGATCGATGACGATGTCACCGACAAGGTCGTCGTGCTGGTGGACGATGTGCTCTTCAGCGGGCGGACGATCCGGGCGGCGCTCGACGCGATCGCCGACTTCGGGCGGCCGAAGATGATCCAGCTGGCGGTGTTGATCGACCGCGGACATCGTGAGCTGCCGATCCGTGCCGACTATGTCGGCAAGAATGTTCCGACGTCGCTGGAGGAGATCGTGCAGGTGCAGCTACGGGAAACTGATGGGGCGGAGGAGGTCCTGCTCGTGCGCGGGGCGGATGCGGCGTGAGATACGGGCGCGGTGAAGCGGGCGCGATGAGACGGACGTGATGAACCGGCGTGATGAAGCGGTCAGGAAAGGGCAGGCGCGAAGACTGCTTCGTAGCAGCACGGGGTCTGACCCATTCGGCCAGCCAGCTTGGAATGACTTCAGGGTCTGACCCCACTGGTATGGTTGGGTTGAAGAGGTAAGAACGGTCGAGGGATATGCCTGATGCCAACGAAGAGGTTGCGGTGATGGTCGACGAACACTCACAGTCTGAGCAGCAGCCGGCAGCGCAGTGGCGGCGGAAGGATCTGCTGGGGATCGAGGAGCTCACCCGCGGGGAGATCGAGCTGGTGCTCGATACCGCCGTCTCGTTCCAGGAGATCGCGGCGCGCCCGATCAAGAAAGTCCCGACGTTGCGCGGCAAGACGATCGTCAACCTCTTCGTCGAGTCATCGACACGGACTAGGTCGTCGTTTGAGCTGGCGGCGAAGCGGCTCAGCGCCGACATGCTCAATATCTCCTCGACGTCGTCATCGCTCACCAAGGGGGAAACACTGCTCGATACGGCACGCAACCTTGAGGCGATGCATGTTGACGTCATCATCATGCGGCATGGAGTGGCGGGAGCGCCGCATCGGCTGGCGCGTCAGGTCAAGGCATCGGTCGTCAACGCGGGCGACGGCTCGCACGAGCACCCGACGCAGGCGCTGCTCGATCTGCTGACGATCCGGCAGAAGTTCGGGCGGATCGCGGGGCTCACCGTTAGCATCATCGGCGACATCGCCCACTCGCGCGTCGCCCGCTCGAACATCTGGGCGTTGACGAAGATGGGGGCGCGGGTGATCGTGTGCGGGCCGCCAACGCTGATACCGGTTGGGATCGAGCGGCTCGGCGTGCGCGTGACGCATGATGTGCGCGAGGCGATCCGCGAGGCTGACATCCTCTATGTGCTGCGGATCCAGCGGGAGCGGCAGCAGGCGAATCTCTTCCCGTCGATCCGAGAATACGCCAAGCTCTTCGGGATCAATCAGGAGAAGCTGGCCGACGCGAAGCCGGGGTTGTCGATCCTGCATCCGGGGCCGGTGAATCGTGGGGTGGAGCTGTCGCCGGAGATCGCCGATGGCGACCGGTCGGTGATCCTTGAGCAGGTGAGCAACGGGATCGCCGTCCGCATGGCGGTGCTGTACTTAGTGTGCGGCGTGCGTCAGGCGGCAGACAACGGGTAGGGGACATGGCGCGCGGCGTGGGACGAGGGGACATGAAACGGGGATACGATGGTCGGCCAGCAACGTGGGGACAAGGAACAGGAGTCAGCCTTCTGAGTCGCGGTGGGTCTGTGTCCCCGCATGATGACGCCGACAGTCAGTCCCCCGAGGAGTGCGGCATCTGCCCGTGTCCCCACATGTCAGCGATGACTGTCATGTCCCCTTTGGAGGGCTTATGAATTCGCTGCTGATCACTGGTGGCAGGATCATCGATCCGGCGTCGGGCATGGACGCCGTCGGCGATGTGCTGATTGAGGGCGAGAAGATCGTTCGCGTTGGTAAGGGGCTCAAGGCCGACGGCGCCGAACGGATCGACGCGAAGGGGTTGATCGTCGCGCCGGGGCTCGTCGATCTGCACGCGCATTTCCGGGAGCCGGGGCGTGAGGATAAGGAGACGGTCGAGACGGGGAGTCGCGCGGCGGTGCGCGGCGGGTACACGAGCGTCTGCTGCATGCCGAACACGGAGCCGCCGCTCGATCACGCCGGTGTCGTGGAGGCGGTGCGGACGCAGGCGCAGCGCGCGGGGCTCATCTCGCTCTATCCGTTCGGCGCGGTGAGCAAGGGGCTGGATGGGAAGGAGCTGGCGGAGCTAGGCGAGCTGAAGGCGGCGGGAGCGGTCGGCGTCACCGACGATGGCAAGCCGGTGCAGGATGCGCACCTGATGCGGCGGGCGCTGGAGTACTCGCGGATGCTGGGGCTCGTCGTGATGAATCACTGTCAGGATCTGTGCCTCGCGGGGCACGGCGTGATGAACGAGGGGATCGTGTCGACTCGGCTGGGGCTTGAGGGGATGCCGGCAGAGGCGGAGGTCGTGATGGTGGCGCGCGATATCGAGCTGGCGGCGCTCACCGGCGGTCGGTTGCACGTCGGGCATATCAGCGCGGCGCGGGCGGTGGAGCTGGTGCGTGAGGCGAAGCGGCGCGGACTGTCGGTGACAGCGGAGGCGTGTCCGCATCACCTCTCGCTCACCGACGAGATGGTCAGCAGCTACGACACCAACATGAAAGTCAACCCGCCGCTGCGCACGCGCAAGGATGTCGACGCGGTGATCGCGGGGCTCGCCGATGGGACGATTGATGCGATCGCCACGGATCATGCGCCGCACACGGCGTGGGAGAAGGAGTTGGAGTTTGACCAGGCGCCGTTCGGGATGATCGGGCTGGAGACATCGCTGGGGGTATCGGCGACGCACTTGGTGAAGCCGGGGCATCTCGACTGGCCGACACTCATCGAACGCATGAGCACCGGACCGGCTCGGGCGCTGGGGCTGCCAGCTGGCACGCTTGCGGCGGGGGCGTTCGCCGATGTCGTGCTGATCGATCCCGACGCCACTTGGTGCGTCGATCCAATGGAGTTCGCCTCCAAGAGCCGCAACTGTCCTTTCACCGGCATGACGCTCACCGGTCAGGTCGTCGCCACTATCCGCCACGGCCGCGTCGTCTATCGTCACGAGCCCGCGCGCGTTTCCTGAAGCGGGCGTGGTAAGACGGGCGTGGTGAACCGTCGTGATGCAGCGGGCGTGGTGAAGCAGTCGTGAGACATCGGCGGTGACTGATTCGTGTAGGGTGTAAAGTGTCAGGTGTAAGGGGATAGTCGCCTGTCGCCTGTCGCGTGAAGCGCGGTTTGACACGTTTCTTGTTCGAGCGAGCCCGCCGATTTTTTCGGGCGAATCGAGAACTAACTACCGTACGCTGTGAATGCAGTTGCTTCTCGACTTCGCTCTCCGCCACGGATTCGTTGGCGGATCGCTCCGCTCGAAGAAGAACGGACATAGGCTACAAGAGCGTTCGCTTTGGAACCTGGTCTTGCGTCCGCTTTCGAAGCTACTCGAGTCTCGTAGCTCGAGTCTGAATCCTAAGGAGTCCGATGTTCACCGAGAAAACCGTCTTCATCCTCGGCGCCGGCGCTAGCAAACCCTACGGCTTTCCAACCGGTCAAAAGTTGGTCGAGACTATTCTTGAGGAAGCTAAGAAGCCCGAGGAAGCGCACTGGTTGCTTAAAGGATCCGTGAGTATCTTCAGTGCTGAGGAGAGAAAGTCTCTCGATAAGCTGCTGAAGTCCTTTGAGACGTTTGAGGGATCGATCGACAATTGGTTGGCTAAGAATCCTGGTTGTCAGGCGGCTGGGAAGCATTTGATCACGAGGGTAATCGCTCAGTGTGAGACGCCGGGATCGCTTCATAGGAATGCAGGGGGAGGGTGCTATTCGATCTTGTGGGAGTATCTGATAAACAGTGTCAAAAATGATTTTCAGAAGATAGGCGAGAGCAGCGCCGATTTCGTCACCTTTAACTACGATCGTTCGTTAGAGCAAACGTTTTATGAGAAAGCAAGAAGTGATCACCCCGATCTTGACGAGGAGAGTCTGGTTAAGGCAATTCAGCAGATTACAGTGGTGCATCTCCATGGACAGATAGGGAGATTGCCTTGGAGGACTGCGGTAGCGTTTGAGGAGAAGCTTGAGGAGTTGCCCCACGATGGGGGACGAGACGCATCTGTAGGGAAGTTACGATCCTGCTCGAATGGTATCGTGCTGGCTGGAGACGCGGAGGATTTGAGTGGGTCATATAAGATGGCTCGAACTCTTCTCGGTCAAGCTGCTGTGGTGCACTTTATCGGTTTCGGCTTCGACGAGGAGAATATGAGAAGGCTGTTGGGTGGTGTGAAATGGCGGCCGCAGGTCCGTTTGTCAGCGACCGTCTACGGGTTAGGGCGTCCTCAAATTGAGGAGCTGAGGTATCCAGGAAATATTATCGGGCGTAAGATCAACGATGTTGTTGATGTTTTAGCCAACGAGTATTGCAGAAACTACGTCGCTGGGCATCGTCGACAAATGAGGGTGTAGGCAGTGAAGCGGTTTGAGGTCACAAGTTGTGACCTCAAAGAACTCTGGAGCGTCTAACTTGAGGTCGCAATCTGCGACCTCAAGGGAGTGATAGCCACACGATGGTGCCTGGCACCGGATTGTGGATAATTGGATCGTGGGCAAGTTGATAGTCGAATGTCAGAGGTCGCACTCTACACACATGGCTGAGCTGGATCTGACGGTGAAGGTTGGGCGGTTGACGCTGCCGAATCCGGTGATGGCGGCGGCGGGGACGTTCGGCTACGGGACGGAGTTCGCGCGGCATGTGCGGCTGGAGCGGCTCGGGGCGATCGTCACGAAGACGGTGACGCTCAAACCGCGCGAGGGGAATCCGCCGCCGCGGCTGGCGGAGACAGCGTCGGGCATGGTGAACGCGGTCGGGCTGCAGAACTGCGGCATTGAGGAGTTCGTGGCGCAGAAGCTACCGGCGCTCGCGGAGCACAAGGTACTCGTGGTGGCGAGTATCGGCGGCGAGACGGTCGACGAGTTCCGTCAGGTGGCGGAGCGGTTGGAGGCGGCGCCGAACGTGGCGGCGATCGAGCTCAACGTCTCCTGCCCGAACGTGCAGGGGCGTGAGATTATCGCGTGCTCAGCCGATGGGACGGCCGGTGTTGTGCGCGCTGTCCGCGCCGTGACGAAGCGGACGCTCATCACGAAGCTCTCGCCGAACGTCACCGACATCACGGAGGCGGCGCGCGCTGCGGAGGCCGCCGGCTCCGACGCCGTGTCGCTCGTCAACACGTTCCGCGCGATGGCGGTCGATCCAGTGGCACGCCGGTCGCGGCTCGGCGTCCGGCAAGGTGGTTTGAGTGGTCCGGCGATCAAGCCGATCGCGCTACGCATGGTCTACGAGGTGGCACGCGCGGTGAAGATTCCGGTGATCGGGTTGGGTGGCATCCGGACGGGTGAGGATGCGGTCGAGTTTCTCCTCTGCGGTGCAACCGCTGTGCAGGTCGGCACCATGCACTTTGCTGATCCACGCGCCGCCCTCCGCGTCCTCGACGGCCTCGAGCGCTTCATGCGCAAACACCAGATCGGTGCGGTTCGAGACCTTGTTGGCAAACTTGAAACATAATGACATGGACAGGATCTCGTCGCACCGCTTGCGCCGCCCCACCGAGGCGGCGCGGCACTCAACATCTGCACGCTCGCTCGTCCCTCGCGTGGCTTGGGACACCGTGGCCGCTCGCGGCAGCTGACGTGCGCCTCGATCCTGCCCATGTCGTAGTCTGAGTAGGAGAAGAAAGTGTTCTGGTTTGGCCTCGTTCTGTCAGTTCTAGCAGCTCTGACTGGTGTTGGTTCGTTGCGCAAGCTTCTGAAAGCTGCGTTGCCAGCTGCTGATGACGTTGCACTCGATGTTCTTCGCGTGGTTCTGATTGTTACTGGCGCTTGCATTGCTGCTGCCTCTTATCAGACGGAGAGAAGGCAGAAGGAGCAGCTAGCAGTTGAGCTTAGGGAAATTCGCGCAGATGCAGCTAGCGAAGATTACGTTGCTGCTAGCTCTGATGTAGAGAGGGCTGTAACGAGCGGTCTCAATCTGGCTTTTGTTTCGCTCCCCTCGAAGGAAAGAAAGGAAATAATTGTGGTGGTCGATGTTGAAGGGGGAGATCGGAATCGAGAGCTGGTTGGTGCTGAGATTCTTCGATTGCTGTCAGCTGCTCGGGTTCCCAGCCGAAGGGCCAGCAGTCTATTTCTCAGGGGAAGTAGACGAGTTACTCCGGCTGCTGTGCTGTCCTATGATCTTTTGATGCGGTCTTTCGCGGAATCTTTTCTCAAGGCGCTGGAGCTTAGATTTGATACAGCAAGTATAGAAAGAGATGAAACGGGATCTGGAGGAAAAATCCAATTGATGCTAGGTGGTCGACCCAAGTTTCTTCAGAGTGGATTGGTTACGTTTAGGTAGTCAATTTGGCATTCGAGTTCTAAGATAGATCCGGTAGGATGACCGGCGGGGTTTCTTGGAGGATATGGTGATGGCGATTGTGCTGTTTGTGGGGTTGGTGATTGGGGGAGCGGTGGCGTGGGTGGTGGCGTCATCGCTGGTGCAGCGTCGGTGGATGAGCGAGCGGCGGGACGTCGAGACGCGGGCGGTGGCGGCGGAGAGTACGGCGACGGCGCTGCGGCAGCAGCTCGATGAGCGAGGCGCGGAGCTGGAGACGGCGCGGCGGTCGCTAGACTCGGAGCGGCAGACGCGTGTCGCGGCTGAGACGCGGCTGTCGGAGGCGGCGAAGGGACTCGAGGAGCAGCGGAAGCTGCTGAACGACGCGGAGCAAAAGCTGCTCGACGCGTTCAAGGCGCTCTCGGCGGATGCGCTCAAGAGCAACAGCCAGGCGTTTCTCCAGCTGGCCAAGCAGGCGCTCGAAACGGTGGCGGCAGAGGCGAAGGGCGATCTCGATCAGCGCCGCGAGGCGGTCAACACATTGATCAAGCCGCTCGAGGAGGCGCTGAAGCGCTACGAGCAGCAGACGCAGACGATGGAGCGGACGCGACAGGAGGCGTACGGTGGCTTGCGTGAGCAGCTGACGACGTTGGCGAAGACGACGCAGCAGCTGCAGCATGAGTCGCAGCATCTGGTGTCGGCGCTGCGGCGGCCGCAGGCGCGCGGGCGGTGGGGCGAGCTGACGCTGCGGCGCGTGGTGGAGCTGGCAGGGATGTCGGAGCACTGCGACTACGCCGAGCAGGTGTCGCTGCAGGATGAGGAAGCGCGTTTCCAGCCGGACATGGTGGTGCGGCTGCCAGGCGGGCGTCAGGTGATCGTCGATGCCAAGACGCCGCTCAATGCCTATCTCGATGCCATCGAGTCGTCGGATGACGAGAGCCGTCGCACGTTGTTGACGCAGCATGCCTCGCAGATGCGCGACCACATGACGCAGCTCTCCTCGAAGCGGTACTGGGAGAAGCTGCCGGAGGCGTGTGATTTCGTCATCATGTTCATTCCAGGTGAGTCGTTCCTGGCGGCGGCGCTGGAGCAGGATCGGTCGTTGATCGAGGATGGGATGAGCAACCGAGTGGTGATCGCGACGCCGACAACGCTGGTAGCGCTGTTGCGGGCGATCGCGTACGGCTGGCGTCAAGAGCAGATCACGAAGAACGCGATGGAGGTGGCGCGGATCGGGCGCGAGACATACGAGCGGATCCAGGCGTTCCTCGGGCATGTGGAGACGACGCGCAAGCATCTGACGAACTCCGTCTTTGCGTTTAACCGGATGCTTGGGTCGTTGGAGGGGCGGATTCTGCCGAGCTTGCGGAGATTCAAGGAGTTGGGGGCGACGGGGGGAGAAGAGCTGCCGGTGCTGGAGCCGATCGAGCAGACGCCGCGGCGCATCGAGCTGGCGCCGGAGGCGACGGATCGCACGGTGGGCAAGCTCGAGGAGATCGAGCCGGCTGAGGCCGATGAGTGAGAGTGCTGCTACGTTCCGTTTGTCTTCGAGCGAAGTCCTGAGCGAGCGGCGCGAGTCGAAGGACGGAGTCGAGAAGCTACCGGTTGGTTCTCGACTCTCCGCCCAAAACCATGGCGGATCGCTCGAACACGAATTGGCGGGACCGGGCAAAGAGATCGGCTCACCGATCCATTGCACGCGCTCGTCCCTCGCGTGGCTCGGGACACCGTGGTCGCTCGCGACGCTGGCGTACGGCTCGAAATCCTTTAAACTGATCAACGGTTGGTTGAACGCTCTGGAGGATAGGCGGATGTGCCGGTGGCGACATGCTGTTGTTTGTGCTATTGGGGTATATATGATTGAAGAAATATCAAATAGAGTATTGACGGATTGTCTAAACATGATAGATTCAGGAGTGAGGTTGCTCGAAACATCCACCGGTCGCTGGCCGGCTCGGTGCGCTGAGGCGTGGCGATGAAGCCGAACACTCGGGCGTGCCGGTTGATCGTGGCGCTGGATGATGGCGATCTGGCGGCGGCGCGGCGGATGGTGGAGCGGCTGCGGCCGACGGTCCAGTGGTTCAAGGTCGGCTCTATCCTCTATACAGCGGCTGGTGCGGATGCCGTGAGGATGGTGAAGGAGGCCGGCGGCGAGGTCTTTCTCGACCTCAAGTGGCACGACATCCCGGCGACGGTAGCGAAGACGGTGGCTGCGGCGACGCAGCTCGGTGTCGGGATGGCGACGCTGCATGCGCTCGGCGGCAAGCACATGATGGCGGCGGCGCATGAGGCGGCGGCGAGCGGATCGGGCGCGCCGAAGCTCTTGGCGGTGACGGTGCTGACGAGTCTCGACCGGCCGATGCTCAACGGACTCGGCATCATGCGCAGCGTCAGGCGCGAGGTGATCCATCTGGCGAAGTTCGCGCTGGAGTCGGGGATCGACGGTGTGGTGGCGTCGCCGCGCGAGGCGAAGGATCTGCGCGAGATTTATGGCGACCGGCTGACGCTCGTGGTGCCGGGGATTCGGCCCGAGGGAAGCGATCCGGACGATCAAGCGAGGTACGCAACGCCGGCGGAGGCGGCACGGGCGGGAGCAGACTTCATCGTCGTCGGACGGCCGATCACCGGCGCGCCCGACCCGCTCGCCGCCGCTCAGGGAATTCTTAGAAGTGTGACAGGGGACAAGTGACGGGTGACAAGTAGTAGGTGTCACGCAGGGCAACAACGAGCGGATGTGGTTGTGACGTGATGGTCAACCTGCCATAGGACGGTGGCGGGTGTGTATTGAAAGTCTCCCTTGTTCAAGTTGTCCGCAAGCAACGTTGGGCTGCGAGCGGACACAATACCAGGGGGAGGCAGTCCACCAACAAACGTTGGTGGACGTGGGAAGGGGGATAGGAAAATCCCCCTCACAATCTCGGGGCCCCCACAAAGTACCGGAACGTAGTGAGGACACTTTGTGGGGTAGGTCTGGCGGGGCGGAGGCGGTGTCGTGGTTCACGACCGTCTATTGGTATCGCTGCGCCGGATCAATTTCGCCTTGGCTGTCGCGCTCTGCGGTTCGACGGCCTTCCTGATCTACCAACTCTACCTCTGGCGGTTTGGCGATTACTCGCTTCCTTCTCTTCCAACGAATGACGAGTCGTCGGATAGCGCATCCGAATTCTCCCTCGATAGTCTGATACCGCCGCTTCCTCCCTACAGTCGGTACGAATCCGCGTTCACACGGCAGGGGATTTTTGCGTCGCCGAAGACGTCTGTGACGTCGGAGTCGGACGCGACGCGGGCGGCCGATGGCGCCAAAGCCAAGCAGCCGTCGCCCAACCGCGGGCTGCTGCGGCTCGTCGGCGTGGTGCGGGGCGACGTGGTGCAGGCGATCATTCAGGGCGTGGGCGGGCGGCTCCATACCGTGGGGCTCAACGAACGGGTCGATGAGTTCGTGGTGGTGGCGATTGAACCGGGGCGCGTCACATTGGACGACCATGGCGACACCTTCTCAATTACCCTCTGACGAGGTCGATCGGTTGCTCGAAGACGTGATTCGGTCGGAAGACACGGTTGGCGCCGATCGTGCCGGTCGGGCATCGTCGTCGAGCAGCGATGTCGGCGGTCGGGTCGATCGGGCGCGTGCCAGCTTGTTGGGGGAGTCGCTCGTGGCGGAGGGGGCGGTCACGGTGGAGCAGTTGGCGGATGGGTTGGCGCGGCAACGGGCGGCGGGCGGACTGCTCGGTCAGACGCTCGTTGGGCTCGGGCACTTGTCGGAGGAGGTGCTGCTGACGGTGTTGGAGCAGCAGCTCGGTGTCGAGCGGATGCGGTGCGATGGTGCGGCGATCGATCGGCAGACGTTGGAACGGGTGCCGGCGGCGCTGGCGTTGCGCTACCGGGTGCTGCCGGTGCGGTACGTTGAAGGCGCGGATGCGACCGCTGCGGGAGCGACGGCGGACGGGATGGCCGGTGGCGCGACGGCTGATGTGCTGACGCTGGCGATGAGCGATCCGCTCGACGTGCGGCGGCTGGATGAGTTGTGGCTGCTGCTGGGCGTGCGTGTGCGCGGGGTGCTGGCTGGTGAGCAGGAGATTGTGCAGGCGATCCGACGGCACTACGGCGTCGGAGCCGGCACGGTGGAGCGGTTGCTCGAGCAGCGGGGGGAGTCGGGCGGTGGCGCGGAGACGGCGTCGGTGCGCTACGACGAGACGGCGGGTGCTGGCGATGAGGCGTCGATCGTCGCGTTCGTGAACCAGCTGCTGTCGCAGGCGGTGGAGGATCGCGCCACCGATGTGCACATCGAGCCGTCGGAGGAGCAGCTGCGCGTCCGGTTCCGGATCGATGGGGTGCTGTACGACGCGCAAGTGCCGCCGTCGATGAAGCCGCTGCAGCCGGCGATCGCCTCGCGCATCAAGATCATGGCGGGACTCAATGTGGCGGAGCGGCGGCTGCCGCAGGATGGTCGGATCCGTGCGCGGCTCGGCGGCCGCGACTACGATCTGCGCGTGTCGATCCTGCCAACGCCACATGGCGAGAGTTTGGTGATCCGGGTGTTGGCCGGATATCTGCGCTACAGCCTCGAGGAATTGGGGCTCTCGGAGCATGGACTGGTGTCGGTGGCGGACGTGATCACGAAGCCGCACGGCATCCTATTTGTCACGGGACCGACCGGCAGCGGCAAGACGACGACGCTCTACGCCTGCCTGCAGCGCATTGATCGCCGTCGTCACAAAGTCATAACGCTCGAGGATCCGATCGAGTATCAGCTCGATGACGTGACGCAGGTGCAGGTGCATCCATCGATCGGGCTCGGGTTTGCCGAGGGGCTGCGGGCGATGCTGCGGCATGATCCCGACATCATGATGGTGGGCGAGGTGCGCGATCTGGAGACGGCGGAGATCGCGATCCGTCTGGCGCTGACGGGGCATCTGGTGTTGAGCACATTGCACACGAACAGCGCGCTCGGGGCGGTGGCGCGGCTCCTCGATATGGGGATCGAGCCGTACCTGGTGGCGTCATCGGTGGTGGCGCTGGTGGCACAGCGGCTGGTGCGGCTCGTCTGTCCGGCATGTCGGGTGGTGGCGGAAGCGCCGGGTGTGGCGATGGGGCGCGGGTGCGAGGCGTGCCGTATGACGGGCTACCGGGGGCGGACGGCGATCTACGAGGTGGCGGTGGTGGATGCGGCGATGCGCGAGCTGATCGCGCGGCGAGCATCGCCGGCGGAGCTGGAGCAGGCGGCGGTGGCGCGCGGGATGCGAACGTTGCGGGAGGACGGGTGGGGGAAGGTGCGCGAGGGGTTGACGACGCCGGAGGAGGTGTTGCGCGTGACGCAGGCGGATGGAGAGTCATCGGGAGATGATTAAAGGTGTCCATTGTCTATGGTATGGAGCCCTTGGGTTTTCTGGTGGGCCAAGGACAGGGGATGGTAGGGGTGGGGCAATTTGCTGGGGCCTGTCGCCCTCGGGACTCCACCGTCCTCTCGGCATCGTCCCAGCCAGCACCCTACGTTGGGACTCCGGCTTCCAAGGCATCCACGGAGTCATCAAGACGTGGGGGAAGTAACCGTGGGGTTGGGGCTCCCGCCGCTTGCGGGCGGTGGAGGTCCTCCCCTCCGGCGCCACCCGGCAAATTGCCCCTCTACTGGTTGATAGGGCTGTGGCTGCTCGCGACGCTGGCGTGCGACTCGAACGTGTTTGGGTTGCTGCGCTTGGTCGGCGCGTTTCGTTGGACACAGCGCTACTAGGCGTCGCGTACTGGGTTTCTCGTCGCACGACGTACGACATGCGACTTGCGACAGATTGTTGGTGGATGGTGTGAGGGTGGCGTATGCGCTACACGTATAGGGCGAGGCGGTCGACGCGGGAGTTGGTGAGCGGGGCGATCGAGGCGGGGAGCGAGCAGGGGGCGGTTGAGGCGCTGGTGCGTCAGGGGCTTTGCCCGATCGCGGTGCAAGAAACTAGGGGACAGGGGACAAGGGACAGGGGACGACGCGCTCAGTCTGAGGCGTGGGTGCGCAGCGGTCGTCGAGGGCGCGAGTGTCGGCAGCTGTTTACGCGGCAGATGGCCGATCTCTTGAGTGCAGGGGTGCCGTTGGCCGGTGCGCTGCGGATCGTGGCGCAGGATCCGGTGTACGGAGGATTCCAGCGGACGCTCGAGGGAATTGGAGCGGCGTTGGAGGATGGACGGGCGTTTTCGCAGGCGTTGGGTGAGGCGTCGGTCGTCTCGCCGTTCTACGTCAGCATGGTGCAGAGCGGCGAGGCGAGCGGTCGGTTGCCGGAGGTGATGGAGCGGCTGTCCGGCTTGCTAGAGCAGGAGGAGGAAATGCGGGCGAGGGTGCGGGCGAGTCTGGCGTATCCTGTGCTCATCGCGGGAGTCGGCGCGTTGTCGGTGGGGCTGTTGCTGGGATTGGTGGTGCCGCGGCTGGAGGGGCTGTTCACATCGGAGATCGATACGGGTCGAGCGCTGCCGATGGCGACACAGATATTGTTGGCGGCGAGCCGCGCGTTCCGGAGTTGGTGGTGGGTGGCGTTGGCGGTTGCGGCAGCGGTCGTGGTGGTCGGCGCGCGCTACCGGCAGGTGGCGCACGCGTGGTGGCTGCGGCTGCGCCGTCGGCTGCCGCTGGTCGGATCGCTCGTGATGAAGCGTCAGATCGCCGGGCTGGCGCGCACGGTTGGGGCGCTGGTGGCTAACGGCGTGGAGTTGCTGCCGGCGATGGGGGTGGCGGCTGGCGTGGTGGATGATCCGGCGCTGCGCGGCGAGGTGGCGCTGATGCGTGATGAGGTGGCGGGCGGGATGGCGTTGTCGGAGAGCGTGCGTCGTCGCCCAGCGATCTTCCCACGATTTGTCGGCAGTATGGTGGCGGTCGGCGAGGAGCGGGGGCGGCTCGACGACGGGTTGTTCAAGGTGGCGGCGGCGTACGAGCGGGAGGTGGAGCGGGCGACCAAGATGGCGCTAGGGCTGCTGGAGCCGGCGCTGGTGCTCGTGCTCGGGCTGGTGGTGGGTTGCGTGACGATGGCGATGCTTCTGCCGATCGTCGACATGAGTCTGCGCGTCCAGTGAGATACAAATCGTCCACCGTCCATAGACCACAGTCCATGGTAAGGGCGTCGTGAGTTTCAAGTTCGAGCGGTTAAAGGTGTGGCAGCAATCCTTGGCGCTGAGTGTTCGCGTTCACGATCTGACTCGCGGCTTTCCGAAAGAGGAGACGTATGTCCTGGCCAGTCAGATGAAGCGCGCCGCTGATTCTGTTGCGCTCAATGTAGCCGAGGGATCTACAGGTCAGACGAACGCCGAGTTTAAGCAGTTCCTCGGTTATGCGATTCGATCGGCCCTTGAAGTTGTTGCTTGCTTGCATTTGGGTAAGCGCCGTTGTCTGGTGACGGTCGATCAATTTCATGCTCTCTACAGGGAGGCGGAGACTCTTGTCAGGATGCTCCAAGCTCTTAGGAATTCGTTGTCCTAGAACTTACTGTGGACCGTGGACTATGGACGGTGGACGATCTCAGTCGGTCGCGCGTCGACTGTCGGGCTTCACGCTGGTGGAGCTGATGATCGTGGTGGCGATCATCGGGATCCTGGCGGCGGCGGTGCTGCCGCGGCTGTCGGGGCGGTCGGAGGAGGCGCGGGAGGCGGCGGCGCAGTCGGGGGTCGCGAGCATCGGCATGGCGATCGATCTCTTTCAGCTCGACAATCGGCGCTACCCGGAGCGGCTGGAGGAGTTGATTCGGAGGCCGTCGGACACGGAGCGGTGGAAGGGGCCGTACTTGCAACGGGCGCCGGTGGATCCGTGGGGGCGGCCGTATGGCTATCGGTATCCGGGGGAGCATGGGTTGGAGTATGACCTCTACAGCTACGGGGCGGATGGAGCGGAGGGTGGTGACGATGATGTCGCGAACTGGGAGGCGTTGCAGTGAAGCTGGTGCAGAGTGTCTTCTGGGGATTCGTAGGTCTCTGACTCGGAGCGAAGCTTCGCCGCACCGCTCGGCGGGGCCCGCCGAGGCCCGCCGTCGCTCAACAGATGCTCGCTCACTCTTTCGCCAACGATCGTTGGCGAAAACCGTGGCCGCTCGCGGCATCTGGCGTGCGGCTCAGCTTGCTCCGAATCAGGGACACCTCGTAGCCAGGAGGGACGCGCCAAGGGTATTGGGGAAGACAGCGGGGTTTTTGCTGCTCGACACGATGTTGGCTGCGGCGATTGTGGGGACATCGCTGGTGGTGGTCGTGGCGTCGGTGGGGCGGGCGATGGCGGCATCGCAGGCGGTGGCGCAACAGGTGGCGGCGCATGAGGTTGCTGGGCGCGTGTTGACTGAGGCGATGCTGCAGACTGATTTGGCGCAGCAGGGGGGTCTGATCCCGAAGGGGTCTGACCCCGTTGGTGTGGATGGGGCGGATCGGCAAGGATGGTCAGGGGATCCGTTGCTTGATCCGGGCGGTGAGTTGGGTCGAAGCGAGGCGTCATCCGGGGGTGGGAGCGAGTGCCAGCCATCGGTATATATAGAGGAAGGCGGCGGTGTGGAGTGGTTGCGGGCGGAGGCGGTATGGGAGGGGGTCGGGGGGCGTGGTGAGCGAGTGGAGCGCGTGATGCCGGTGAGGGTGGTCGATGGAGGTGGTTAGTATTTCTCGATGTGGGAGCCACCGACATGTCTCCGCCACACCGCTTGGGCGCCCTACCGTGGCGCCCGGCGCTCTAGCAGCATCGCTCGCTCGTCCGCCGAAGGATTTGCGGACACCATGGCCGCTCGCGACGCTGGCGTGTGGCTCAGGCATGTCGGTGGCTCGCCGAGCAATGCGTCAGTCTACTGTTCCGGTTTCACGCTGGTGGAGGTGGCGGTGACGGGGGCGATCGCGGCGGTGCTGCTGCTGGCGATCGGGGCGACGTTTCACTCGGCGTCGATGGCATGGGGGCGCGGGGTGGGGCGGGCGGAGCGGGCGTTGCAGGCGGAGGCGGTGTTGGAGCGGTTGAGCGAGGAGCTGCAGCAGGCGGTGCGGATCGGGATGCCGGATGCGGGCTTCGTGGGGCGTCGCGCCGCGGTGGCGTGGTGGGTGGCAGCGGGCAACGATGCATCAGATGCGGGCGAGCCGCTGGTGCGCGTCGGCTATCAGTATGACGGTGGCTCGCGATCCGTGGCGCGCCGTGAGGCGGCGTTGCCAGAGGCGATGGCGTTTGATCGAGGCGATGGACGCACGTTGCTGACGGACGTGGTGGCGTGTGCGTTCGCGTTTCCGTATCGGTCGGACGGCGCGATGGTCTGGCGCGACGAGTGGAGTTGGGCGGATCGCATCCCGGCAGCGGTGCGCGTGGCGTTGTTGGTGGATCGTGCTCCGAGCGGTCGAGACGGTGCTGGGGAACTGTTCACGATCGAGCGTATCGTATCGATTCCCCACGGGGTGTTGGGAGAGGAGCGATCTTCGACATCTGACTTTTGACCTTCGACTGGTACGTGCGTGATTTAAGTCAAAGGTCGAAAGTCGAGTGTCGCTTCGAATATGTTTGGGGCTCGTGGCTTTGTACTAATGATCGTCATGTGGTTGGTGGTGGGGCTGGCGGTGCTGGCGGTGGGGATGAGCCGCGCCGCCGGTCAGCAGGTGCGGCATTGGGCGCAGCTTCGCGATCGGGCGGTGTGCGGCGATCTGCTGCTGGGGGCGTTGCGGGTGGCGTCGGGAGTTGTGGCGGCTGACGCTGATCGGTCGATGGACGCGAGACATGAGTTGTGGGCGCAGCCGGGGGAGATGACGAGCGGCGACGTTGGCGACGGAGTCGGTGGACGTTGTCGGTATGCGATCGTCGATGAGCAGGCGCGGCTCAGTCTGAATACGGCGTCGGAGGAGGCGTTGAGTCGGTTGCCTGAGTGGGACCGACAGATGGCGGTGAGTGTGATGGCATGGCGTGGCGATGCGTCGCTTGATGCGGCAACGCTCGAGGAGGAGGATCGGCACTACGGTGGGGATGCCGCGGGGGATTGGCGGTTGCCGTATCCGCGGAAGGGAGCGTCGTTGGAGTCGGTGGAGGAGCTGTGGCTGGTGCGCGGGATGACGGCGGAGCGGTTTGCCGGGGCGGAGTCGCTGGTGACGGTGTTCGGCGATGGCGCGGTGAACATCAATACGGCGTCGTCGGAGGTGCTGGAGTTGGTTGGTGTCCCCGGTGATGTCGCGCGCGGGGTGGTGGAACATGTTGCGGGGCCTGACGGCGTCGTAGCGACGGATGACGACCAACCGATACGTGGAGCCGGCGATGTCGTCATGGAGAGCGGCATGGATCATGAAGCGGCCGCCCAGCTGCAGCAGTTGTTCAATCGTCGTGTGCTCGGCGGGCAGACGAACGCGTTTCGCGTGACGGTGAGCGCGTGGATGGAGGATGAGCCGCGGTCGGTGCGTCGGGCGGTCGCGGTGGTGGCGCGGCAGGGCGAGGAGGCGCGGTGTGACACGTTTCGGTATGAGCGATAGCGGAGCGTCGCGGAAACCTGAGCGAGCCCGCGGACGGGAGTCGCGTGGCAAGATGGGGGAGCGGGCATCGCGCGTGGTGGCGATCGATTATTCCGACGGGTGGCTGAGGTGGGTGCGAGTGGGGCGTCGGGGTGAACGCCGCATGATCGAAGAGGTGGTGGTGCGGGATTTACGCGGGGCGCCGGAGTCGGAGTGGCCGTCCGTGATCCGGCGGTCGGTCAAGCGTGGGTGGCGTGGCGCCGAGGTGCGGGTGGTGCTGCCTGATCGACGCACCATGGTGCAGCGGTGGCGTTTGCCCAGTCATGATCCCAACGAGACCAGCGGCATGGCGGCGCTACGGTTCAAGCAGCAGTTTCCGTACGATGCCGAGCGTTTGGCGTGGGGGTATCGCGTGACCGAAGCCGCGGACGACGATGGCTCGGAGCTGCTGCTGACTGTGGCGCAACGCGAGCCGGTGGAACGTTGCATCGGCATTGTGGAGGCGGCTATCGGTCCGCCAGATGTGGTGTCGGTCGGCGCTCTGGGGGTGTACCAGTGGTTCCGTCGCTGCAAGCTTGATGGCTTTGCGGTTGCGGAGAGTGCGCTCATGGTAGTAGAGATCGAAGCGCTGGCGGCACGCTTGGTGGTGGCGACAGCCGCAGAGATCGTGGTTGGTCGCGAAGTCACGCTGGAGCTGCTCCCTCAAGGTGGATGGCGGGCGTCGTTGATCGAGGAAGTGCGGCGCACCGAGACGTTGTATCGTCGGGAGGGGGCGCCGGGGCAGCTGCCGATCGGTGGCGTGGTGGTGACAGGACTGCCGCACTTGGTGGAGAGCATTGCCGCGACCTTGCAGGAAGCGCTGCACGTGCCGTGTCGGGCGCTCCAGACGGTGCCATCAGTGGCGGGATCCTGTCGTGTGGCCGAGGGCGTGCCCGATCGCTCTGTTTCGTCGGTGTCGTTGGCCGCTGTGCTGGGATTGGCGCTGGCTGACGCAAACGATCTGGTGAGCATCGTGCCGGAGGTGGTGCGCGATCGACACCATGAGCTGAAGCGGCGAAGGGCGCTGGCTGTTACGGTTGGATGCGTCGTCGCGTTGGTGGCGGCATCGATGTTGTCGATCGCCGTGGGGATTCGGGCGTTGGACGAGCGGGCGGTCATCGTGCAGCAGGCGATCGCTCCGCAGCGCCCGTTGGTCGATCAGTGGCGTCGCCTCGAGTTGCTGGCTGAGGCGACGCGTGGTCGACGAGCCGATGCGACAACGGTGCTTGATGTGATGGACACCGTCTGCCGGTCTCTCCCATCGGGCATCACGCTCACCTCGCTGGTGTACGATGGGGAGCGGGCGGAGGCGATGGTGCAGGGGGTCTCGCCCAGCATGGATGCGGTGCTGGCGTGGGTACGCACGCTGGATGCGGCACCGTTCACCGAGGGCGCGCAGGTCCGCTATGTGAGACAGCGTTCAGGAGCAGCAGCGATCGATTTCGTGATCGACTGTCATCCGGCGTCATCAACACAGCGGGGTGGCTCGAAGTCAGAGAGGCGGCGAACGTCTTCATGATGCTGATCGCGCGTGGCGCAGCGTTGCGGAAGCCGTTGATCGTGTGCGGCGTATTATGCGCGACGCTCTGGGTGTTGTGGCGGATGGTGTACGAACCGCTGATCGATCGCCTGACGGATCGGCAGCAGCGGTTGCAGCAGCTTGAGCGCGAGCGGGACCACGTCGTGTCGTTGGCGTCGAGGCGGTCGGCGATCGAGACGGCGGCCGGGGAGTTGTCGCGGCAGCTCGGTGGTGCAGCGGCGGGCGGTGGCGTGGTCGTCGGCTCGGTGGAAGCGACCGCGCGGCGCTGCGGCTTGACAGTGCTCGCCGTGCAACCGCGCGAGGTGCACCTTGATAGTGGATCGCACGTGTCGTCGGTCGATCTGGAATGCCAGGGAACGCTTTCGCAGATTGCGCGCTGTATCTATGAGATGCAAGCCGACTCGCCGACCACCGTGGTCCGGCAGTTTCGCCTCACGCCGCAATCGTCATCCGCTGGCGGCATCCTCGCCCGCCTCACTGTGCAGCGTACTCGTCTCGCCGATGCCGCCTCAGCGCTTCGCGACGGCTCCTGATTGACGCCCTATCCTGATCTCGGTCTGGATCTGTCGTTGCGGAGGTGCGTGCAGTTTGTCTAGCGATTCATGGGCGACGATCGACGCATTGCAGGTCTGGTCGGCTGGACAGCCCCTCCTGTCCGTGAGAGAATCGGCACACTACAAATGCGTGCCTATGTGCTTGGGTGCCTGAGTGCCCCGGTGCACGTTGGCGAACGTAAGCACAAACCAGTCTATGCTGCGTACCGGAGCACATAGGCACGTGGGCACGCCGGTACGCCATGCACATCTTTCTGGACGAATCTGGAGGGTTGGGGTTCGACTTCGCCAAGGGCGGCACGACGCGCTTCTTCGTCGTCTGCCTCTTGACCGTGCCGACGCCCGAGGATCGGAACCTCCTCGCTCAAGCCGTCGAGCGGACGATCCGTCACAAGCTTCATCACAAGAAAGCACCGAGACATCCCTTCCAGGAACTCAAGGGATCCAAGACCGACCTCGACACCAAGCAGTATTTCTACCGCCAGGCCGTTGCTGCTCGGTTCACGCTCTACACGTTGGTCGTCAACAAGGCGAAGACGTTTCAAAGCATGCGGGAGAAGCCGGAGCGGCTCTATACCGTGGTGGCTCGGGAACTGATCGAGCATTGTCCACTGCCGGTTGAGCAGGGGAAGATCGTCCTGACGCTCGATCGCCGGATCGCCGCGAAGGAAATCCAGGCATTCAACCAGTCGCTCCTCGTGCAGATCCAGAAACGGCTGCCGGTGAACGTGCCGTTCGAGATCTTCCACCAGCATTCCTTCGAGAACCGCGGGCTGCAGGCGGTGGACCTCTTCTCATGGGGCATCTTCCGGAAGTACGAGCGCGGCGACGAATCATGGTATGCGATGTTCAAGGACCGCCTCGCCTTCGAGGAAGTGTATTGAAGGCCGTAGTTCGTGGATCGTTGTTCGCAACAAGCTGTTTGGATTTTGGTGTCTTGGGGTTGACGGATCACGATTGTACGAGCGACGGTCCACGAACGTAGCCAGGATGGCTGGAAAAAAAGAAGGCCTGCGGACCCTGCACGACACACCCTTAGGACTTGACCCACCATTCGGAAGGAAACATCCTAAGAGCCGTACAGGCCTTACCCGCAAGCCGAAGCAATTATAGCACGGCTCGCTGAGGCGTCAACGCCTGAAAATTGGGGGTTACGGGGGATGGCGTACGGGGTACGGGAAGAACCAAGTCGCCCGCTGTCTGCTCCTTGTTCTTGACCCCGTACCCCATAACCCGTACGCCGTACCCCGCTCTTTCCTTGAACGTCGTCCTTGACGCTGGGGGGAGCGTTCAGTATCATAGGCCATCCTGACCTACCGGATTATCGTGACATAACAGCCATGCTTGATTACGGTTACATCGGATTCTTCCTCTTATTGGGGATCGTGATGGTGGGGGGCGGGTACGCCATTTCGTGGCTCATCCGCCCGAAGCGGAAGCCCTCGTCTGCCCAGACGATGGCGTACGAGTGTGGAGAGGTGCCGGTTGGTGAGGCAACCCACCAGTTCAACATCCGTTTCTATCTCTTTGCCCTCATCTTTGTGGTCTTCGATGTTGAGGTGCTCTTCCTGGTGCCGTGGGCGCTGGTATTCCGGGAGCTGGGGTGGTTTGCCTACGCGGAGATGATCGTCTTTATCCTGATTCTGCTGATCGGGTGGTTGTACGCTTGGAAGCGGGGGGCGCTCGAGTGGATGTGATGAAGAGCGGTCGTAAGTCGCACGTCGTAAGTCGCAGCAGAACGGTCGTATGTCGTGTGTCGTATGTCGTGCGACCTGCGACCTGCGACCTGCGACAGGTGTCCAGATGACCGGCCTGGATGCGGTACGGATGGGAGTGGTGGGCGGGACGGTGTTGGGGTTCATCACAGTCTCGTCGCTTTTCCTGATATGGTGGGAGCGGAAGATCTCGGCGCATATTCAGAGTCGGCTGGGGCCGATGCGGGTCGGCTGGCATGGGGCGTTGCAGACGGTCGCCGATGCGGTGAAGTTGCTGCGCAAGGAAGATATGGTACCGGCGGGAGCCGACCGGATCACCTTCTGGCTTGCGCCGTTCTTCGCCATGGTGCCGTCAGTCATGCTCTTTGTGACGCTGCCGTTTGCGCCGCAGCTGGTGCCGGCAGATTTGTCGATCGGTATCGTCTACGTGCTGGCCGTCGGATCGCTCGGCGTGATCGGCGTCTTCATGGCCGGTTGGTCCTCGAACAACAAATACTCGCTGCTGGGGGCGATGCGCACGGCGGCACAGATCGTCAGCTACGAGGTGCCGCTGGTGATCTCGGTGGTGACGGTGGCGATGGTCACTGGGACGCTCAATCTGCGGGAGATCGTCGAGCGGCAGGCGTTACCGTATTTTCTGGATCCAAATCTCTTCGTGGCGTTCTGGATCTTCCTGATCGCCGCGACCGCCGAGTGCAACCGGACGCCGTTCGACATTCCGGAGGCGGAGTCGGAGCTGGTGGCCGGGTTCCACACTGAGTACAGCGGGATGAAGTTCGCCATGTTCTTCCTGGCGGAGTACACCAACATGGTCGTGGTGGGGGCGCTCTGTGCGATTCTCTTTATGGGGGGATGGCGCGGGCCGCTGCTGCCGCCGCTGGTGTGGCTGTTGCTCAAGGTCTATTTCATCGTCTTCCTGATCATCTGGACGCGGTGGACGCTGCCGCGGTTCCGCGTCGATCAGCTGATGGATTTCTGCTGGAAGTTTCTGGTGCCGGTGTCGCTGGTGAACCTGGCGATCGCCGGAGCGCGGCTGCTGTGATGCCGAGAAGGGCGACTTTTGACATTCGACCGTTGACCCATGACTGACAGTCAAAGGTCGAAAGTCGCAGGTCGCTCTTTAGTGGGGCGGCACCAATGGTCAGCGACAAAGAGAGTGTACGGTGATTGAACAAATCGTAGAGATGCTACAGGGTTGTCAGCTGCCGAGTGAAGCGATCGGACAGGCGGTGTTCTATCTGATCGCGGGGCTCGCCGTAGCGGGAGCGCTCTTGGCCGTCAGTCTCAAGAATATCTTTCACAGCGCACTGGGGCTGGCAGCGGCGCTCGTCAGCGTGGCAGGCGTGTATCTGTATCTGGAGGCGGAGTTTCTAGCGGCAATTCAGGTGCTGGTGTACGTCGGGGCGGTCGTGACGTTGATGGTCTTTGCCATCATGCTGACGACTGACATCGGGCGTTCGCGCGAGTCACAGTGGAACGGCCAGCCGCTGCCGGCGGCGTTGGCGGCGATCGTCGCCGGGGTGCTGGTGATCGGCGCGACGCTGCAGGTGGCGCGTCCGATGCAAGCAGCGGTAGCGCGCGGCCTTGGCGAGACGGCCGCGATCGGGAGACTGATGCTTGGGCCGTACGCGATTCCGTTCGAGGCGTTGTCGGTGGTGCTGCTGGTAGCGCTCGTCGGCGCCGTCGTCATCGGCGCGCCAAGAAACCCGCGGTCATCGGTGAAACGGTAAACATGGGACGCAAGACGCAAGACTCAAGACTCAAGAGGGCGGGCCAAGTTAAGCTACTCGTGTCTTGTGTCTTGTGTCTTGTGTCCGGAGTTTCGTGGTGATCTCTCTCTCGCACTACACGATCCTCAGCGGGCTGCTTTTCGCCATTGGCGTATACGGTGTGCTGGTGCGACGGAACACGATCGGTGTGCTGATCGCGATCGAGCTGATCCTCAATGCCGCCAACATCAACTTCGTGGCGTTCAGCCGGTCGATGGCGCCGGGCGAGTTGACGGGACAGGTGGTCGCACTCTTCGTGATCGCGCTGGCGGCGGCTGCAGCGGCGGTCGGGCTGGTGCTGGTGATGGCGATCTACCGTCATACGCAGGCCATCGCCACGGATAAGTTGGGGAGTATGAAGGGATGATTACTGTAACGATACAGTCGCAGGTCGCAGGTCGCAGGTCGCAGGGAGGGGCCGGGCTTCCTCGTGCGACATCCGACGTGCGACATCCGACCGAAGTCGTGGGCCGAAAGCTATGATGCCGCTAGTTCTCATCCCGCTTATTCCGGTTGCGGCGTTTGTTGCGCTGATCCTCATCGGACGGCGGCTGGGGAAGGCGAGTGCCGTCGTGTCGATCGCGGCGTCTGCGGTAGCGATGCTGCTGTCGATCCAGGCCGTGGGGCGGTTGCTGGCTGGTGAGTCGGTCGCGCAATCGCTGCCGTGGCTGGGGATCGGCTCGGTGCCGCTCGACTGGGGATTCCGCGTCGATCCGCTTGCCGCCGTGATGTTGCTTGTCGTCACCGTGATCGGCACGCTCATTCAGATCTACTCCATCGGCTACATGGCTGACGATGCGCGATTTAGCCGATTCTTCGCCTACCTCTCCCTCTTCACCGGCTCGATGCTCGGACTCGTCCTCGCTGACAATTTCGTCGTGCTCTATCTCGGTTGGGAGCTCGTCGGGCTCTGTTCGTATCTCTTGATCGGATTCTGGTTCGAGAAGTCATCGGCGGCCAACGCCGGCAAGAAGGCGTTCATCACCACGCGCATCGGCGATTGCGGGATGGCGATCGGGATCTGGATGTTGTTCGCTCTGACGGGGCGGACAGATTTCGCATCGCTCGAGGGATCGGCGCATCTGCTGGCGCCGGGCGTTGTCACGGCGATCGCGCTCTTCCTCTTCGCTGGGGCAGTTGGCAAGTCGGCGCAGTTCCCGCTCCACGTCTGGCTGCCAGACGCCATGGAAGGTCCGACACCCGTCAGCGCGCTCATCCACGCGGCGACGATGGTGGCGGCGGGCGTGTACATGGTGGCGCGGTGCGAGCCGCTCCTGGCGGCGTCGCCGGTTGCCTCGATGGTTGTCGCGACGGTCGGCACGTTCACTGCCTGCTTTGCGGCAACGATGGCGCTCGTGGCGACCGACATCAAGAAGGTGCTTGCCTACTCGACGATCAGCCAGCTCGGTTACATGATTATGGCACAGGGGATTGGTGCGATGGAGGCGGGGATGTTCCACCTTGTGGCGCACGCTTGCTTCAAGGCGCTGCTCTTCCTCGCGGCCGGGAGCGTAATTCTCGGAACGCACCACGAGCAGGATATGCGGAAGATGGGCGGACTCTTGAAGACGATGCCGGTGACCGGATGGACGTGCCTCATCGCGGCGCTGGCGATCAGCGGGGTGCCGCCACTGGCCGGATTCTGGAGTAAAGACGAGATCCTGGTGGCGGCATGGCACGGGGGGCATCCGGTGATTACTATCGTCGGGCTGATCACGGCGGGACTCACAGCGTTCTATATGTTCCGGATGATCGGGATGACGTTCTTCGGGCGCTATCGCGGGCATCATCGTCCACACGAGTCTCCAGCCGTCATGACGGTGCCGCTGGCGATCCTGGCGGTTTTCTCGATCGTCGTCGGCTTCCCCGGCTCGCCGTTCATGCATCATGCCTTTCCGTCGTTCTTGGCCGGGCATCCGCATCACCCGCCAGCCGCGCCCTGGCTGATGCTTGCCTCGGTCGCAGTGGCGCTGACCGGCATCGGCATCGCGTGGGCGTGCTACGTGCGCGGCGGGCAGCCGGTGCCTGCGCGCGTGAAGGAGTCGTGGCAGGGAGTCTACCAGCTGCTGGTGCACAAATATTGGATGGATGAGTTGTACGATGCATGGATCGTGCAGCCGATGATGCGGCTGGCGGAGCAATGGCGTCGGTTCGACGAGCGGATCGTGGACGGGCTCGTCAACGGCGCCGGCGTCGTGGCTGTCTGGCTCAGCCGCGTGAAGCAGTGGGTCGATCAGGCGCTCGTGGACGGCGCCGTCAACGGCGCGGCGGTGCTGGTGCGTTGGAGCGGCGGGGTGCTGCGCCGGCTGCAGACCGGCTTCGTGCAGCATTATTTACTGGTGGTGATGGTCGGCGCGGCGGCGATCGCCGCCGCGACATTGCTGACGCGATAACGCCTGACGGCGCGTGTTACGTGTCAAGTGTAAGGTATCAGGGGATCAAGCGACTTGGCGTCGGAAGGCGTATTTTGATACTTTACACGGTACACCTGACACTCAGAGTGATAGGTAGCACTCGTTTATCAACATTAGTTCTTCGGAGGGGCGTATGGCATTGCTGACGTGGATTGTTTTCTTGCCATTACTCGTAGGAGTTGTCCTGCTGTTCGTGCCGAAGCAGCAGGTGGAGTTGATTCGCAGGACGGCGCTTGCAGCGACCATCATTGACTTGGCGCTCGCCATCAAGCTGTTGATGACCTACGATCCGTCGAATCCGGCGCTGCAGGTGGTGGAGCGCTTGTCGTGGATCCCACCACTCAATGTCTGGTATCACCTCGGGGTGGACGGGCTGAGCGTGCCGCTCGTTTTCTTGACGGCGCTCCTGTCGTGTCTAGCATGCCTCGGTTCGTGGGGGATCGCGCAGCGGCACAAGGAGTTCTTCGTCCTCTACCTCCTCCTGCAGACTGGGATGCTCGGGACGTTCGTCGCGCAGGATCTCTTCCTCTTCTATGTCTTCTGGGAGGTGGTGCTGGTGCCGATGTACTTCCTGATCGGCATCTGGGGCGGTCCGAATCGCGAGTATGCGGCGATCAAGTTCTTCCTCTATACACTCGCCGGGAGCGTCTTCATGCTGCTGGGGATCATCGCGCTCTACTTCGCATCGACGCCACACACGTTCAGCATTCCGGAGCTCGTCGCGCAGGGCCGCAGCTTCGCGCCGCACTTCCAGCGCGTCATCTTCCTGGCGTTCTTCTTCGGCTTCGCGATCAAGGTGCCGATCTTTCCGTTTCACACATGGCTGCCGGACGCGCACGTCGAAGCGCCGACGCCGATTAGCGTCCTGCTGGCGGGCGTGTTGCTGAAGATGGGGGGCTACGGCTTCTTCCGGATCAGCATGCCGATGCTGCCGGACGCGGCACAGTGGGCGGCGCCCGGGCTGGCGGTGCTCGGGGCGATCAGCATCGTCTATGGCGCGTTCGTGGCGATGGCGCAGACCGACTTCAAGAAGATGGTCGCCTACTCGAGCGTCAGCCACATGGGCTTCGTGATGTTGGGGCTGGCGAGCATGACGTCGTCGGGCGTGCACGGGGCGCTGCTGCAGATGTTCAACCACGGCATCATCACCGGCGGCATGTTCTTGCTCGTCGGCGTGCTGTACGACCGGGCGCACACGCGCGACATGGGGGCGTTCGGCGGACTGGGCGCGAAGGTGCCGGTGTATGGCGGTGTGCTGAGCATGTTCTCGCTGGCGTCGCTCGGACTGCCGGGGCTCGCCGGTTTCGTCAGCGAGTTCCTGTCGCTCTTGGGCGGCTTCAGCCGATACCCGGTGATCACGGGGATTTGCGTGCTCGGGATTGTGATCACGGCGGCGTATACGCTGATTATGCTGCAGCGGGTGCTGATGGGGGCGCTCAACGAGCGGTGGTCGCGCTTGGCTGATATCAACGTGCGCGAGCTTGTGACGTTGGTTCCGCTCGCGATCATCACCGTAGTCGTCGGCCTCTATCCATCGGTGATGCTGCGGCTGCAGGATGCGGCAGTGCAAGGGTTGATCGCGTGGATCGTCGGGGGGCCGTCGTGATGCAGTACGTAGTACGCAGTGCGTCAGCGATTAGCTCGCCAGTACCTCGTCACTATGAAGCGGACGAGTCGTTCGTCTTCGAGCGGAGGCCGAGCGGACGCGAGGCCGGAGTCGAGAAGGCAGGCACTGCTCGTTCTCGACTCGCTTCGCTCGCTCGAACACAAACACTAACACATCAGCATCGTGTGGATGGAGTGCTGGTTCTGCGTTCTGCGCGGATGGTGGCGCGATGAACCCTGTGAACAACGATCTGCCGTTTCTGCTGCCGGAGGTGCTCCTGACGATCGGTGGGCTGATCGTGTTGCTGTTGGGGGTATTGCGGCAGGATAAGCGGCTGGTCGGCGTGGTGACGGTCGGGTGGTTGGTGTTGGTGACTTGGGCGAGCGTGGCCGTTGCAGGCGTTGTCCCCTCACGCCCACTCTTTGACGGCCTGGTCGTGATCGATGGCGTGGCCACGTTCGGTCGATTCTTCGCCGCCGTCTCCATCGGACTGGTGGCGCTCATGTCGATCGGCTACCGCGGGCTGCCGGATCGGCGAGCCGGTGAGTGGATGGCGCTCCTGCTCTTCGCGGCGCTCGGCGTGATGCTGGTGGCCTCCGCGATCGATCTGGCGATGGTGTATATCGCCATCGAGCTGGTGTCGATCGTCTCGTACGTGCTGGTCGGGATGTTACGCGAGGATCCGCGTTCGAGCGAGGGGAGCGTGAAGTATTACCTCTACGGAGCGCTCTCGACAGGGTTGTTGCTCTATGGGTTATCGTTGCTGTACGGCGCGCTCGGCAGCCTGAAGATGTCTGCGCTGGCGGCGGCGCTCGTGCCCGGAGTGGTGCGTTCACCGTTGGTATCGGTCGGTCTGGCGCTGGTCATCGTTGGGCTCGGGTTCAAGGTGGCGATGGTGCCGTTCCACATGTGGGCGCCCGACGCCTATCAAGGTGCCCCGACTCCGGTCGCGGCGTTCCTCTCGGTGGCATCCAAGGCTGCCGGACTCCTGGCGTTGACGCGGCTCTTTCAAAGCGGTGTCGGCGTCGGCATGTGGGAGGAGATGTTTGTCTGGCTGGCGGTCCTGACCATGATACTGGGCAACGTGGTGGCGATCCGGCAGACAAACATCAAGCGGATGATGGCGTATTCGAGCGTGGCGCAGGCGGGGTATCTGTTGATCGGGCTCGTCTGTTTCGGCCATCTTGGGATGACGGCGCTCGTGGTGTATCTCTCGGCGTATCTGACGATGAATCTCGGCGCGTTCGCCTGCATCACGGCGATCGGCGATGCGATCGGCAGCGATGAGATCGACGATTATCGCGGCGTGTCGCAACGGGCGCCAGCGGCGGCGGCATTTCTGACGCTCTTTCTGCTGTCGCTGGCCGGGATTCCGCCGATGGCCGGATTTATTGGCAAGTGGATGCTCTTCAGCGCTGCGGTGCAGGCCGATCGCATCGGACTGGCTGTGGCTGGCGTCGTCACCAGTGTGATCTCCGTCGCCTATTACGCCAACATCGTGCAGCGCATGTACTTCGAGCCGTCGGCTTCGGCGCCGCTGCGACTGTCGGTCTCGGCGCGCGCGGTCGCCTCGGTCGCCTTTGTGGCGATGATGCTGAGCGGCCTCTTTCCGGCGTCCCTTATCGCGTTCGCCCAGCGCGTCATGCCATGACCGCGTGCGGCACCGACCGTTATAAGGCGACCTTCGACATTTGACCCATGACCACCGACATAGCCTGCGTGCAGGTTGCAAGTGAGGTTAGGTCGAAAGTCAGATGTCGAAAGTCGCATGCCCGGGGATGGTCGCGCGAGGTCTTCTGGGACGAGGATAAGAAGCGGTTTATGGCGTTGACGCCGCAGGGGTCGGTTGCTACAATACCGCCGTTGTGGTTCATCCCGCCGATGACCGCTATAAGATCCTGCGGCAGTTGGGGATCCTTATCTCGATCCCGATGGTTCTGGTGTGTGGTCCTGTCGTTGGTTTTCTCCTGGGTCGAGGGGTGGAACACCTGTTGCCGATCGCGCCAGCTGGCGTGATCGTCGGCCTCGTGCTGGGTTTTGTAGCGAGTATCAGGGAGACGTGGCGGTTGATCAAGCGGTCGGAGCGGGATGAGTAGATCGGCAGGTTGCATCGATGGCTGAGTGTTGTGGTTCGTCGGTCCATTCGTCATCGGAGACGACGGATTTGCATGCGTTGCGCCACAGCGCCGCCCATGTGACGGCGCAGGCGGTGAAACGGCTCTTTCCCAATGTGAAACTGGCGATCGGTCCGCCGATCGATACCGGTTATTACTACGACATCGACTGCCCGGTGAAGATCACCGACGAGGATCTGGCGAAGCTCGAGCAGGAGATCGCCAAGATCATCGAGGCGGACTTCCCGTTCACACTGTCGATGATGCCGAAGCAGGAGGCGCTGGCGTTCTTCGAGCAGCGCGGCGAGCCCTTCAAAGTGGAGATCATCAAGGAGCTCGACGCCGATCCGGTGTCGATCTACACCGATGGGGAGTTTGTCGATCTCTGCGAGGGGCCGCATATCGCGTCGACCGGCAAGATCCCGGCGATCAAGCTGCTGAGCGTGGCGGGCGCGTATTGGCGCGGCGATGAGCATAACCCGCAGCTGCAGCGGATCTACGGCACGGCCTTCGGCACGCAGCAGGAGCTCGACGCGCACCTGAAGCGGCTCGAGGAGGCGAAGGCGCGCGACCACCGTCGGCTCGGCAAGGAGCTGGGGTTGTTCAGCTTCTTCGAGGAGGTGGCAGGACCCGGCGTCGTCTTCTATCAGCCGAAGGGGGCGCTGCTGCGGATGTTGATCGAAGATTACGTCCGGCAGGAGCATCTGCGGCGCGGCTACCAGCTCGTGGCCACCCCGCACCTCTTCCGCTCGGAATTGTGGAAGCGGTCGGGGCATCTCGACTACTATCGGGAGCACATGTTCATGCTGGAGGCCGACGACATCGAGTACGGCCTCAAGCCGATGAACTGCCCGGGACACATTCTGATCTATCAGTCGCAGATGCGCAGCTATCGCGATCTGCCGCTGCGGCTCTTTGAGTTGGGCACGGTCTACCGTTTCGAGAAGTCAGGTGTGTTGCACGGGCTGTTGCGCGTCCGCGGCTTCACCCAGGATGATGCGCACATCTTCTGCCGCCCGGAGCAGTTGGTCGATGAGATCGAGCGGATCATCGGCTTCTGCTGGGATGTGTTGACGGCGTTCGGCTTCACGCAGTACGCGGTGGAGCTGTCGACGAAGCCGGCGAAGGCGATCGGCAGCGCCGCGGATTGGGAGCGGGCGGAGTCGGCGCTGGCCGAAGCGCTGAAGCGTCGCGGTGTACCGTTTGACGTGCATGCTGGCGAGGGGGCGTTCTACGGACCGAAGATTGATGTCAAGATCACCGATGCAATCGGGCGGGCGTGGCAATGCTCGACGATCCAGTGTGATTTTGCGTTGCCGGAGCGGTTCGGCCTGGCCTATGTCGGGGAAGACGGCAAGGAGCAGCGGCCGGTCATGCTCCACCGGGCGTTGTTGGGCAGCCTGGAGCGGTTTCTCGGGACGTTGATCGAGCATTACGGTGGGGCGTTGCCGCTGTGGTTGGCGCCGGTGCAGGTGGTGGTGATTCCGATCTCCGAGCGAGCGGCGGCGTATGCGGCTGAGGTCGCATCGGCCTTGCGGGCGGCCGGTGTCCGTGTGGATATCGATGATCGCAACGAGCGGATGCAGGCGAAGATTCGGGACGCGCAGCTTGCCAAGGTGCCGTACATGACGGTGGTTGGGGAGCGCGAGGCGGCGGCTCGTACCGTCGCCGTGCGCAGCCGCGCTGGCGGTGATCAAGGAGCGGTGGCGTTGGATCAGTTCGTCAAGCAACTGACCGACGAAGTGGTGTTGCGTCGTTGTTGACCGTGGCAGTGGCGTGGAGCCATCGCTGTGCAGTTGGTGAGATCAGGCACGTGGAGTGTTGTTCGTCGTTCGTGAAGCGTAATTTCCGTGAAGCGTAGTGCGTGAAGCGTATTTCGTGAAGGTCTTCTTCGGGTTTGGCGCTTCACGAGATACGAGCGACGCTTCACTGAATTTCCCGCGCTTCGCGCAACACGTGGGCATGAGTTGTATAACAAGGAGGTGCATCGATTCGCGACTTGCGGATTAACGAACGGATCCGGACCAGTCAGGTGCGGTTGATCGGAGCTGAGAGCGAGCAGTTGGGTGTGGTGACGGTGCTCGAAGGATTGCGGCTTGCACAGCAAGCCGGGTTGGATCTGGTGGAAGTGGCGCCGACGGCGGTGCCGCCGGTCTGCCGGATCATGGACTACAACAAATACAAGTACGAGCAGGACAAGAAAGAGAAAGAAGCCAAGCGCAAGCAGCATTTTGTGCATTTGAAGGAAATCAAGTTCCGGCCGAAGATCGAGGAGCATGATTACCACTTCAAACTGGATCATCTGCGCAAGTTTATCGGACGCGGCGACAAGGTGAAGGTGACCTTGATGTTTCGGGGGCGCGAGATGGCGCATCAGGAGTTCGGGCGTCGCGTGATCGATCGGGTCGTGCAGGATGTGACTGATGTGGCGCAGGTGGAAAAGCCGGCCTTCGCTGAAGGTCGGATGATCAGCTTGGTGCTCACACCAAAGTAAACCCGTCCTTCGTGAAGCGTAGTGCGTGAAGCGCAAGAGCCGGCAGTGTGAGAATGCTTCACGAGAGACGAACGACGTTTCACGTTGGACGCTTCACGGGGGTTGGACATGCCGAAGATGAAACCGAACAAGGGAGTCGCCAAGCGATTCCGATGGGTGGCGAAGAGGAAGAAGATCAAGCGGACGTGCGCCGGCAAGATTCATCTGCTGACCGGCAGGCCGAGGGAGCGGAAGCGTCGCCTGCGCCGCGGGGCGTTGGTGAGCAAGCGAGATTTCGCGTTGTTGCGGTTGATGATGCCGTCCCGCTAAAGACTGGCGTACGTCGAAGTCGTAGGTCGTAAGAAGATGAGGTTGTCGCGTACGATACGACGTGCGACGTACGACCTGCGACCGAAATGAAGGAGGAACTATGGCACGGGTTACGCACGCCGCATCAAGCAAGCGGCGCAAGAAGCGGATCATCCAGGCGGCTGAGGGGTACTGGGGCAAGCGGAGCAAGCTCTACCGGCGCGCTGTCGAAACAGTGCGTCGGGCGTGGGTGTTCAGCTTCCGCGATCGGCGGGCGCGCAAGGGGGATTTCCGTCGCTTGTGGGTGGTGCGGTTGAATGCCGCCTGCCGCGCCGAAGGGATTTCCTACAGCCGGTTTATCAACGGATTGAAGAGCGCTAACGTGGCGCTGGATCGCAAGGTGCTGGCGGATCTCGCCGTTCGTGATGAAGCCGCATTCCGACAGTTGGTCACTCTCGCCCGATCGGCCGCTCCCGCAGCAGCTCGCTGAGCTCGACGCGCAATTCGACGCCGAGCTGGCCCAGGCGGAAACGCCCGAGGCGTGTGAAGCGCTGCGCGTCAAGTATCTCGGGCGCAAGGGGCTGTTGACGATGGGATTCAGTCTGCTGGGATCGCTGCCTGCGGAGGAGCGGGGTGGCGCCGGGGCTGCGCTCAACAGCAGCAAGCAACGTTATACACAAGCGTTGCAGGCGCGACAGCAGGTTGGGCAGCAGAGTGTTGCGACACGGCGCAGCATCGATCTAACGCTACCCGGCATCCAGCCACTCGTTGGCCACACGCACATTCTCACGCAGACGCTTGAGCGGATCGTCGCCATCTTCGTCGAGATGGGGTTCTCCGTTGCTGAGGGGCCCGAGGTCGAGACGGAGCGCAACAACTTCGATGCGCTGAATATCCCACCGGATCATCCTTCGCGCGATGCCTTTGATACCTTTTATCTTCCCGGTCGCCGGGTGCTGCGCAGCCACACGTCGCCCGTGCAGATCCGTGTGATGGAACGGACGAAGCCGCCGCTGCGGATCGTCGTGCCAGGCACCGTCTTCCGTCCCGATGCGGTCGATGCCAGTCATTCCTTCATGTTTCATCAGGTGGAGGGGCTGATGGTCGATCGAGCGATCAGCTTCGCGCACCTCAAGGGCGTGTTGACGCATTTCAGCCAACGCTTCTTCGGTGAGTCGGCACGCATCCGTCTACGCCCGCACTATTTTCCGTTCACGGAGCCGAGCGTCGAAGTGGATGTTTCCTGCTTCTTTTGCAGTGGGAAAGGTTGCCGCGTCTGCGGGCGCAAGGGGTGGTTGGAGATCATGGGAGCTGGCATGGTGCATCCGAACGTCTTTCGCGCCGTCGGATATGATCCTGAGCGATGGCAGGGGTTCGCGTTTGGCATGGGTGTCGAACGAATCGCCATGTTGCGTCACGGCATCGATGACATCCGGGTCTTCTACGAAAACGATGTGCGGTTCCTCCAGCAATTCTGAGGAACTCTGCAAGGCGTGCGTGAGTGCTTACGTGCCCAAGTGCATGGGGGTTTGTGTTGCCGGCACCGCTCGGCCAATCTGCACATGGGTACTCAGGCACTTGGGTGCAATTGAGGTGACATGAAAGTTTCTCTCGAGTGGCTCAAAGAGTTCGTGGCGATTCGACTCAAGCCTGAACAGCTCGCTGACCGATTGACGTTAGCCGGTCTCGAGGTGGTTGGCGTCGAGCAGGCCGGGGAAGATACTATCTTCGACCTCGAGATCACACCGAATCGGCCGGATTGTTTGAGCATCATCGGCGTGGCGCGCGAGGTGGCTGCGTTCACCGGGAGCCGGCTGCGACTGCCGGGTCGGACACGAGACACGAGACGCGAGACGCGAGTAAAAAGACGCTCGAATCTCGAGTCGCGAGTCTCGAGTTCAGTCATTCGTGTGCAAGATCGTCGGGGCTGCACACGGTACATCGGCCGGTTGTTCGAGGACGTGCGGATTGGCCCATCACCGGCATGGATGGTGCGACGGCTTGAGGCGATGGGATTGCGTTCGATCAACAATATCGTCGACGTTACCAATTACGTGCTGCTGGAGACCGGTCAGCCGTTGCATGCGTTCGACATCGACCGGCTGCAGGGCGGAGTGATTGTCGTGCGGCGCGCGGCGGCGGGCGAGCGAATGGTGACGATCGACGGCGAGCCGCGGGCGCTGACTCCGGAGACGCTGGTGATCGCCGATGAGCGGCAACCGGTCGCTGTCGCCGGTGTCATGGGCGGGAAGGGGAGCGAAGTCACCGAGTCGACGCGTCGCGTGCTCCTGGAGAGTGCGTGCTTCGATGCGATCCTGGTGCGTCGCACATCACGGCGCTTGGCGCTGCGCACTGAGTCATCGTATCGCTTTGAGCGGGGAGTCGATTGGGAGGGCGTGGCGACGGCGTCGCAGCGGGCTGCCGCGTTGATCGAAGACTTGGCCGGAGGGCGTCAGCTTGGTCGACCGCTTGATGTGGCAATGCGCCCACCGACGCGGCGGGCGATTCGGCTTCGGCCGTCCCGCGTCACAGGATATGCCGGGGTCGATATATCGTCTGAGAAGACCAGCCGCATGTTGACGGCGCTCGGCGCGCGATGCGTCCGTCGAGGCAGCAACCTTCTGGAGGCGACCCCGCCATCATGGCGTCGCGATCTGACGATCGAGGCGGATCTGTTGGAAGAGATCATCCGGCTCTGGGGGTACGATCGGATCATGGCCGAGATGCCGTCGGGACCGATCGCACCGACATTGATAGCGGATGATTCAACGTGGTTCGAGCGGCGACGGCAGTTGCGCGCGTGGCTGGTGGCGTCCGGATTGGATGAGGCGATTACCTTTCATCTGGTTAGCCGCCAGGCGCATCGGCTCTTTGCGCCAGATGGAGCCGAGGCGGTCGCTATCGTCAACCCACTGAGCCAGGAGCAGGAGTTATTGCGAGCCGGTCTCTTGCCGGAGCTGGCACGCGTTGCGGCATGGAATCTGAATCGAGGCGTCGAGTCGGTGCGGCTCTTTGAGATCGGACCTGTCTATCCACGGGCGTCTGTGTCGTCCAGCGGAGATCTGCCAGGCGTGCAATCCCTCGGTGTGGCGATGGCTGGTATCAATCCGCCAAGTTGGCACTTCGGTCGATCCAAGCCAGATCTGTTTGATCTCAAAGGATTGCTCGAGTGGATGGCGCAACGCGTGGAGCTCGACGCCGCGGCATGGCGACTGGAGCCGTCGCCGTGCGCGGGTCTGTCGGAGGAATCGTCCTGCCGGATCGTGGTGCGTGGCCGCGCGGTCGGTTCGTTGGGCGTCTGCCAGGAACGCGTGTTGGCCCAGCTCGAGGTGCGCCAGCCGATCTATCTGATGGAGGTGGAGCTGGAGCCGTTCGCATCGTCTGATCAGCCGACACCTCGTTATCGGCCGTTGCCCAAGGTGCCGGTGGTGCGGCGCGATCTCGCGGTCGTGGTCGGTGAGCAGGTGGCGTCCGGAGATGTGGCACGCCTTATCGAAACATCCGGCGTTCCCTTGCTGCGCGCGGTGCGATGCTTCGATCTCTATCGCGGCGCGCAGTTGGCTGCCGGCATGAAGAGCTTGGCGTATGCGCTGGAGTTCGGCATCGGCGATCGGACACTCTCCGAGTCGGAGATCACCGGCTGCATCGGCCGCATCGTCGAGGCGCTGCAGCGCGAGCTTCGCGCCACCACTCGCTCGATGGCGTGAAGAACGGTTGTGGAACAGCGGTCGCGATGGAGCAGTCGTGATAGATCGGGGTCAGCCAGAAGCAGCCGTATGACACCGTCTTCTTACGCACATCTTGTCGCATCCGGTTTTACACGACGCTATTCCACGTCTGCTCCATCACACCCGTGGTCTCACGCCCGCCTCACCACGTCTGCCAGATGCTCGATCCAGCGGCTTACGTCTAACTGTCCGGCGCTCGCGTGCTCCGTCCGCCTACTAGCTCTGCCTGCTGCCCGCGTCCACCTTCAAAGCTCTTGCCTTGAGCAATTGACCGCAGTATGATTCGACTGTCCCTGCGCTGCTCGTGATGTGCGGACAGTCTTGAACCAACACCAAGATTGCGGGGATCCGCCTTTAGACGCAGACGCCGTACCGCTTCGCGCGGGGGGCGGCAAGCGTGTAAGAGGGTCCCCACCTGAACCGGCGTGGTTCAGAGACGCTCGCATTACACGGCAGAGGTGGGGACATTTTTTTGTACTACGCACACCACAGATCAATGCAGAGCCAGCAGAGATGACCACGGCTGACAGTCCAACCATCTGCACCGATTTGCGTGCGGGATTTCTGCGTGCATCTGTGTCAGAATGTAGGGTATGAATTCCCATCCTGCCGGAGATCTCTTCGCTGATGCGTCCGGTGCTGCCGCAGCGGCGCTTCCGTTGGCGGCGCGGATGCGCCCCCGGTCTCTCGACGAGTTCGTTGGTCAGCAACAGCTGCTGGGGCCCGGCAAGGTGCTGCGTCGGGCGCTCGAGGCCGATCGCATCACCTCGCTCATCCTGTACGGACCACCCGGCACCGGCAAGACCGGTTTCGCGCATCTGCTGGTACATCGCACGAACGCGGCGTTTGAGCCAATCAACGCCACCACCTCTAACGTCACTGAGTTGCGTCAGGTGATTGCCCGCGCGCGTCAGCGCCTGAGTGCCACCAGCCAACGGACGATTCTCTTTATCGACGAGATCCATCGGTTCAACAAGGCACAACAGGATGTGCTGATGCCGTATGTCGAGGAGGGGAATCCGATCTTGATCGGCGCGACCACGCACAATCCGTTTTTCTCGATCGCCTCGGCACTGGTGTCGCGGTCGATCGTCTGCCAGTTTGAACCGCTCACGGAGGATGATGTCGCGGCGATCTTGCGCCGCGCGCTGGCGGATCGCGAGCGGGGATTCGGCGCGCGGGCGATCCAGGCGGATGACGAGGCGGTGCAGTTTTTGGCGACGGCGAGCGACGGTGATGCGCGTCGGGCGCTGAACGCGCTGGAGCTGGCGGTGCTGACGACGGAGCCGCAGAGCGATGGGCGCGCGCATCTGACGCGCGAGGTGGCGGCCGAATCGATCCAGAAGAAGGCGGTCGTCTACGATCACGACGAGGACGCGCACTACGACACGATCTCCGCATTCATCAAGTCGATGCGCGGCTCCGATCCTGACGCGACCCTCTACTGGTTGGCGAAGATGCTCTACGCGGGGGAAGATACGCGCTTCATCGCGCGGCGCATCGTCATCTGTGCCGCCGAAGATGTGGGGAACGCCGATCCGCAGGCGCTCGTCGTGGCGATGGCGGCGCTGCAGGCGTCGGAGTTCGTGGGGATGCCGGAGTGTCGGATCCCGTTGGCGCAGGCGGCGGTTTATATCGCCTGTGCGCCGAAGTCGAACGCCGCCTGTCTGGGGATCGAGCAGGCGACGGCCGATGTCGAGGCGGGGCGGACGCTAGAGGTGCCGACAGCGCTCCGAGACGCCAGTTATCGCGGTGCCAAACAACTCGGCCACGGTGAGGGGTACGATTATCCGCACGATCATCCGGAGCATTACACCGAGCAAGCGTACATGCCATCGGCGCAACGGTACTATCAGCCGAGCGATCAGGGGTATGAGCAGACGATCAAGGAGCGGCTCGAGCGGTTGCGTCGGGCAGCGCCGCAGCGTGATGAGTCGTCGATCCGTTCAGTGGATCGACCGACGAAGCCGCCGCCAGCCAGGCCGATAGCGCGCAAGAAGAAGTAGCAACCAGTCGTTACAACGTTGGGCGGTGAGGCATCGGATCGTTCGGAGATCGTTGCGACCGGGCTTCAGACATCGGTGAAAACTTGCTATACTCTGCAAAGGGTTGTTTGTCGGTGCTCGATCTGATGAGCGTTGTGACAATGTGCGGATGGTGATTCAATGACATGCTCGAGGTAGCACTAGTGGCTGATCCGGGAGGCACAGCGGGTGTGATGCGCGCGTTCTCCGGTTGGCGGTGGATCGAGTCGCATTCAGCGTTTGCGCTAGCCCGTTTGATGCGCGTCGGGGCATCGTGATCAGCTCTCCTGAAATATTCTGCGCGTCGTCCGTTGTCTTCTCCAGCGTCGGCAATATCACGGAAGCTCGCGTGTGGATTCTCTTCTTCACGGGTGTGTTTGCCTCCGCCGTGGCCATCTGGTTGTATCAAGGAGCGAAGCGGACGAGCAGCACGGGGCAGACGCAACAGAGTGACGCGGCATGGGCGAGCTCGGCTGCATCGGGTGACGACGCCTGGGTGCCGTCGGTTCTACATGAGATGAAGCCGTTGGGGGCTGCCGAGCGTCGGAGCCAGGAGGTTGCCCAGACGATCTCACGGAAGATGGCGCAGGTCGTGAACGCCCAGGTCAGTGCGGTTCGTCGGGAGTTGGTGCAGCAGTACGGCGTATCGCTGGAGGAGGCGAAGCACGCGGAGCATGTCGCGCGCAAGCAATACGAGGTCACGCTGGCGGAGAAGCGGCAGACGGAGTCCGTGATGCGGAGCATCGCGGAAGGTTTGGTCGTGGTGGACAACCAGGGGCGCGTGATCTTCATCAATCCGGCGGCGGAACGGCTGCTGGGCAAGACGCGGGAGGAGAAGCTTGGTCGGCCGCTGACCGAGGAGGTCAAGGATGAGCAGGTGATTTCGCTGGCGAAGCTGGCGCCGGGGCAGGATGGGCAGGAGATTGAGCTCGCGGCGAAGTTGAGCAGCACCCGCAAGGTGGTGCGGGCCAGCAACGCGGTCATCGAGGATGAGAGTGGGAAGACCGTCGGGATGGTGTCGGTGTTGACCGATGTGACCAAGCAGCGGGATCTGGATCGGTTGAAGTCGGAGTTTGTCTCGAAGGTGACGCATGAGTTGCGCACGCCGCTGGTGGCGGTGCAGCATTCGCTGGCCGTGATGTTGAACCAGACCGCCGGACCGCTCTCGGAAACGCAGCAGCAGTTCCTCTCCAACGCCACGCGGAACTTGGAACGGCTCAATCGTTTGATCAATGATTTGCTCGATGTGGGAAAGCTCGAGGCGAAGAAGCTGACGCTCGACCGTCAGCCGGTATCGATCGATGGTGTCATCAGCGGAGCGTGCGAGGCATTGACAGCGTGGGCTCAGGCGAAATCCATCACGGTGGAGCAGCGCATCCAGCCGGGTCTTCCCGCGCTCAGCATTGATGCCGACCGCATCACGCAGGTACTGCACAACCTCTTGGGCAACGCGGTGAAGTTCACGTCGCGGCGCGGGAGGATCACCGTGGCGGCCACATTGGCCGAGGGCGGTCGGGACGTCGAGATCAGCGTGACCGACACCGGGATTGGTATTTCCAAGGAAGATATCTCGAAGCTCTTTCAGAAATTCCAGCAGGTGGGGGCTCGTGCGCCGACCGATATGGCGGGGACGGGGTTGGGTCTGGCGATCGCCAAGGAGATCGTGGAGTTGCACGAGGGTCGGATCTGGGTGACGAGTCAGGAGCAGCAGGGGACGACGTTTGCGTTCGCGCTGCCTGTTGCAGCACCGCTCGACCACCCTGAAGGAGGGGTGGAAGCGACGGGTGGAGGAGATAGCGCAGCGGCGGAGGGGAAGACATGAGCCGGTCAGACGGAGGGCCCGTCGACGGCCGCCGCAAGTTGCTGATCGTCGATGATTCGGACGATATCCGCATGGTGCTTGAGTTTTTCTTCAAGGACAAAGGCTACGAGGTGCGCATGGCGCAGAGCGGCGACGAGGCCGTGGCGATTGCGAGCGAGTTCCGGCCGGATGTCGTCTTGTTGGATCACAACATACCGGGGTTGAGCGGGATCGACACGTTCAAGACGCTCAGGCGATTCGATCCGAAGCTGCGTGTCATCGTCCTCAGCGCGTCCGATCCCGAGGAGGCGGCAGCAGAAGTGCTGCAGAGTGGTGTCGATCGCTACGTTTGCAAGTCTGCCGATCTTGAGCAACTCGATCGGATCATTCGCGAGCTGTGATCCCGGGCGTATCGCGTAACTCCTCTGATCCGCAGAAGGGCGTGGAGAACATCCTTCACCGATCGGCACAGATCGTCGTCGAGAAGATTTCGCCGGTGCCCCACAAGAGGAAGGCGACGGCGAAGCGGCGCGCGGTTCTGCTGGCTGGAGCGATGGCGATCGCCGTCATGTGCAGCGGAGCTGCGGTGGCGGCGCGTGAGCCGTCGCAGCCGACGTCGGCTCGGGCAGAGGGTCCTTCCCAGGATCCCACCAGCATCAACAATCGTGGCGTGCTCGAGGCGAAGGCCGGACGATTCGAGGAGAGTGCTCGTCTCCTTCGTCAAGCCAGTGCGCTCGCTCCCGATGATCTGAAGTTCCGCACGAATCTCTCCGGCGTGCTGACGGATTGGGCCGCGCAACTGGAGCGGCAGGGACAGCTCGATCGCGCCATCGCCATGTTGGAGGAAGCGGTGACGCTCCATCCGTCGAACGGACTAGCACTGGTGCGATTGGGTGATCTCCACTATGTCACCCGCAGCGATTTGAGTCGCGCGGTGGCGTGTTGGAAGCAGGCGCATGGCGATGTGCCGGCGCAGGTGTGGCGGGCGGTGTCGCAGCGTATCGCTCAGGCCGAACTCGACATGCGTGTGGAGCGCACGTTCGCGAACAGTCGGACGGAGCATTTTCAGATTCGGTTCGAGCGAGCTGAGCATGATCGGTTGGTAGCTCGGCTTGGCGCGTTGTTGGAGCAGGCGTACGGGCGGCTGTCAACGACGTTCGGTGCGACGCCTGGCCCGCTGACGGTGATCCTCTATGATGGCGGGAACTTTGCACGCATGGCCGGCCGTCGGGATTGGGCGCTCGGGTTGTATGATGGGCGTATCCGCCTGCGTCTCGATGAGGCCGGCGCAGAACATGTGGAGACGTTGATTGCGCATGAGCTGGCGCACGCGTTTCTGGCGGAAATCTACGGGGCGCAGATTCCGGTCTGGATTCATGAAGGATTCGCGCAGTTGCAGGAGCCCGCGCGCACGTTGACCGGTCGACAGCAGGAGCTGTTGCGTGGGGTGCGGTCCGGCACGAATCGTGTGCCGCTGAAATGGCTCGATCAACGGTTTGTGCGCCCATCGGATCGCGACGACTTGGAGCGGGCGTACATACAGGCATGGTGGTCGGTCGAGATGTTGATCGAGCGGTATGGCGCCAGTCGTTTTCGTCGTTTTCTCGAGCAGCTGGCGACAGGGAAGGCGATCGATCAGGCATTTGACGCAACGTTCGCACCGTCCAAGTGGGCACGATTCGAGCAGAGTGGTCTCGACCCGTTGTAATGAATGGATCGGCTATGGTCGCACCGCTTGGCGTCCGGATAGCCGATAGCAGCCTATCTCTCTCGCTTGACAGGAGTTAGAAAGTTGCTATAATCAG